>FLNY01004676.1_pt1 | contig 23210 bp, 12 predicted proteins | sample 1140381 | NCBI WGS metagenome assembly FLNY01 (sample SAMEA3878172, study PRJEB12797) | bioreactor metagenome | biome: Moose rumen | place: Sweden | collected 2011-10
GTTGAGGTACCAGGATTCGAACCTGGACTGGCAGAACCAAAATCTGTAGTGCTACCGTTACACCATACCTCAATTCCGGGTGCAAAGATAAACAATTTTGGGGAAATGCGCCGAAGATTGCATATATTTGTGGTCGTATGAAACACTGTCTCACTTGCTTCGCCACGCTGGCCGCATTCCTCTGCCTTGCACAGCCCGCCTCCCCCGCCGCCACAACGACCCCAGGCAGCCGCGCCACCAAAGCTTCGGCCGCCGCAACGACCTCCGGCAGCCCCGCCTCCAAAACTTCAGCAGCAACGCCCCCCTGCACCCCCGCATCCCCCGCCGCCGCAACGACCTCCGGCAGCCCCGCCTCCAATGCTTCGGCCGCCACAACGACCCCAGGCAGCCCCGCCGCCAAAGCTTCAGCCGCAGCACCCGCCGTCACTACAAGACCTCCCGCCGACTCGCTCATGCAGCGGGCGGGGACGCCAAGGACGGTGAAGGAGTTCCTGCAGATGAGCCCCACTGATACCACGCTGTGCCTGCTCAGGGGGGTAGTGACATCCATCCGGAGCTCTTCAGGAGGGAACCTGTTCGTCAGTGACGGCAGCGGCGAAGTGTTCATCTACGGAATCGTCGACCCGAAACACCCGGGATGGGGCTTCAGGCAGATGGACATCAAGGTCGGGGACACCCTCAGCCTGAGCGGCCGCAGGCAAGTGTACAAGGAGACGATAGAGATGACCGCCGCCCGCCTTGTCGCCAAATCGGCAGGGCCTGACCACGATGCCCCGCTGGTTCTGGACAGGGAGGCCTCATTCAAGGGCAAATACGGCGCCGAGGCCCTCGAAGCCTTTACTTCCTGGGTCGACAAACGGGTCAAGTACCCAAAGACCGCCGGAGCCGAGCAGCCCGACGGAAGCACGGTCGTCATGGTGCGCTTCGTTGTGGGACGCAACGGCGGAGTGCAGGAAGTGCAAGCTACAAAGGGAGCAGGCATGGCCTTCAACGAAGAGGCTGTCCGCGTCGTGCGCAGCGCCCCCAAATGGAAACCCGCCATGCTTGACGGCAAGCCTTTCAGGGTCACCTATACAGTTCCGGTAACCTTCAAGACCCGCTAGCAGAAGCCGGACACCCAGCACAGACGGCAGCCAGCACCGCCCCAACCCCAGCAGCGAGCGGGGTGCAAATCGGGCCCCTGCTGCACCCCGGTTTGCCCGGACCGCCCGATTCCGTCTGCGCGGGCAGAAAACAGCCCGAATTCCCGCCCGGACCGCGTGATTCCATCTGCGCGGGCAGGAAACAGCCCGAATTCCTGCCCGGACCGCCCTTACTGTTCGCTCCGTTCCCGGAGACAAGGGTTGAAAAGCTGACCGGAATGAATGTCCACCGGACATTCCTCCCGGTCATCCCTCCCACTGCGCTCTCGCTTGTGGGCCCCTCCCTCTCACATTGCGAGGGCGCAAACGTCTTTTCAACCCTTGTCTCCTCCCACTTCGCTCCTCCACAGTCCTTCACCTTTTCTGCCTGTCCATCCGCTGCACCACCAAAAGTGGGGTGCAAAAAAGGCCTATGGTGCACCACGATTGACCAAAACAACAACCCGACCGGGGGGCAAATCAGCCTTGTTTTGCGCTCCGTTTGCCTGAAACTGCCGGGCGGGGAGGCTCAGCCCTGCTCTTACCCCTGCACGAGTCTGTAGGGGTAAGAGCATTTTGGCCCATTTTCGCTCTTACCCCTGCACGAGTTTGTAGGGGTAGGAACACACATGCCCGTCTTTTGCACCCAGATTGCCCTGTCCCGAGCACCTGTGGGCCCAGATTTGCATTTTTTGGGCCCGGTTGGTCTGGAATTGCCCTGAGCGGGGTGCCAATCGGGCCTCCAGCGCACCCCGATTGGCCTGCCCCGAGTGCTTACGGGCCCAGGATCGCGTTTTTCGGGCCCGATTGGCCGGGCCCGGACCCGGAAAATGGCGGCACCCTGCCAAGAACGCTCCCACGCCCGGCGTCAGAGCCTCGGGAAATGGCGGCACCCTCCCGGATACGAGCCTCCCTACCGGGCACGAGCCTCCCTACCGGGCACGCCCCTCCCACTCCCGGCGTCAGAGCCTCGGAAAATGGCGGCACCCTGCCAAGAACGCCCCCACTCCCGGCGTCAGGGCCTCGGAAAATGGCGGCACCCTCCCGGATACGAGCCTCCCTACCGGGCACGAGCCTCCCTACCGGGCACGCCCCTCCCACTCCCGGCGTCAGGGCCCCGGAATGGCGGCACCCTGCCAAGAACGCTCCCACTCCCGGCGTCAGGGCCCCGGAATGGCGGCACCCTGCCAAGAACGCCCCCACTCCCGGCGTCAGGGCCTCGGAAAATGGCGGCACCCTCCCGGATACGAGCCTCCCTACCGGGCACGAGCCTCCCTACCGGGCACGCCCCTCCCACTCCCGGCGTCAGAGCCTCGGAAAATGGCGGCACCCCCCCCCGGGTACGAGCCTTCCTACCGGGCACGAGCCTCTCTCCCGGGTACGAGCCTTCCTCCCAGGTACGAGCCTCCCTACCGGGAACGCCCCTGCCTTCCGGCGTCGATGCGGTTGAAGACGGTGGCGACGCTAAGGCCGGCGACGATATGCCAGATGCCCCACCAGGCGGTGATGACGAGCATGCCGCCGTGGGGCGGGAAGCCTGCGAAGATGGAAGTGCCGAGCATGAGGGCGAGACCCAGGCCGGAGTTCTGGATGCCGGTCTCGATGGTGAGGGTGCGGCGGTCGCGGAACGGCACCTTGAAGACAGTTCCGGTGAGGAAACCTATGCTGAGCGCCAGCAGGTTATGGATGAGCACCACCAGGAAGATGTACTTGACGCACTTGAGGAAAGCGGCCATGTTGCTGCTGAACGACAGCACCACCATAGCGATGAAGAACACGATGCTGATCCACTGCAGGGGCTTCTTGAGGGCCCCGGCCACCTTGGGCAGGAACTGGGCGGTGAGTATGCCGAGCGTCAGAGGCACGCCGAGCAGGATGAATATGGTCTTGAACACCTCCCACAGCGGGATGACCAGCATGGGAACGTCGGAGACGATGTTGCTGGCGGTGTGGATGTAGATGTTGCCCCAGAACCAGAAGTTGAACGGCGTCATGAGCACCGCGAGCGCAGTGCTGATGGCGGTCAGCGACACCGAGAGCTCGATGTTGGCCTTGCCGAGCGACGACATGAAGTTGGAGATGTTGCCTCCGGGGCAGGCGGCCACCAGGATCATTCCCAGGCCCATCATGGGCGAAATCCATTTGCCGAAAAGCAGCGCGAGGCCGCAAGTGAACGCCGGCAGCAGGATGAGCTGGCAGCACGCGCCCAGTATCACGGACTTGGGTTTCTTGAAAACTTCCACGAACATGGAGGGCTTGATTCCGAGGGCCACTCCGAACATCACGAATGCGAGGACGATGTTGATGGTATTCATGCCGCCGGCGTTGAGGTTCACCTCAATGGCGTCGATGGCGGCTGCGGTTTCCTGGGTCATAATACACTTGATTAATTTTCCAAAATTAGCAAAAATTCTTATATTGTAGAAAATTTCCTGAATCCCATGAAAGTCCGCATCCTGCTCACCGCCCTCGCCGCACTCACCGCCGCGGCCGCATCAGGGCAAGAAGCCCGTCTGCTGCGCTTCCCCGCAACCAACGGCACCGACATTGCCTTCACCTACGCCGGCGACCTCTGGACCGTCCCCGTCACCGGAGGCCAGGCCAGCCGCCTCACCTCACACATCGGCACCGAGGCCTTCGCCCGCTACTCCCCCGACGGCAAGACCATAGCCTTCACCGGCGAGTACGACGGCAACCGCGAGGTCTACCTCATCCCCGCCACCGGCGGCGAGCCCGAGCGCCTCACCTTCACCTCCACCAACGCCCGCGACGACTTCGGCGACCGCATGGGTCCCAACAACATAGTCCTCACCTGGAGCCCCGACGGCAGCCGCATCTACTACCGCAACCGCATCGGCGACGGCTTTGAGGGCAAGCTCTGGAGCGTCTCCCCCCAGGGCGGCATGCCCGCCGGACTCCCCCTTCCCGAGGGAGGCTTCTGCTCCTGGAGCCCCGACGGCAAGAAGCTCGCCTACAACAGGGTCATGCGTGAATTCCGCACCTGGAAGTACTACCGCGGCGGCATGGCCGACGACATCTGGATCTGGGACCCCAAGGCCGGCACCGTCACCAACGTCACCGACAACGACGCCCAGGACATCTTCCCCATGTGGATAGGCGACGAAATCTTCTTCGCCTCCGACCGCGACATGACGATGAACCTTTTCTGCTACAACGTCAAGAGCGGCACCACCGAAAAGGTCACCTCCTTCTCCGACTTCGACGTCAAGTTCCCCAGCACCGACGGCCGCACCATAGTGTTCGAGAACGGCGGCTGGATCTACCGCTTCGACCCGTCCGACCGCAGCTGCAATCGCGTCAGCATCACACTCGGCTCCGACAACGTCTACTCCCGCCCCGAGCGCAGGAACGTCGGATCCAACATCAGCGGCGCCGCCCTTTCGCCCGACGGCAAGAGGATAGTGGTCACCGCCCGGGGCGAAGTATTCGACCTTCCCGTCGGCAAGGGCGTCACCCGTTCGATCAGCCGTTCCCCCGGGTCCAACGACCGCTCCGCCGACTGGAGCCCCGACGGCAAATGGATAGCCTGGATAGGCGACGGCACCGGCGAGACCGAGGTCTACCTCTATGAAGTCGCCTCCGGCAACACCCGCCAGCTCACCTCCGGCACCGACACCTACATCCGTTCGCTCCAGTGGCTCCCCGACAGCGGCAGCCTCATCTATACCGACCGCGCCAACCGCGTAGTCCTGGTGGGCGTCGACGGCACCCGCAAGACCCTCCTCCAGAACCCCGAGGCCGAGTTCCGCGGCGTGAGCGTTTCGCCCGACAGCAAATGGCTCGCCTACACCCGCCCCGCATCCAACGAGATGGGCGTAGTCTACGTCTTCAACATCGCCTCCGGCAAGGAGTACCCCGTCACCGAGAAGTGGTACAACAGCGATTCACCCGTATTCTCCGAAGATGGCAAGTACCTGATATTCAGCTCCGACCGCGACATCAACCCCCAGTACAGCCGCGTCGAATGGAACTTCACCCTCGGCAACATGGGAGCGGCCTACATGGCGATGCTCGCCGCCGACACCCCCTCGCCCCTGCTTCCCAGGGACGGTGCACCGCTGGTCGAGAAGGCCGGCGGCCCCGAACGCATGGGCGGCAGGCCCGGTGGCCCCGGCGGGGAGGATGAGGCCATGATGGCCGAAAGGCCCGGCGGCGACAGGAAGGGCCCCGGCAAGGGCGCGCCCAAAGGCATGGACGCCCCCGGCGGCCCCGAAAAGGAGTCCAAGGAGCCCGCCGAGGTCAAAATCGACCCCGAAGGCCTCCAGGCCCGCATAGTCAAGCTCCCCTTCGGCGGGCGCAACTTCTACTGCGACGGCAAGAAGATATGGCACGGCGACCGCGGCGCCACACGCGTCTACGACCTCGAGTCCGGCAGCGACGAAGAGTGCACCCAGGGCAGCGTACGCTACCGTTTCGGCGACAAGAAGGCCCTCATCTACACCCGCGAGGGCTTCACGGTGGCGCCCATGGGCCCCAAGATGCAGGGCAGCAAGGTTCCCACCGACGACGTCGTGGCCCTTATCGACTACAGCCAGGAGTGGCCCCAGATCTTCGACGAAGTCTGGCGCGCCTTCCGCGACGGCTACTACCTCGAAAACATGCACGGCCGCGACTGGAAGGCCATCAAGGACAAATACTCCGTCCTGCTCCCCTACGTCCGCACGCGCCTCGACCTCAACTACATAATCGGCGAAATGATTTCGGAGCTCGCATCCGGCCACGCCTATGTGACTCCGGGCGAGTACCCCAGGCCCGAGCGCATCAAAATGGGCCTGCTGGGGGCCGAACTGAGCGAGAGCAAAGGCTACTTCCGCATCGACCGCATCCTTGAGGGCGCCCCCTACAGCGAGAAGCTCCGCTCCCCTCTCGGCGAGACCGGGCTCGGCGTAAAGGCCGGACAGTACATCACCGCCGTCGACGGCGTGAGCACCAAGGGCGTCGACAACATCTACAGGCTGCTCGTCGGCAAGGCGGGAGTGCTCACCGAGCTCACCGTCAACGACAAGCCCGCAGAGGGCGGCACAAAAGTCATAGTCAAGCCCACCGACGACGAGTATCCCCTGTACCACTACGAATGGGTCCAGAAGAACATACGCACCGCCGACGAGCTGTCCGGCGGCAAGGTAGGCTACATCTACGTGCCCGACATGGGCCCCGAAGGGCTTAGCGAATTCGCCCGCTACTATTACCCCCAGCTCGACAAGGAGGCCCTCATCATCGACGACCGCGCCAACGGCGGCGGCAACGTCTCCCCCATGCTCATCGAGCGCCTCAAGAGGGAGGTCTACCGCATGACCATGAGCCGCAACTCCACCATGACCGGCACCGTCCCCGACGGCACGCACACAGGTCCCAAGGTACTGCTGATCAACAAGTACTCCGCCTCCGACGGCGACCTCTTCCCCTGGAGCTTCAAGGCCAACAAGCTCGGCACGGTGATCGGCACCCGCACCTGGGGCGGCATAGTCGGCATCAGCGGGCCTCTCCCGTACATGGACGGCACCGACGTCCGTGTCCCCTTCTTCACCAACTACGACCGCGCCACCGGAGAGTGGATAGTCGAGAACCACGGCGTCGACCCCGACATCCTCATCGACAACGACCCCGTCAGGGAATACGCCGGCGAGGACCAGCAGCTCCTCAAGGCCATCGAAGTGGCCATGGAGCAGCTCAAGGACAGGGTCCCCCTGCCCGAAGTCCCTGCCCCCCGCACCTTCCCCGACCTCGGTCTTCCCCAACTGCCTTAGGAATCTTCGGGGTATAGGAAGCTATATCCCGAAGTATTCTTTGTATCTGTCGTACAGGTGCCCCGCCTGGATGTAGGCGCTCTGGGGGCTCATGAAGTGTGAGAACTCGAAGGTGATGGCCTTGTCGTAGCCGCAGCGGCGGGCGGCCTCGAGCTTGAGGCGAAGCTTGTCGAACTTTATGGGGAAGAAACGGATGGGCATGTCGCGGTCGAAGCTTTCGGCGTTGGTCCAGCACTGCATGCCGTAGCGGTCGGCGAGCTTCTTGTTGACGGAGAAGAAGGCGTCGAGCTCGTCGTAGTCGATGTGCCCGTCCTGGAAGGCGCAGGCGTCGACGTACTCGTGTATGCCGTCGAAGATTTCGTTCCACTCCCGCTCGTGCTGCTCTATGCCTACGGCCTGCTCCTTGGTGAGGTTGCCGCCGGCGGCGTCGACGGCCTTCTTGCCGTCTATCCAGGGGGAGATGAAGGTGGGAAGGCCTCCGCTCACCTCCTTGCACTGGCGGCCCATGGTGCGGAAGCTCTCGATTGCACCCCTGGTGGCGCGGGATATTTCGCCCGATATGTACCAGCCGCCAAAGCTGGAGTACTTGCTGCCGTAGCGCTCCCATATTTCGTCGATGACGAACTTGTTGGCCTCGACTTCGTAGCTCATGTCGCCGGTGTCCCAGTATTTGCCGCTGTCGTAGAGGCCGAGCCAGAACTTCATGCCGTACTTCTGCGCGAGGCGGCAGAACATGTCTATGAGGTCTACCGAAGGCATGTAGCAGCCCTTCCGGAGCAGATAGGGGGAGGGGTAGGTTATGAACTTGCGGTAGCCGCAGCGGATGTCGATCACCGTGTCTATGCCCATGGCCTTCATGTAGCGGAAGTCGCGGTCCCATTCCTTTTCGCCCCAGTTCTGATGGGGGATGTCGTGGGATATCTCGTCCAGGAAGGTGCCTGTGATGGGGAGGGCGTTGCCCTTGGGAACCAGCAGGCGGCTGGATATGGACGGGTCGGGTTCGATGCCGTATTTGTCTGATCCTGAGGATTTACAGCCGGCGGCGGCAAGCGGCGCGGCCACGGCGGCAAGCGCGCTTTTCTTGAGGAAGGTTCTGCGGTTTTCCATGTGCAAGATTCTATTTTCCCACAAATTTAACAAAAAAGAGCCTCAAGGAAATGAAAAAATGGCTAATTTTGTGGTAATACAAAACGACCAACCACTCAACCGATGAAAAAATATCTCTTCGCTCTTCTGTTCCTCCTCCTGACTGCCCCTGCGGCCCTCGCCCAGTCTCTGCTGGAGGGCAGAGTGACAGACCGTGACGGCGCTCCGCTCAGCGGGGTGACCGTCCTCATAAAAGGCACGTCAACCGGCACCATGACCGGCACCGACGGCGCCTGGTCCCTCCGCGCCAGGCCGGGCGACACCATCGAGTTTTCCTGCCTCGGACTCTCCACCGAGGAGCGCACCTGGGACGGCCGATCCCGGCTCGACGTCACCATGCAGGAAGACGCCCTCTTCCTCGACGACGTCATCGTAGTGGGCTACGGCACCGCCCGCAAGGAGACGCTGACCGCCGCCGTCTCGGCCATCAAGGGCGACGAGCTCCAGAAAGCCCCCTCCACCAACGTCAGCCAGGTCCTTGCCGGCAAGCTGCCCGGCATCTCCTCCGTCCAGGAATCGGGTGAGCCGGGCCTGGACCAGGCCTCGCTGCGCATCCGCGGCTCGGTCTACGGCGTGGCGTATGTCGTCGACGGCTTCCCCGTCGAAAACATCAACGACATCGACCCCGCCGACATCGAGAGCGTCTCCGTGCTCAAGGACGGCGCCTCCGCCGCGGTCTACGGCCTCAAGGCCGCCGGCGGCGTCATCATCATCACGACCCGCAAGGGCGACAGGGGCGACGCCCGCATCTCCTACAACGGCAGCGTGGGCGCCAGCATGAACGCCAACTTCCCCCGCTTCATGAACGGGCCGCAGTTCGCCTACTACTGGAACCTCGCCCAGATGATGGACCAGCTGGCCAGCGGCGCCATTGCATCCGAGGACGAGTACGTGCCCTATTTCACCGAAAGCAACGTGCAGGCCATGCTCAACGGCGATCCCTCCGACGGCTGGGACAACGTCGACTACATCAAAAAGGTCTTCGGCACCGGCCTCACCCAGAAACACAACGTCACCGTCCAGGGCGGCAACGACAACAACCGCTACTTCGTCTCCGCCGGCTACCTGGGCCAGAAGGGCAACATCGACGGCTACAACTACCGCCGCTACAACGTGCGTGCAAACATCGAGTCCCGCATCGCCCGCCACCTGGTGTTCAACGCCGGCCTGAGCGGCATCGTGGGCCGCAGGGAGACCCCCCGTTTCCTTTCCGGCGGCTCCGACTCCGACTCCGGCTACGAGGTGGGCTGGTTCTCGGTAGCACATCAGGTAATTGGCATGTATCCGTTCCTGCCGGAGATGCATGACGGCTACTACACCGGCGCCATCGCCAGCAACCAGGCCTTCCCCAACAGCCCGCTCGCGGCCCTGTACCAGTCGGGAAGCAAGAAGACCAACAGCTTCGAGGGCATACTCAACGGATCCCTCACCTGGGAGATTCCCTGGGTCAAGGGACTCGAGGCCAAGGTGAGCGGCTCCTACGATTACCTCAGCTCCTACAACAAGAACCTCGACACCCCTTATTACGTCGTGGTCCGCACCCGCGACGCCGACGGCAACTGGGGCTGGTCCTCCCCCATGGTCGACGTCAACGGCGCCTCCGACGGCAACAAAGTCGGCGAAGGCTCCTGGTACCAGCAGACCATGACAGCCCAGGCGAGCCTGTCCTGGGCCGGTTCCTTCGGGCGCAACAACATCGAGGCCCTCGTCCTCGCCGAAGTCCGCGACTTCCAGAGCAACAGCCTCAGCGCCTACGTAAAGAACGTGCCCTTCGCCCTCCTTCCCGAGCTGAGCAACGGCACGCCCACCGCCACCCCCGTCATCGGCTACAGCAACGCCTCCCGCAGCGCCGGCTACATCGGGCGCATACGCTACAACTACGACGAAAAGTACCTCGCCGAGTTCACCGGCCGCTACGACGGTTCCTACAAGTTCGCCGGCATGACCAGGACCCGCTGGGGCTTCTTCCCCTCCGCATCCCTGGGATGGATAATATCCAAGGAGCCCTTCATGCAGGGCATACAGCCGCTTGACAACCTCAAGCTGCGCGCCAGCGTGGGCCTCCTCGGCAACGACGGCGTCTCCCCTTACATGTTCCTGAGCAAGTACGCTCTCGGCGGCAAGGTCATCTACCCCGGAGGCACCGCGGTGCCCGCCTATTACACCTCGGGCATCCCCAACAAGGACCTCACCTGGGAAAAGACCCTCAGCTGGAATGTCGGCTACGACCTGTCCCTCTGGAACGGCCTGCTCGGCATGGAAGTCGACGGCTTCTACAATTACACCTACGACATCCTCTCCTGGAACGGCGGCGGCCATCCCGACTCCATGGGCGGCTACTATCCCACCTACGTCAACGGCAACTCCATCGACAGCAAGGGCATAGACGTCCTCGTCAGCCACCGCAACAGCTTCACCCTCGGCGGCAAGCCCTTCTTCTACGAGGTGGCCGCCACGCTCACTTACTCCAAGACCCGCTGGCTCAAGTACAACGACGAGCCCAACGTCCCGGAGTGGCAAAAAGTCACCGGCACCACCTACGGTTCCCACTGGGGCTGGCTCGCAGAAGGCCTCTACCGCAGCGAGGAAGAGATAGACAACTCCGCCTGGTACGGCACCCGTCCCTGCATAGGCGACATCAAATACGTCGACCTCAACGGCGACGGCCAGATCGACTGGCAGGACAGGGGCATCTTCGGCAAGTCCAACAGGCCCGAACTCACCTACGGCCTCAACATCAATCTGGGCTGGAACGGCTTCGACGCCAACTTCCAGTTCACCGGAGGCGCCCTCTTCCAGGTATCCATGACCGGCACCTACTACAACGAGAACGACGACAACACCATCTGGACCCAGACCTTCAAGGAAGGCGGCAACTCCCCCCTCTTCCTCGTCGAGAACGCCTACAGCCTCGACAATCCGGACGGCACCTTCCCCCGCCTCACCCTGAGCACCACCGGCCACGGCGGCGACAACGGCCTGAGCTCGAGCTTCTGGTGGCGTGACGGCACCTACGTACGCCTCAAGACCGCCCAGATAGGCTACACCCTCCCCGAGCGCATCACCCGCAGCTTCGGGGTGCAGAGCCTCCGCATCTTCGTCGAGGGCAACAACCTCTTCACGCTCGACGGCCTGCCCGAGGGCATCGACCCCGAATCGCCGGGCGTCAACAACGGCTACTACCCCCAGCAGCGCAACGTCATGGGCGGCGTATCACTTACCTTCTAATCCGGACTGCCTTATGAAAAAGACATTGCTTACAGTTCTGAGTTTCTGCGGCATCCTCACCGCCTGCAACGACTACCTCGACATGACCCCCCGCGACAGCATATCCGACAAGGTAATGTGGGCCAGCACCGAATCTGCCGAATACGCAGTCAACAGCATATACTCCTATTCCTGGAGCATCTACTCCGAATGGCCCAGCGCCGTGGGCATGACGGAGGCATTCACCGACGAGCTCAAATACGGATCCTACGTCAACTTCGCCTACTGCCTGATTCCCAGCCAGGTGGCCTACGGCGGCACCAACCTCACCAACAGCTTCGTCAGCGTGTACCTTGGCTGCTGGAGCACCCTCTACACCGCCATCCGGCGCACCAACGAGGCCATCTCCAACCTCAAGACCCTCGGCTCCGGCCTCCCGGAGGCCGACCGCACCCGTCTCGAGGGCGAACTCCGCCTGATGCGCGGCTGGCTCTACTTCGAGCTCGTCAAGCGTTACCGCGACGTCATCATCTACGACGAGGACCTCAGCCTCATTTCGGTCGACAGGGCCCTCGACACCGAAGAGCAGGCCTGGGACTTCATACTCTCCGACCTCGAATACGCCGCCGGCGTCCTCCCCGCCAAGACGGCGGCCCGCGGGCGCCTCGACAAAGGCGTCGCCCTTGCCCTCATCAGCCGGAGCATGCTCTACTGCGAAAAATGGGACAAAGTCACCGCAGCAGCCGAAGAGCTCGAGGGCAGTTACTCCCTTATGTCCTCGTATGCGGCCGCCTTCACCAGCTCCGTTTCCGAGGGCAACACGGAGACCATACTTCAGTACAGCTTCTCCTATAACGACGGGCTCACGCACGAGTTCGACTTCTACTACGCTCCCGGCGGCGACTACAAGCTCGTAGGCCAGCAGGGCGGCGGCTACGGCACTCCCACCCAGGAAATGGTCGAGAGCTACGAGCTCGTCGGCGGCGGCTTCCCCGACTGGACGCCGTGGCATTCAAGCACTGCGGCCCAGCCGCCTTACGAGCAGCTGGAGCCCCGTTTCCAGGCCACCATACTCTACAACGGCGCCTCCTGGAAGGGCCGCAAGATAGAGCCCTGGGTGGGCGGCACCGACGGCTGGTGCGAGTGGAACCGCGACCCCAAGCCCGAAGGCCGCACCACCACCGGCTACTACCTCCGCAAGGGCGTCGACGAAACCCACGACCTGGGCGCGATCAGCCAGAGCACGCAGCATTTCGTGCTGCTGCGCTATGGCGAGGTGCTGCTCAACAAGGCCGAGGCTTGTTACAGGCTCAAGGACTACGACGGAGCCAACGCCGCCGTCCGCGCAATACGCGCCCGCGCCGGCCTCCCCTACTCCGACAAGAGCGGCGACGCGCTCTGGCAGGCCATACGCCAGGAGCGGCGCATCGAACTGGCCTACGAAGGCCAGTGGTACTGGGATCTCCGCCGCTGGGGCGACGCCGTCGAGGACTACCCGACGGGCCTCAACAACTACCAGGTCCACGGCCTCAAGATAGAAGCCACCGCAGTCGACGGCCAGTACCAGTATACCTACGTGTCCGTCGACGACCGCGACCGCAACTTCCCATCCAAGATGCTCCGCCGCTTCCCCATCCCCGACGGGGAGCTCAATTCCAACGCCCTTGTAAACCAATATCCTGAATGGAATTAGCCATGAAAAAATCTTCAGCCATCATATTTCTCGCTGCTGCCCTGCTGTTTGCGGCGGGCTGCCAGCCGGAGTACGTCCTTCCCACCGCGCAGCGGCAGGGAATCACTTCCCTGGTTGCATATTTCGCATTCGGCGACTACGAAGGGCAGGAAATCGGCCGTCTGGAGATAGACGATCCCGAGGCCACCCGCTACGTCATCCCCATCCCCTGGTACTTCCCTGAGAATTCCGACGACATCACTACGCCCTATCTCCTCAAGATGAGGGTCCGCGCCTCCCTGGAGGCCAACTGCAAGATCGAGCCGCCCCTCACCGTACTCGACCTCACCGAGGAGAACCACTTCACCTACACCGATGCGACCGGCGCCTCCCGCGACATAGTCATCACCGGAGAACGCGTGCGCTCCTCAAAGTGCGAGATAGTCTCATTCATGACCAAGCGTCCGCCCCTGAGCGGCATCGTCGACAAAGACAAGCGCATCGTGTCGCTCGTCACCGCCAACGATCTCTCGGTAGCCGAGGCCACCGTGACCCTCAGCGCCCACGCCACCATCTCCCCCGACCCCGGCGAACCCCACAACTACAACGACGGCTTCACCTTCACCGTAACGGCCGACGACGGCAAGACCACCGCCGACTACACCGTCGTCAAGAACATCCCCGAGAAAATCAACTACGGCGTCTCAAGCACGAGCGCCGAGAAGCTCTTCAACATGGACCCTTCCACCGGAATGGGTCTCCCCGGCTACAAGGAGGCCGTCAACGTCTCTCTCGGCGTGCTGGATTCGTACCTCATAGTCAACCTCGGCAACGGATCCACCCCCCGCTACTACAACAAGATAATCGCCACCTACGAGGGTGAGATAAAGCTCGGAAGCGCCGTTCCCACAGGAGCCATAGCCTCCGATGAACAGGACCACCTCCTCATCTGCAACCTTGCCGGTCCCGGCGAGACCTTCAACATCTGGAAGACATCGTCCGTAGGAGAAGCGCCCCAGCTGTTCTACACCATGTCCAACGACCAGGACCTCCAGCTCGGCCTGGAGATGAAGGTTATAGGCGACGTCGACGAGGAGGCGGCCATCTCCGTCACCTTCCCCGGGCTTGCCGGAGTCACCACCAGCAGCCGCTTCCTGTCGCTCCATGTCGTAGGAGGAGAAGTGGTTTCGAGCGAAATAAAGGATGTCTCCGCCAGCGGCTTTGCGTGGGGTTCCGGCCCTGCCAACAGCACCTGCCTGCCTGCGGCGGCCCCCGACAATGCCGAGGGCTGGTACAGCTGCGTCTACTCCGAGAACGCCCTCACCTGGTTCAAGCCCGACCTCAGCGTGGGCAAGCAGCTCAACGGCTACGGCGACGGCACCGACGACGTCTCCGGCGGCGGCACTTATGTAGACAGCAACACCGACCCCAACAACCTCGACACCAAGTGCTTCAACAACGCCCGCTACCTGGCGCTCTTCGTGTCCAACCACTTCCCCAAGTGGTGGCCCGGCCCGCAGCTGTACGTATTCGACGTCACTTCGGGCGCCCCCGGCGGCGACAACATCTGGAACAGCCCCTCGCTGGTGTTCTCGCAGCCGTACATGTACGACCAGCAGTACAACACCGGCGCCCAGGACGGCAACGGAGCCTGCGGCGACGTGATTCTCGCCCCCTCCGCCGACGGCTACATGCTCTACATCTATTACTACGACCATTACTCCCAGATGCTGGGAGGATGGAGCCTCGACTGCATCAAGAAATGAAAGGGAAACTGATACTTGCGGCCGCGGGCCTTGCAGCCTTCGTCCTTGCCTGCACGCCCGAGGACCCTTCCGGCTACAAGTGGCGCGAGGGCTGGCGAGAAACCGTCCCCGAAGGGCAGACAGATCCCGTCATCACCTTCGAGGGCAAGCCGCGTTACGTTTGGATTGACGCCGCCGCAAATTTCCAGTACTACGCCAACGACGCCTCCGCCATAGCCGCCGACTGCCAGCGCATCGCCCGGATGGGCTTCACCGACATCATCGTCGACGTGCGTCCCACCAGCGGCGACGTGCTGTTCGCCTCGAACGTCGCTCCCGCATGCAGGAAGGCCGCCGCCTGGGTCAACGGCAAATACCGGTGGGTGGAGCGCACGGAGTCCTTCGACTACCTTGCGGCCTTCATCGCCGGGGGGCACGCGGCAGGCATCCGGGTCAACGCCGCCGTCAACACCATGGTCGGAGGATACCACTCCTCGATAGGCGACGTGGGCATGCTGTACGACATCCCCGCACGGCGCTCGTGGTGCGCCGTCGACAACCTCTCCGGCGGGCTCACCAATTCGCTCGACGACCCCGATACAGGCCCCCGCTTCCTCGACCCCGCCAATGACGACGTTCAGGCCTTCCTGCTCGAGATGCTGGGCGAACTCGCTTCGTATCAGGGACTTGACGGCATAGTCCTCGACCGCTGCCGCTACGACGACTACAGCCTCGACGCCGGCTACTCCGACGCCGCCCTCTCGAAGTTCACGACCTATCTGGGCGAGGCGCCCGCGAGCTGGCCCGTGATGCCGCAGGGCCAGGTGTACGTCTCGTCGGCAACTCCCCTACAGAAGAACTGGCTCACCTGGCGCTGCAAGACCATCCACGACTTCGTCGCCGCCGCAGCCGACAAGGTCCACTCGGTAAGGGAAGACCTCCGCTTCGGGGTGTACGTGGGTGCATGGTTCAGCGAATACTACCGCAGCGGAGTCAACTGGTCGAGCGCCGGTTACGCCCTGCGCCGCAACGAATCCTCCTACAGCTGGGCTCCCGACGCCTACCAGAAGACCGGATTTGCCGACCTTCTGGATTACATATTCCTCGGAGCCTATGCAGGCACGGGCGGCGTCCACGGCTCGGGCGAATGGACAATGGAGGGCTTCGCGAAGCTCGGAGCCAGGCGCCTTTGCGGCGCGGTCCCCTTCGCCGCTGGCCCCGACATCGGCAACGGCACCGGCTTCGAAAACGGCCGCCAGGAGGCCCTCATACCCGATATTGTGGCCACGATGCTTGAAAATTCTGACGGATTGTTTATCTTTGACCTCTGCCACATACGAATGTTCGACTACTGGGACGCCTTCGAAGAAGGCATCAACGAATACTTGGAAACACTTTAATACCAACCACCATGAAAAAAACAGCATTATTCACTCTCCTGGCCCTCGCCCTCGTGGCCTGGTCCTGCGAGAAACAAATCGAGGAGAGCCTCTCGCTCAAGTCGGCCGCCGACATCACCCTTCCCGTAGAAGGTGACGTCGCCACCGTCTCCTTCAGCACGACAGTCCCCTGGACTGCAGAATCTTCCGCCGCCTGGCTCACCCTCAACCCCGCGAGCGGCGAGGCCGGTGACGTCTCCCTCAAGGCAGCCGCCACCAAGAACGACTCCAACGACAACCGCAAGGCAGTGATCACCATCAAGGCCGGCAGCCTCTCCGCCACGGTCAACGTAGAGCAGAGCCAGACCGACGCCATCACCCTCGCCACCAAGGAATTCACCGTTTCCGCCGAGGGCGGCAGCGTCGAGATTCCCGTCTCCGCCAATGTGGATTACACAGTCGAGATTCCCGAGGCTGTCGACTGGATCAGCGTCGTTTCCACCAAGGGCATGACCGACTCCAAGGTGGTCCTTTCCGTCGACGGCACCCAGCTCTACGAATTCAACGACGACTGGGAAATCGATCCCAGCACCGTCGTCCGTTCCGCAAACGTCACGATCAAGTACGGCTCCATCTCCGAGGTCGTAAAGATCATGCAGACGACCTTCGAGCCCTACTTCGAATACGAGGGCGACCTGGCCGGCCTGCAGTGGAGCTTCTATGACGGAGTCCCAGTCGAGTTCCCCCAGGAAGGCGGTGAATTCACCATCGACATCAACACCAACATCGACTGGCGCTGCTACATGTCCGTATGGGACGAAACCATCGGTGACGGTGTCGACATCTGGGACAACGGCTGGGCCCGCATCACCTTCGACGATTCGCATATCTACATCAGCATGGACGCCAACGACTCCTACTTCACCCGTGAAGACTATCTCTACAGCGTCGGCATCATCGACGGCGAAGAGGACGGCAACTTCGGCGGCCTTGGCTGGTTCGTACAGGCCGGAGTAGAAATTGAAGGCGCCGCCTGCGAATTCGCATGGAGCAAGAACCTGAGCGAGCTGGGCATACCCGCAGGATACAACCGTCTGGCCTATACGGCCACCGGCGCCCTCCTGATCTCCGACGGCGAGAAAGTGCACGCCGTCAGCCCCGCCGACGGCACCTACTGGAAGGCCATCACCTATCCCGGCATCACCCCCACCTCCATCTGCAGCGATGACGCCGGCAATGTCATTGTCGCTCCCGACATGTACGCCGATATCGACTGGGGCACAGGCACTCTTCTCAGCGGAACGGAATATACCATCTACTACAGCGCCAATCCCAACGAAATGAACAACTCCATCACCGTGGAGAACAAGGATTACGGCACCGTCGGCGGCATCCGCGTGCGCGGTGACATTTCCAAGAAGGCCGTCATCACCGGCACGGTGGGCTCGGCCAGCTGCTGGTTCGGTTACGACATCGAGAACTATGCGGCCGTTTCCAACTACTACGGCACCCAGAACCAGGGCCCCGGCCCCGGCCCCAACGTCTTCTGGTCTCCCGAGACCGCCGCTTCCATCGCTCTTGGAACCAGCCTGCATGAGGGCGTGCTGTTCCGCGGCTACGACGGCGCCGAGAGCCTGTACTACCTGGCAGACGCCTACACTCCCAACTGGGCGACCCCTTACCAGTGGCAGCTCCTCACCGATGCCGGCAGCGGAGGCAACGAGAACCAGAACAACATGGCGCTCGCAGACTTCAACGGCAAACGCGTGCTGGCCTACACCCAGGGCTTCCACTTCAACTATTCCTCCAACGCAACCATCTATGTGCTGGATGTGACCGATATCAATGATGTCAAACCGCTCGTGACCATCAATCCCGCCCAGGACATTGATGTCTCCGCAGAATTCACCAACGCCAACAGCGCCGACGTACTCCTGCATCCCAACGATGAGTACCTCGAGCTCTATGTCGTCCATTCCGGCAAAGACATCGTCGGCCGCTACAACATCATCATCAAATAGCTTTTACCCCGGGACCGGCCTGCAACGGCCGGTCCTTTTTTACCTGCGATTCCGCGGCATTGCGGAAATATATGTAAATATTTTCAGAGCATGAAAAGACTCCTTGTACTGCTGTCCTGCGTGGTGCTGTTGTGGTCCTGCGCCGGGACCGTCCAGCAGAAGCCCCGCTTCATCTGGATTGAGGCGGCAGCCAATTTCTACTTTTACGCCAACAACCAGGAAGCCATTGCGCGCGACTGCAAGCAGCTTGCACAGAGCGGGTTCACCGACATCCTCGTCGACGTGCGCCCCACAAACGGCGACGTCCTTTTCCAGTCGGGCACAGGGGATCAGCTCACCAGGCTCGCCAAGTGGTCCGACGACGCCCTACGCTACGTCACCCGCACGGCCGACTTCGACTACCTGGCCGAGTTCATCAAGGCCGGTCACGCCGCCGGCCTGAGGGTCCACGCCGGAGTGAACATGATGGTCGGCGGATTCAGCTGCGACGAGGGCGACTACGGCATGCTCTACCGCACCGGCCGGCACGACTGGGCCGCGGTCGACAACACACCCGAAGGCCTTGAGAACCAGATGGACGACGATGACCGCGAGGGTTGCCGCTTCCTCGACCCCGCCAACCCCGAAGTCCAGGAGTATCTGCTCGCCATCCTGGGCGACCTCGCCGCCTACAAGGGTCTGGACGGCATAGTAATCGACCGCTGCCGCTACGACGACACGGCCCTCGACGCCGGCTACACGGAGGTGGCCTACAAGCTCTTCTCCGACTACATCGGCCACGAGCCCGGGCGCTGGCCCGTCCTCAAGCAGGGCCACACTTTCCTGGACTGGGAGCCCGACGAGCTGGACGTCCAGTGGCTCACCTTCCGCTGCAAGGTCATTCACGATTTCATCGCCCGTGCCGCCGACACGGTGCACTCAGTGGCCCCGGGGCTCCAGTTCGCCAACTACGTGGGCGGCTGGTTCTCGGAGTATTACAGGAGCGGCGTCAACTGGGCAAGTCCCGATTACGACCTAAAGGCCAACGAACCGGACTACCGCTGGGCCACTCCCGAGTATCAGGCCACCGGCATAGCTCCGCTGCTCGATTACCTGTTCGTAGGGGCCTACACCGGATCGGACCGCATCCACGGCAGCCAGGAAAAGACCATGGAAGGCTACGCCACCCTGGCGAGGAAGCGCCTGCATGGCGACGTCCGCTTCGCCGCAGGTCCCGACCTCGGCAACGAGCCCGGCTGGTCAGACGGCAACCAGCACGAAGTCATCCCCGAGATGGTCAAGACCATGCTCGCCAATGCCGACGGCCTGTTCGTCTTCGACCTGTGCTTCGTGCGCCTCTTCAATTACTGGAACGATTTCAATTAGGAAGGTTCACCCAGGTTTCGTTGCTCCATCCCATCTTCAATTACTGGAACGTTTTTAATTAGGAAGGTTCACCCAGGTCTCGTTGCTCCATCCAACGCTGCGTCCGGTGCCCCGCACCCGCCCTTCTATGCCTGCCGTCTGAAGTTCCCTGAACCCCGGGTCGGCGGGCTTGAGGTCGAGGAAGGGCAGAAGGTAGCAGCCGTGGTCGAGAAGGAGCTCCTGCACCTCGCGCACCGGCACCTCGCGGGGATGCAGCCCCGAGCGCACGGACAACGCCGCAAGGGCTCCCGCCGCCTGTCCGATTTCCATCACCACCGGCTGCAGGCGGGTGCCGCCGTTCATGTCCCAGGCCGACGAGACGGCCTTGTCGGCGACGAGCAGATCCTCTACGCGCACTGGAACGGTTACGCCCAGAGGTACGCTGAATGAGGGTATGCTGCCCCACCACAGGTGCGAAAGTTCCTCCCAGCGGGGGTTCTGCACATGGTGATGGTCGACCGGGTAGTCCCCTACCGCTACCGCCCTGGTGTAGAGGTCGAAGTCGTAGGGTGACTTGGCTGCGGCTACGGTCATGGTGTCGGTTCCGGCAATGCGGCGCGCCTCGCGGAAATAAGGGTAGAACGGCAGGCCGTCACCGGACGGGAAGACATCGTCGGCTATGCCGAGATGCGTCAGGCCGAGCTCGTGCTGCATGAAGTACAGGAAGCCCAGGGCCCTGTATTTGGCCTCCAGGAACGCTTCCGTGCGCTCTTCGGGAGTCATTTCGAGGTATTCGGCATAGATGTCGTTGCCGTAGACGGGCCAGTTGACCATGATGTGTCCGTCGGGGAGCAGGCCGTAGGAGAGCATCATGTCCCGGCTCCAAAGCTGCTGGCCCTTCGGACCCACGCCTCCACGGTCGTCGGCAAGCGGGTTGAGGCAGCAGTGACGGTAATTTTCGATGTCGTAGAAGGGTGGCTGGGGGATGCTCACATCGTGGTCGAACTCCTTGATTATCAGGACATAGGTCATATCCTGCACGCATTCGCCGTCGAGGAGGGCCTCGGCTCCTGCGTCGCGTGCCACGTCGCCCAGCTCGGTGCCGTCGACAAGGATGCGGGCGCCGATGCGGGTGCCGTCGGTCAGGCGCAGCTTCCAGCCGCCGCGGGCCCGGGGCCTGAAGGATTCCAGGCCCGTGCCGAAGCGCACTTCCGCCCCGGCACCGGATGCCATGGCGGCAAGCACCCCGGCTCCGACTGCTGGATTGAACATTATCTTCGAGACCCAGCCCGAGTAGAGGGGTTCGTAGCCTCCGTAGCGTGCCGCAAGCGAATCGCAGAACTCGCCGAAGATGCCTCCGCGCAGGCGGTAGTTGCCGTCGATGGCGCTCACGCCGGCAGATGTGAGCATGCCTCCGAGCCAGGGGGTTTCTTCGACTATGAGCACGCTGGCTCCGCAGCGGGACGCCTCGATGGCTGCCGCAGTGCCGCCCGCGCCGCCGCCCGCTACCACCACGTCGTACTCCTTCGTGCAGGATGCGGCGGCAAGCAGAATGGTGGCGGACAAGAAAAATTTGACCTTGGTTTTCATGTTCGGCAAATATAGCCGTTTTTTTCTTATCTTTGGAGTATGGAGAATCTGCAGCAGAGAAACGGCGCCATCGACATGTTCCGCGGACTCACGATGGCCCTTATGATAGCGGTCAACGACGTCTGGACGGTAAGGGGGGTGCCCCATTGGATAGAGCACTTCGCCACGCTCGAGGACGGCATGGGCCTGTCAGACATAGTCTACCCCATGTTCCTGTTCGCCATGGGCATGTCGGTGCCCCTCGCCCTCGACCGCCGGAGCGCCAGGGGCTTTTCGGGCGAGAGCACCCTTGGGCACATACTCCGCCGCACGCTCGCCCTGCTGCTCATGGGCGCCTTCATCGTCAACGCAGAGGGCCCCGTAAGCTCCACGGTGGGCTACGGCAAGGGCGTCTACTGGCTGCTGATGGTAGTCGGTTTCTTCCTCGTCTGGAACAATTATCCCGCCGCCTCGCGCTGGAAGGCCCCTCTCAAGGCCACGGGCATCGCCGTGCTGCTGTTCCTCGCCGTCACTTTCCGCTACCCCGACGGCAGCCTCTTCCAGGCCTCCTGGTGGGGCATACTGGGGCAGATCGGCTGGATGTACCTGTTCTGCGCCGTCGCCTACCTGCTGTGCCGCGGGGGCCGGGAATGGGTGCTGGCGGTGCTGTGGGGCGCGCTCTGCATAATCAACCTCCTTACGGCACCCATGCGCGGGGGTGAGCCGCTGCTCGCTCCCAACTTCATTGCCGACTTTGCCGACGCGCTCCACCTCGGCAACGGCCACAGCGTCATCATGGCCCTCGGCGGCATGCTCACCATCCTTGCCGAAAGGCACCTGGGCGGCAGCACCCCCGGCCGCAAGGTGGCCGTGGCCCTGTGCGTGTCGGCCGCGCTGGCAATAATCGGCCTCGCATCACACGGCGGATGGATTATCTCGAAGGGGCTGGGCACTCTCCCTTGGTGCATGTTCGTATCGGCCATTTCGGTGGCTTTCTACGCCTTCCTGCGCGTGCTCGAGAGGCACGGCCTCACAGGCTGGTTCAAGCCCCTCCGGCCCACGGGTACGGCCACTCTCACCGTCTACATGATTCCCTATTTCTTCTACAGCTTCTGGTGCTTCGTGCGTCCGGTACCGCCCGAGTGGCTCGGAGGCTACCTCGGCTTTGCCAAGTGCATGCTCTTCTCGGCCCTGTGCATCGCCGCCGCCTGGCTGCTGGAGAAGCTGCGCATCAAACTCAAAATTTAGCTCAAGTTTTGCAAGTATGAACTATTTATGTTTCAAAGGATTGTGCTGGTTTGCGAAACCTAAGACAATTTAATATGAAGAACAGGCTTCCCCTGCTTGCAGTGCTGCTGTTCGCGGTCTGCTGCACCTCCCCCAAGGCCGACGGCTACGTCGACTGGCTCTATGAGTCCATGCCCCTGCCCGACAGCCTCCACCACCCCCGCAGCTGGTGGGAAGCCAACGTCTCCAAAACGCTCGAAGTCAGAAAGAACATGCGCTGGCGCATTCCCGAGAGGGAGTTCCGCCACTTTGTACTCCCCCTTCGCGTCAACAACGAAAGCCTCGACGACTTCCGTCTCCTCTATGCCGACACCCTCTGCGCCCGGGTCAAGGGCATGAGCCTCCCCGAGGCCGCCCTCGAAATCAACCACTGGTGCCACGAGCAGGCTTCATATGAGCCGTCCGACGCCCGCACGAGCTCCCCCATGGCCACGATGCGGCGGGGCGTGGGCCGCTGCGGCGAGGAGTCGGTGCTTGCGGTGGCGGCACTGCGTGCGGCGGGCATTCCCGCCAGGCAGGTCTACACCCCCCGCTGGGCCCACACCGACGACAATCACGCCTGGGTCGAGGTCTGGACGGGCCGCAAATGGGAGTTCATGGGCGCCTGCGAGCCCGCTCCCACCCTCAACAACGCCTGGTTCAACGCCCCCGTCTCGCGGGCGCTCCTCCTCCACACCAAGGTCTTCGGCGATTACAAGGGCCCAGAGGACGTCATCCTCCGAACTCCCTGCTACACGGAGATTAACGTCATCCGCGGCTACGTCCCCGCCCGGCGCCTCACGGTCACCGTGGTCGAGGGGGATACTGACGGCGGGAGTGCGGACGGAGCGGGTGCGGGCGGAGCGGGGGCGGCTGATGGCCGCGTTGTGGTCGGAGCGGGAGCAGACGGGAGTGCGAGCGGAACGGGGGCTGCCGGCATGAGTGCGGGCGGAACGGGAGCTGCCGGAGCGA
>FLNY01003151.1_pt1 | contig 23168 bp, 18 predicted proteins | sample 1140381 | NCBI WGS metagenome assembly FLNY01 (sample SAMEA3878172, study PRJEB12797) | bioreactor metagenome | biome: Moose rumen | place: Sweden | collected 2011-10
AGTTACGGGGCCGGCAGCGACCTTCGCAGGCAGCCATCATCACCGGCCCACAAAAATATTTCAAATTGCAAACACCCTCAAGCGCCAACTTGTGATGCTGCATGAGGGAACTTTTTTATTAATCTTCGTCGTCCCAGATATTATGCTGACGCGACAAACCTGGATCTTGAGCTTCTTCATCAATCAGAGAGCCACTACCGGTTCTGTTTTCATCATCGAATGTGAGAGAATCAGCCATCAGCTGCTGAACAGCGATATTGAACTCGTTGAGTTCGGGCTTGATATATGTCTTTTTCATTGTTGTAATCCTCCTTCTTTATTATTTGAAAATAGCTTTCTTACCATTCACGATGTAGAGGCCCTTTGTGGGCTGGCTGACGCGCACACCCTGCAGGTTGTAGAACGTCACGGTCTGCTGACCCTCGCCAACGGTTGCGATGCCTGTGGTCTCGTCGTTGTCGAAGCCGATGAACGAGCGCGTGTTGCTGCCTGCATTCAGGTAAGCCCGATGAGCAGCCAGGTCGTTGCCTCCGTCGGCCTTCACCTTGTAGAAGCCAAGGCCATTCGAGCCATTGTTGAGAATGTACTTACCATCGCCCTCGACAGTCGTGTTCTCCAGAGTACCAACGAACGCATTGCCTTCGACGGCAGCCACCTCCTCTGTTGCGACAGGCACCACATTACTTGCTCCAGCCTTTGCGGGATTGCGCAGCAGCACACCAGTTTTGGCAGGCACCTGCATCACGCGGGTGAACGAAATGGCATCGTCCGACACCGTAGCCGTATATGCATACATGTCAGAGAACTCAGTGAAGTCGAGTGCGCAGTCAGTGTAGTAGGTGGCCATGCCAGCTGAGGTGATGCTCACCTGCTCGGCAACCTTCTCTATATCTGTTGTATTTTTCAAACCAGGAACACCAAAATATTTGAAAACATCGGCCTTAACCAACACCTTAGCTATATTCACGTTGTAGGGCTTATCAACGGGATTAAAATTGGTGCGTGGAGCTGTACTATTGACCAATTGGACTGGGATTACGTATTCACTGTCTGTCTCATCATAGCTATCTGCCAAAGCGAGATTAGACACAACATATTCAGAAGTCAAGCCATCATTACTATAGCTACCAACGATATATCCAAGAACCCATGCCTCACCAGCAACTGATGTACCACCTGTTTCAGTCGGATTCATTGCTATCACCTCATGAACACTATACGGATTCTGCTTGGTTCCTTTAGCATTTGGGTCGTAGACAATCACCTTGAACTGAGCATTAGCAGGTTTGTATGTTGTGTTGCCTGCAAATGTTGCGGTCATAGTAGCCTCACCAACGGCATCTGTAGCAACAATGAATTCGCCATCCACCTCTGTAATGACATTATCATCAGATGACGAGTAACTAACAGTAAGACTAGATGGATTATTCAAAGTAGGCAAAGTGTATTCTGTTGCATTGAGCGCTATTCGAACTTCACTCTCTGAAAAACTCAAAGTGGGCACTTCACGATTATCAATGACAGTAATGGTATAACTAGCCTCATCAGCCTTGAAATTACTTGTTGCATTGGCCTTTGCTGTAATAGTGGCAGTTCCCTCTACGTTTCCGATAACAACGTCGCCTGTCGATTCATCAACAAGAGCTATGCTTTCATTGCTTGAGGAATAAGTGACTGTTCCATCGTAGCCAGTTGCAGTCGTCAATGTGGGAGCAGTGAAATCTTCATTAGGAGCCACAGTAAAAGAAGTGGTTGCTCCAAATGAGAATTCTGCATCAGCAAGGCTTGCATCCTCAACCTCATATGTGATTGTTATGCCTGACATTTTACAATTTCCGCTCGTTGATCCTTTAGCAAATGCTATCCTAAAAAACGTTCCAGAAAGGTCAGACCATGTGGCTAGAATAGGATTCGAACCTGAGGTTGTCGGATTTCCTGAAGTGGGGGAACTATTAATTTGGCTTGTAGCAGTAGCAAGAAATACATTCGTAGAAATGAAAGTTGATGCTCCCGAAGTAATATTGATAACAACAGATTTTATCGTGCCAGGAATTGCAGATGTGTTATACACGTAAAAATTATTGCTGGTGGAACTTTGGTTCCCTCTAAGTTGACCATTTTTTTGATAATTGTTCATTGCAAAATTCACACCATCGATAGTAAAGGTTGTCCCAGCCGTAATGTAACCCGTTGCTGTTGAATTCGTGGGATTAGTACCAATCGTTAAAGTCTTGGTTTCACCCCATGCACTTCCTCCCCCCACGAACATCAGCCCGAGCAGGAGCATCAATTTGGTTTTTAGTGTTTTAATCATAATGTTATAAAGTTTGTTGAACATAAAGTTAATCTTTTCTTAAGCAATGTCCATACTAACTTTATAAAAAAAGTGCACAGACCCGCATATTCCTGTCCAGGTCTAGCACAACCTAATCACCATATGCCAAGATCTGCGCACAAAAGCGCATCCCCCAATGGTGATTATTCTGCTCGTTTTTTCTCCTTTTCGAGGTGCTAGTTCGGACAGGAATTGAGCATCCTGCGGGTCCTTCCCGCGAATTTCAAGTGCAAAGTTACACAGAAAAATCCGAACCGCCAAAGCAATTCGGATTTTTTTTGGTCAGTCCAAAAAGCAAGTTGATGAGCCCGTAGCTACTCCACTCCTTAGAAAGGAGGGGTTGGGGGTGGTTGATTCTTCTGCGAATGTGACCTGCGGCTCGTGTTATCCGCTCGGCCTAATGACGCTTGCCTAAAGCATCAACCACCCCTTGCCCCTCCTTTCTAAGGAGGGGAGTTAAATAGGCACTGCTACAACCGGCTTTTCGGACTGAGCCTTTTTTTCTTTGGGAGCGCGGGCGTCCACACCCGCAGAAGGGCTCCGGAGCGGGCGGGGATGATGGCACTCAAAAGTAAGGAAATGGCGTTTCCCGACACCAATATAGGGGTATATTGGTCTTGAGAAACACCGATTCGCAGTTTTGGGGTATGGGTTCGGACGGCCATCAGTAGGCCTCGCGATATTTGCTTTCGTCCTTGTCCTGAAGCATGGAGAGGTAGGACTGATAGCGCGACTGGGCGATGTAGTGGTCCTCCAGGGCCTGCAGGACGGCACAGCCGGGCTCATGGGTGTGGGTGCAGTTGCTGAAGCGGCAGTTTTTTGAGAAATGGAAGATTTCGCGAAAGTAGCTGGTCAGCTCCTCGGGCTCCATGTCGAACGTGCCGAAGCCTTTGATGCCCGGCGTGTCAATGAGGTAGGAGACCTCACCCAGCCCCTCAGGAGGAAGGGTGTTGCGATTCTCGGAATGTTCTGCAGAAGGAAGCCTAGAAGCCTCTCCTTCGGAGGGGTTGGGGAGGTTGATCATTTCCGAGAAGGTGGTGGTGTGCATGCCTGTGTCGTGGGCGTCGCTGATCTGGGCGGTGCGCAGGCTGACGCCCGGGACGAGGCGGTTGATGAGCGTCGACTTCCCCACCCCGCTGTTGCCGCTGAGCAGGGTGATCTTGCCGCTGAGCAGCGAGCGGAGCTCCTCGACACCGGTGCCCTCGGTGGCACTGATTTGGCGACACTCGTAGCCGACGGTCTCATAGAGCGTCATCATCATCTGCTGATAGCGGCACTCATCGTCGTCGAGCAAATCGGTCTTATTGAAAACGAGGATCACGGGCACGCTGTAGGCCTCGGCCGACGCGAGGAAGCGGTCGATGAAGGTCGTGGAAGTCTGCGGATGGTTGACGGTGACGACAAGCAGGGCCTGATCGACGTTGGCGGCGAGGATGTGGCTCTGCTTCGAGAGGTTCTGCGAGCGCCGGATGATGTAGTTGCGGCGGTCTTCTATCTCAACAATGAACTCGCCCCTCACCTCCACGCGGTCGCCTACGGCCACGGGGTTGGTGCTTCTGATGCCGCGCAGCCGGAAGTTGCCCTTTATCTTACAATCAAGCAACTGGCCATCATCCATGCGGACGGTGTACCAGCTGCCTGTGTTCTTAATGACGAGACCGTGCATCAGACGGTCATGATTTCCTTGTTCTTGGCCTCAATGAGCTCGTCGAGCTTCTTGATGAACTTGTCGTGCAGTTTCTGAAGCTCGAGCTCAGCGTCCTTCTCGTTGTCCTCTGAGAGTCCGTCCTTGATGGCCTTCTTCAGCTTGTCCTTGATGTCGCTGCGCACGTTGCGCACCTCCACCTTGGCCTTCTCGGCAATCTTGTTACACTGCTTGACAAGGTCGCGGCGGCGCTCCTCGGTGGGCTGCGGGATCTGCAGGCGGATCACCTCGCCGTTGTTCTCGGGCGTGATGCCTACGTCGCTGGCCATGATGGCTTTCTCGATGTCCTTGATCTGCTTGCGGTCCCAGGGTTTGATGGCGATGGTGCGGGCGTCAGGACAGTTGACCGTTGCCACCTGGTTGAGGGGCACGCGACTGCCATAGGATTCCACACGCACACCGTCGAGGATGGCCACATTAGCGCGGCCGGCACGGATGCGGCTGAGCTCCTCATCGAGGAACATGGCTGCCATCTCCATGCGTTCTTCTGCTTTCTGTAATGTTTCTTTTACGTCAATCATATTGATAAGTTTTTATTTTTTTTCGGTGAGCAAATTTAGGGATTTTATTTGAATCATGCAACAAATTTGCCATCTTTTTGCAAAAAAAAGTCACAAAAAGAGCGTTTTTCGCAAAAAATAACTATCTTTGCAGCTACATTACTATATATTTATTAGGAATATGAAACGTTTAAAGACTTTTTGGGCTGCCATCATGCTCCTCGTCGGCATACATGCCATGGCCGACAACTATGCTTACCTAACCATCACGCAGACAGGCGCAGAAAAAAACTTTGAGGTGAACCAGATTGACAAGATCACTTTCGACTCGAGCGACATGGTGCTCCACCTGACTACCGGCACCGAGCAGCGCCTGCCGCTGGCTTCGCTCGAGAAGATGTTCTTCTCGCAGACGGCCGCCGGCATTGCCACTGTCAGCAAAAGCCGCTCGGAAATGAAAGTTGAGGACGGACAGCTGCGGCTGACCGTGGCCGACGGTGAGCGCATCACTCTCTACAACACGAAGGGCGAGCAACTGTTCAGCACCTCCAGCGACGCCACCTACGACATGCGCTCGCTGGGCCGGGGCGTCTACATCGTCAAGATGGGGCAGGAGGCTCGCAAGCTGATGAACAAATAACTGAGAATCCTTTAAACAACAAAAGCCTATGGCCACACAGACGAGCAAATACATGCTGGCCAGTGAGCGCGACGAGCAGTGGGGGCTCGTCATCACAACTGTGGGGTATGAGGAAATCAATCCGGGAGACAGCTATCCCACCCACGGCCACGCTGACGGCTATTATTTCGACATCAACAAGGGCCGCACGCTCAACGAATATCAGCTGCTCTACATCATCGAGGGAGAGGGCGTGCTCCACACGCGGAACATCCGCGAAGCCCGTCTGCGCGAGGGCGACATCTTCCTCCTCTTCCCCGGCGAATGGCACTCCTACCACCCGCTCAACTCGCGCGGCTGGAAAAAATTCTGGATCGGATTCCGCGGGCCCAATATGGACGACCGCGTCAGAGCCGGCTTCCTGTCGCCCAAGAAGCCCATCTATCACGTCGGCTTCAGCGATGTGCTCGTCGGTCTCTTCCGTGGGGCCTACAAGACGGCACTGGAGGAGGCCGCCTACTCGCAGCAGCTCATGGCGGGCATCGTCAACCACCTCATCGGGCGGATGTACTCGCTGGAGCGCAACATCGAGCTGAAGAACCGCAACCAAAGCCACGTCGACATGATCAACCGCGCCCGGCTGCGCATCCGCGAATCACTGGAGAGCCCCCTGACCATCCAGGAACTGGCTGAGGAGATGGGCGTCAGCTACTCGAACTTCCGCAAGCTTTTCAAGGAGCACACCGGTCTCTCGCCGGCCACCTACCAGCAAGACCTGCGCCTGCAGCACGCCAAGGAACTGCTGACGACGACCGACATGAGCATCAAGGAGATAGCCTACCGCCTGAATTTCGAATCGCCCGACTATTTCTCGTCGAAGTTCAAGCAGAAGACTGGCCGCAAGCCGAGCGACCTCCGGCAATGATGTAGCAAGACTTCAAGACTGCTAGGGACATCAAAACATTAGTTTTTCAAGCCAGTAGCAGAAGATGCCGGCCAGATAGCCCACGAAGGCAATCCAGGTGATGCGCTTCATGTACCACCCGAACGTGATCTTCTCCAAGCCCATGACGACGACGCCGGCAGCCGAACCGATGATGAGCATCGAGCCGCCCACGCCGGCACAGTAGGCCAGCAACTGCCAGAAGATGCCGTCGACGGCCATGTCGCCCACCGCGGCAACAGGATACATGCCCATGGCACCAGCAACCAGCGGCACATTGTCGACAATCGACGAGAGCACACCGATGATGCCGGTCACGAGATAGTGGTTGCCGCTGGTGGCATCGTTGAGCCACTCGCCCAGGGCCGTCAGCGTGCCGATTTCCTCAAGCACGGCCACTGCCATGAGGATGCCGAGGAAGAACATGATTGTCGAGAGGTCGATACGCGAGAGCAGGTCGCTGACGCGGCGCGCCATCGTGTCCTCCTCGCCGCGGTCGCGATGGAAGATCTCCGTCACCGTCCACAGCACGCCCAGCACGAGCAGGATGCCCATGAAGGGAGGCAGGTCAGTCAGCGCACGGAAGATGGGTACGAACACCAGTCCGCCGACGCCCAGCCAGAAGATGATGTTGCGCTGGCGCTTGGTGAACGAGCTGATCTCGCCGACGACGAGATTCTGTTCCTTGTCGAACTTGCCGTGCAGCTGCGTCTGCAGGATGAGGGCCGGGATAATCATCGACACGAGCGACGGCAGGAATATTTCGGTGATGACGCCCTGCGTGGTGATGACGCCCTTGATCCAAAGCATAATCGTCGTGACGTCGCCGATGGGCGAAAAAGCACCACCCGAGTTGGCCGCGATGATAATGAGGGCGGCGTAGATAAGTCGCTCCTCACGGCTCTGCACCAGCTTGCGCAGCACCATGATCATGACAATCGAGGTGGTCAGGTTGTCGAGGATGGCCGACAGGAAGAAAGTCATGAAGGCCACTCGCCAGAGCAGTTTGCGCTTCGAGCGCGTCTTCATCGTGTCGCGCACGAAGTTGAAACCGCCGTTCGAGTCGACAATCTCGACGATAGTCATGGCACCCATGAGGAAGAACAGCGTCGAGGCCGTATCACCCAGATGATGCTGGATCAGTCCGCTGACATGGCCCACCAGCCCCTCAGCCGGCACTTCAGGAAAATAGGCTTCGGGCGCCACCATCAGCAGAGTCCAGCAGCCCACACACATCAACAAGGCAATGGCCGCCTTGTTGATTTCCGTGACGCTCTCGAGGGCTATGCACAGATAGCCCACAATGAAGAGCGCAACAATCATAACTGTCAGTGTTGTCATTTCTGTTTGCTAATTATTCGGGTAATAGTATTATTTGTCTTTTATATAACTAAAGTTATTTCGCTGGTTCGCATTGGTACGCAGGTGTCTCACCTGCGGCTGGGTCGCGGGTGAGACACCCGCGTACCAATAATTTGCTGCAAAGGTACGACAAAAAAATCAAAAAAGCAGGTTATAATGTCAAACTTTTATGTCAAAAAACACAAATTAGCAGTAATTTTGCACACAACAAACAAAACTTACTGCTAACAAAACGAAAAAACATGGAAAATAAAACATATTTTTTTGCTGTGGATCTTGGTGCCACCAGCGGACGCACTATCGTCGGAAGCATTGTCGACGGGCACTGCAATCTCGAGGAGCTGACGCGCTTCCCCAACAATCTCATCGTGCAGGGAGGTCATTACTACTGGGACATTCAGGGGCTCTACTTCGAAATCATCCGCGGCCTGAAGGAGGCAGCCCGCCGCGAGCTCAAGATCAGTTCCATCGGCATTGACACGTGGGGCGTCGACTTCGTCTGCATCGGCGATGACGGGGCCATCCTGCGCAATCCCCGTGCCTATCGCGACCCCGTGACGTTCGACGCGATGGACGACTATCTGCGGCACGTCATTCAGCGGCGTGAGGTCTACGACATCACCGGCATCCAGCTGATGAACTTCAACAGTCTCTTCCAGCTCTACGCCATGCGCCGTGAGCAGAACTCGGCACTGGCCAATGCCAAGAAAATCCTGTTCGTGCCCGACGCCCTGTCATGGATGCTGACGGGCAACGAGGTGTGCGAATACACCATCGCCTCAACCTCGCAGATGCTCGATCCCCGCACCGGACAACTCGACGAACGACTGCTGCAGTCGGTGGGACTGAGCCGCTCGAAGTTCGGCCGCATGGTCAAGCCCGGCACCATTATCGGCGTGCTGACCGATGAAGTGCAGCAGTTGACGGGCCTGGGCCCCGTGCCCGTCATCGCTGTCGCCGGTCACGACACGGCCTCAGCCGTCGCCGCCGTGCCTGCTATGGACGAGAACTTTGCTTATCTGTCGAGCGGCACGTGGAGCCTCATGGGCATCGAGACCCGCCAGGCCATCATCAACGATCTCTCGTATGAGCGCAACTTCACCAACGAGGGAGGCGCTGAAGGCACCACCCGATTTCTGAAAAACATCTGTGGCATGTGGCTCTACGAACGTTGCCGTCTGGAGTGGCCCGAAGAGGTGCGCCGTCTGAGCCATCCCGAACTGCAGGGGCAGGCCATGACCGTAGCGCCATTCCGCTCCATCATTGAGCCTGACAATCAGTTGTTTGCGGCCCCGACGAGCATGATCGGCGCCATCCAGCAGTATTGCCGCAAGACCAACCAGCCCGTGCCCGAGACGCCGGCTGAGCTATGCCGCTGCATCTTCGACTCGCTGGCCCTGCGCTACCGCCAGGCATTCCTTTGGCTGCAGGAATTCGCCCCCTTCCGCCTTGAGGTGCTCCACATCATCGGCGGCGGTTCACTCAACAAATACCTGAACCAGTTCACGGCCAATGCCACGGGCGTCACCGTCCTGGCCGGCCCGCAGGAGGGCACTGCCCTCGGCAACATCATGCTCCAGGCCAAGGCCGCCGGTCTGGTCGGCGACATCTGGCAGATGCGCAAGATCATTGCCAACTCGGTAGAGCTGGTGCGCTATGAGCCTGCTGACAGAGCTCAGTGGGATGTTGCCTACGCCAAATATTTATCTATAATAGAATAATATATTAACAACTAAACTACTTATATTACCCTATGGCAAAACCATTAGTTGAAACCAAAGCCCGGGTCGGCGTGTTCAGCATTGCGCTGCAGGCTTACCTGCCCCAGTTCCCACAGCTCGTCCCTGAGTTCGAGCAGCAGTATGCAGACTTCAAGAAGACGTTGCCCGACACCATAGAGATTGTCGACGGCGGCATGGTGACCACCAAGGAACAGTCGATGACCGCTGGCGACAAGTTCCGCGCCGCCGACGTCGACCTTGTCATCCTGCAGATGCTGACCTACTGCACTTCTTATAATATGTTGCCCGCCGTGCGCGACCTCGACGTGCCCGTCATCATTGTCAACGTGCAGAAGAAGTTGGCACCTGACTACGACAAGACCGACATCCCCACATGGCTCGGTGAGCTCTATGCCTGCGGCGCCATCGGCGAGATGGTGGCCGACTTGAACCGCGCCGGCAAGCGCTCGGCCGTCATCACCGGCGTCGTCGAGGGAGGCGACCCCGAGGTGCAGCGCGAGATTGAGGACTGGTGCCGCGCCGCACAAGTGCGCCGCCGCTTCCGCGACACGAACATTGCCCAGATCGGCCGTCCCTACCCCGGCATGATGGACCTCTATATCGACGAGACCAACCTCTACCATCGCATGTTCGTCTATACCAAGCAGTTCGACTGGGAACAGATGTGGGCCATTGCTGACAACATCACCGACGAGGCAGCCATCCGGGCCAAGGCTCAGGACATCCTGGACACCTTCGAAATCGAGGGCGGCGGCACCATCGAAAAGGTCTGGGACATGGCTAAGTATGTCGTCGCCTTCGAGCAGTGGGTCAAGGACGAGAAACTCGGCATGATTGCCTCTCACTATGCTGGCTTTGCCCAGGGTGTTGCCGGCAAGCTCGACTCGATGCTCATCCCCGCCTTCTCAATGCTCATTAAGCAGCACACGGCCTGCGCCGTCGAAGGCGACATGAAGGTAGCCATGGCCATGTCGATCCTGAAGACCATCAGCGGCACAGGCACCCTGGCCGAGATGTACTCCATCGACTTCCCGAAGGATATCTGCATCATCGGCCATAGCGGCTCCGGTGACTTCGACATCTCGCAGGCACACAAGCCAACGATGAAGATCGTGCCCGTGTTCCACGGAAAGACCGGCGGCGGCTATCTGACTCAGTTCTATCCGCCCACAGGCCCCGTCACCTATCTTGCTATTACGCAGGACCGCAACGGCATCTTCAAGTTCGTCGTGGCCGAGGGCGTCAACGAAGAAGGCCCCATCTTCATGTTCGGCGACACCAACATGCGCACGAAATTCTCGCTGCCATGCCGCGAGTTCGTCAACCGCTGGAGCGAGGCCGGCCCGACCCATCACATGGCTGCCGCCGTCGGTCATCATGCCGACACCATCCTCAAGGTTGCCAAGATACTGAACATCAAGTGCGACATCGTCTGCCGCTAATAACGCAAAAAGTCGGTATCACGCAATAACGGTATCACGCAAAAAGTCGGTATCACGCAATAACGGTATCACGCAAAAAGTCGGTATCACGCAATAACGGTATCACGCAAAAAGTCGGTATCACGCAATAACGGTATCACGCAATAACGGAAAAAACGCAATAACGGAAAAACAATGGCAAAGAAAAGCAGCCTGAAGAGCACCCTCGCGGTGTCTCTCAACAATTACTTGGACGCCGGCGCCATCGTGGCCGGCTCGAGCGGCATTACGCTGTGGCAGAACTACCTCGGTCTGTCGGAAATGCACTTGGGATGGCTCAACGCCCTGAGTGCCAACGCCCTGGGTGCCGCTATCGGTGCTATCATCGGCGGATTCCTGGCCGACAAGTTCGGGCGCAAGTTTATCTTCACTTACAATCTGCTGGTCTATATGCTCGGCGTGCTCATCGTGATGTTCTCCTTCAGCTATCCCATGCTGCTCGCAGGATTCCTTATCACCGGCATCTCGGTCGGCATCGGAGTGCCCGCTTCATGGACTTACATCTCGGAGTCATCGGAAGTCAACAACCGCGGACGCAACATCTGCATCTCGCAGATGTCATGGGGACTGGGCCCGATGTTCATTCTCTTCTTCGGCATGCTGCTCGCTCCTGGCGGACTGCTCTACAGCCCTGTGGAGTCGCTGGCCCATGCCATCATCGGCACCGACGCTACTCAGGCTGCCGTCGAGGTTTTCTCGTCGCGCGTGGTATTCCTGACGCTTTTCGTCGTAGCCTTCATTGCATGGAACTTGCAACGCCAGCTCGAGGAAAGCGCTGAATATACTGCTCAGAAAGAAAGCAATCAAAACAGCAGCATCGTGGACAACATCAAGATGCTGTTCACCAACCGCATTGCTGTGCGGACCGTGGCCTTCCTGGCCTGTATCTACCTGACATGGAACCTCGTAGCCTCGGTGATGGGATTCTTCATGCCCCATATCTACGAGACGGCCGGCGGCCTGAGCAACGAGACGGCCAACATGCTGAGTTGCGTCAGCTGGGTGTTTGTCGTCGTCACAACGTTCATCGTTTCGTTCTTCGTCGACAAGGTGGCCCACCGATTCTTCTATGTTTTTGGCCTCGTGGCTGCCCTGACAGCCTGGCTGCTCATCATCGGCGGCGGTGTTTCCACCATCGGCGGCATCTGGCTGTTCACCATCCTTTGGGGCATCAACAACGGCAGTTCGGTGCAGATCTTCTATGCCCTCTGGGGCTCTGAGCTCTTCCCTGCCAAGTTCCGTGCCGGCGCCCAGGGCCTGATGTTCTTCATCGTGCGCGGTCTGTCGGCCCTGTGGGGCCTCATCTTCACCTTCATTTATGGTGAGAACGGCGAGGGCTTCACCATTGCCGCCTACTGCATGATTGCCCTGCTCGCCATTTCGCTCGTCGTCGGCCTCATCGGAATGCCCAAGACACGCGGTCGCTCGCTCGACGACATCGTCAAGGAACGTTATGGTGAGGAATTCTAAAACAGTCTTTTAATGAGCAAGTTTTGCCTCCATTTCAGCCTCAAAAGGCTCTGATTTGGGGAAAAAGCAATCAATTTCACTGATAAATGCGTTTTTTCGTCAAAAAAATTTGTTTTGTACGAAAAAACGCATTATCTTTGCACGTGAATTAAATGACATTTAATTATATAAACATTTATTTATGAAGTACAAATTCTTACTAACTGTGATGGCTATGTTCTTTGCCATCAACATGAACGCTCAAGAAGAGAGCTATTATCCTCACGCTTTTGTCGGTGTGCAGGGTGGTGTGATGAGAGCCTATAATGGTGAAGGAATTGACCGCAAGTGGAGCCCCATGGCAGCCATCAACCTCGGTTATAATTTCACTCAGGTCTTCGGACTGCGCTTGCAGGCCAACGGTAGCACTTGGACTGCCGACGATGTTGACTACAAGAGCAAAATTGGCAACATCGACCTCGACATGCTGTTCAACCTGTCGAACGTATTCTTCCCCAACCGCAACAATCTCGTCAACATGATTGCCATTGCAGGTGCTCCCTTCAACCTGGCTATTCCTCACTCATGGGTAGACAACTATGCCTACAGCATCTCTGAGGGTGCCGACCGCTGGAATACCGCCTGGAAGGTCGGTGGACAGCTCGACTTCAACATTGCCAAGAACTTCAGCTTCAATCTGGAGGCCGGTACGAACTATGTGCGCCAGAAGAACGAAGGTCTGCACGACAACAACAAGTGGTGGCCCTATGCCATGGCCGGCATCAGCTACAAGTTCGGTTTCAAGAAGGCAAAGAAGGCTCCCGTCGTAGCTCCCGTCGTGACCGAGGTTGTTGAAGAGCCCAAGGCCGAGGTTGCTCCTGCTCAGCCCATCGTTGAGGAGAAGAAGCCCGCTCCCCAGCCCAAGAAGGAAGAGCCGAAACCCGTCGTGAAGCCCGCCAAGGTGGCCGAGAACATTTTCTTCGACCTGGCCAAGAGCGATATCAACGATGCTCAGAACGGCAAGATTGACGCTATCGTGAAGTTTGCCAACGAGAACCCCAATGCCAAGATTTCGCTCGTCGGCTATGCTGACAAGAACACGGGTACGGCAGCTATCAACAAGCGTCTGTCCGACCAGCGCGTGAAGACCGTGAAGGACCTGCTCGTCAAGAAGGGCATCAAGGCTAACCGCATCTCGACCGACTCGAAGGGCGACACCGTTCAGCCGTTTGCCAACAACGACGACAACCGCGTAGTAATTGTGGTGGGCGAGTAAATTCTCCCCTTTCCTGAGAAAAATTTAAGCCCCCGGCGCTTCACAGCGGCGGGGGCTCTTTGTTTCACTAAATAGTAAGTAATAATGATTATATATGTAGTCAGTAGTTGTTTTTATGCTTCTTAAATCTATACTTTCTCCATCTATTATCGCGGCAGGTTGAACGCACGCGTCATTTCCTTCATCTGCTCATCACTCATGCCCTCGGGCTCAAAGCCCATTGCACGGGCATTGATGTAGATCTTGGCGCTCTTTGAGAGCACGTCAATCTGATCAAAAGCATCCATCACGTCCAGCCCCTTGGCAAAGACGCCATGTTTCTCCCACATCACGACATCGTAGTCTTCCAGTTCCTTCAGTGTAGCGTCGGCCAGTTCGTTTGAGCCGGGCAGCGTGTAAGGCACGATGCCAAGGCCCAGCGGGCAAAAGGCCTTTGTCTCAGGAATCATCGACCACAGGATCTTCGTCAGCACATCCTTGCCCAGGAAGGCGCGGTTGTGACTCATGGCGACGAGCTCAATGGGGTGCGTGTGGACGGTGGCCTTATAGGGCGAACCGCTCTCAATGAGACGGGCATGGACAGTCAGGTGGCTGGGCAGCTCGCTCGTCGGCATCACGACATTGTCGGCAATGATGACATACGAAGCACAGTCGTCCAGAATGCGGATTACGGAGCCGTTGTCCATCGGCCAGCGGGCCAGGTCGCGCATGCGTTTGCCAGTACCTTTGCAATAGAAATAGCAGCCCTTCAACGCTGGCAGGGTCACGCCAATCTGCTTCACGTCGCTGATGGCGGGCAGCTGTCGAATCTCGTCATCCACCAGGTCAGTCACGTTCACGGTGATGTTACCGCCGTTACGTTCTGCCCATCCGTTCTGCCACAGATAGCCAGCAACTTCTGCAATCTTCATGACCTCAGCCTTCAAGGCAGGGCGTCCTTCCAATATACTTTTCATCAATTAATAGTTTCAGCTTGTCGGCTGCAAAGGTAAAGCTATTTCTTGTTATAGGACACTACAATTTGATTTTTTACCCCAAAAATCTGACATAATCCTTGATTTATGTCAATTTCTGGCTTTCTCCTTTGCCAATCCGACTATTTTTTGTAATTTTGCCCTACAAATCAAGACCTGTCATGACTACACAACAATCATCCCAGTGGACAGAGAACATCATCCTGGCCGATGCCGATCACGTCGACCGCGTGGCCTTCGATCTCATCGTCAATTTTGAGCGGATGCTCGGCCGCCGCATTCCACAAGCAGACATGGCCCGTTGGGTTGAGTGTATCGCACTCGACGGCGGACTGCGCAACGGGAAGCACCAGACCAACGTCATTCTCATTCATGAGAAGGACCGGACTGAACTGCGTAACTTCGTGCCTGCCCACTACGCCAGCCAGCTCAACGGCCAGGCCTTCCAGAGCACGCTGGGTGAATTCGTGTTCAACAGCATTTCAACCGAAGCCGTTGCCGACAAGCAGCAGCTGATGACCGACACCCTCTCGTTCCTCCTCTCGCAGCCGGCCGTGAAGCGCATCATGGTCGTGCCCGACGAGCAGCATTACCCATCGGCTGTCGCCATCATCCGCAAGGCTGACACTGCCGACAAGCAAATCACGCTGTTCGCCATGCAGCCCATGGCCGGCGGGCCGTTCCGTCAGGAAATCCTGGGCTACTCGCTGATGTCGGCTCTCGGCATCAAGGCCGACGAGTTCAGACCCGACGCCTAAAAGCGGGTCAGTCCGATTTTAAAATTCAAGTTCTTTCGGGCTGTAAGCTGTACGGATGAAAGCCGGACAAAGGACTGGATAAAATTATTTCAATGCCACTGAACACTATTTCAATGCCACTGAATACTATTTCACCGCCACTGAATACTATTTCAGTGCCACTGAAATAATTTTATAATGTAGTTCAATCCGTGGTTCTTTCTTGCTTGAGAAAGTTGAACAAATAATCATCCGAAAGTTTTGCCGTTTGGCAGTTTTTTCGTAACTTTGCGGTCTGAGGACCGCGAATTTACTCCGTCTCGGCAAAAAAAAGAATAAATTCTTTTGTTTTGCTCTCAACTTTTCGTAACTTTGCCGAATCATTGACAAATAAAGCTAACCAGAATGGGGAAGATTTTCAAACTCAACCGAGATTTCGACAACACCGTGGCCGACCGCAAGGAGGGACGGCAGACAGACCTGATGGCTGACTTCTGGTATGCAGCCCGACAGCAGAACAAACAACAAATCATAAACGAAGAACATAGAACAATGAGCAGAGTACTGATGATCGGCGCAGGTGGCGTCGCAACCGTTGCGGCATTCAAGATTGCGCAGAATCCGCAAGTGTTTACTGAATTCATGATTGCCTCAAGGCGCAAGGCGAAATGCGATGCGCTCGTCGAAGCCATCCACAAAAAGGGCTACACCATGCCCATCGAGACGGCTCAGGTGGACGCCGACGACGTGGAGCAGCTGAAAGCGCTGTTCTCAAGCTACAGGCCCGACCTGGTCATCAACCTGGCCCTGCCCTATCAGGACCTGACTATCATGGACGCCTGTCTGGCCTGCGGATGCTCGTATCTCGATACGGCCAACTATGAGCCTAAGGACGAGGCCCACTTCGAGTATTCATGGCAGTGGGCCTATCGCGACCGCTTTGAGCAGGCCGGCCTGACCGCCATCCTCGGCTGCGGCTTCGACCCGGGCGTCACCAGCATCTTCACCGCCTATGCCGCCAAGCACCACTTCAAGGAGATTCAGTATCTCGACATCGTCGACTGCAACGCCGGCGACCACCACAAGGCTTTTGCCACCAACTTCAACCCTGAGATCAACATCCGCGAAATCACCCAGAAGGGCCTCTATTGGGAGAACGGGCAGTGGGTAGAGACCGAGCCGCTCGAGATTCACAAGGACCTGACCTATCCCGAAATCGGCCCGCGCGACAGCTACCTGCTGCACCACGAGGAGATTGAGTCGCTCGTCATCAACTATCCGACGATTAAACGTGCCCGCTTCTGGATGACCTTCGGCCAGCAATACCTGAAGCACCTCGAGGTGATTCAGAACATCGGCATGAGCCGCATCGACGAGGTGGAGTACGAAGCCCCGCTGGCCGACGGCTCCGGCGTTTCGAAAGTCAAAATCGTGCCCCTGCAGTTCCTGAAGGCCGTGCTGCCCAACCCGCAGGAACTGGGCGAGAACTACGAAGGACAGACCAGCATCGGCTGTCGCATCCGCGGCATCGGCAACGACGGTCAGGAGCACACCTATTATATATATAATAACTGTTCGCATCGCGCCGCCTACGAGGAGACCGGCATGCAGGGTGTCTCTTACACCACCGGCGTGCCCGCCATGATTGGCGCCATGATGTTCTGCAAGGGTCTCTGGAGCAAGCCCGGCGTCCACAACGTTGAGGAGTTCGATCCCGATCCGTTCATGGAGCAGCTCATGAAGCAGGGCCTGCCCTGGCACGAAATCCACGACGGCGACCTGGAGTTGTAAGGAGCAAGGAGCAAGAGGTTAGAAATATAATTAAAGGAAATTCCAGATGAATGACTTTTTCTATAGGAATCTTCAGGTGTACCAGAGTGCACTTCTGCAGGTAAAAGCGATTTATTCACTGACCAATCTCTTTCCTGCTGGCGAGTGATATGGCTTGACTGACCAGATCAGGAGGGCAGTCATCTCGATACCATCCAACATTGCAGAAGGTATGGGTAGGAGTTCTATCAGAGAGAGGATTCGTTTTCTGGAAATTGCCAATGGTTCTCTGACCGAAACTATGTGCCAGCTTGAGATAGCCCACATCCTCAACTACATCACAGAGGAACAGTTGAAAGATAATGAAAACTCAATGGTCAACATTTCAAGGATGTTGAGTGGCTAAAAAAAATCATTGGAAGAAAAGGCTAACAATAATAACTAACCACGGAGCAAGAACAAGGAAATGGGCAAGACTATACTCTTGCTCCTTGCCCCTTGCCCCTTGCTCCTCAAAAAAAACAACAATGGCAAAAAAAGAAACTGAGGGCGAGGCCCTCAACCCGCAGAGCGAGAAGCTGAAGGCCTTGCAGGCTGCCATGTCGAAGATTGAGAAGGACTTCGGCAAGGGCTCCATCATGCGCATGGGCGACGAACAGACAGAGAACGTCGACGTCATTCCCACCGGCTCCATCGGGCTCAACGCTGCGCTCGGCGTCGGCGGCTATCCCAAAGGCCGCATCATAGAAATCTACGGACCGGAGTCGAGCGGTAAGACGACGCTGGCCATCCACGCCATCGCCGAGGCTCAGAAGGCCGGCGGCATCGCTGCCTTCATCGATGCTGAGCACGCCTTCGACCGCTTCTATGCGCAGAAGCTGGGCGTCGACGTCGACAACCTGCTCATCTCTCAGCCCGACAACGGCGAGCAGGCGCTCGAGATTGCCGACCAGCTGATCCGTTCGGCCGCCATCGACATCATCGTCATCGACTCTGTTGCCGCCCTGACACCGAAGAAGGAAATCGAAGGCGACATGGGCGACTCGGCCGTCGGTCTGCATGCCCGACTGATGAGCCAGGCCCTCCGCAAGGTCACGTCGACCATCTCGAAGACCAACACCACCTGCATCTTCATCAACCAGCTCCGCGAGAAGATTGGCGTCATGTTCGGCAATCCCGAAACGACCACCGGTGGCAACGCCCTGAAGTTCTATGCCTCCGTGCGACTCGACATCCGCCGCGTCACCTCCATCAAGGACGGCGACCAGGTCGTCGGCAATCAGGTCCGCGTGAAGGTCGTGAAAAACAAGGTCGCCCCACCCTTCCGTAAAGCTGAATTTGAAATCACTTTCGGCGAGGGCATCTCGAAGGTTGGCGAGATTGTCGACCTCGGTGTAGAGTACGGCATCATCAAGAAGAGCGGCTCATGGTTCAGCTATGGCGACGCCAAACTGGCCCAAGGCCGCGACGCCACCAAGCAACTGCTGAAGGACAACCCCGAGCTCTGCGACGAGCTTGAGGCCCAGATCATGGAAAAACTGACAGAGCAGCAGGCATAACCCGCCTCATGAATACTGACAACTTGTCAGACGTGTGCCATCCCCGACGGATTGGCACACGTTTTGTTATTGAGTCAATGAAAACTTGAATAATAACAAATAAAAATAAAAAGAATTATGGGAAAGATTATTGGTATTGACTTAGGAACAACCAACAGCTGCGTGGCCGTCTTCGAAGGCAACGAGCCGGTTGTGATTGCTAACAGTGAAGGCAAGCGTACAACGCCTTCTGTGATCGGTTTCGTCGATGGCGGCGAGCGCAAGGTGGGTGACCCCGCCAAGCGTCAGGCCATCACCAACCCAAAGAAGACGGTCTACTCCATCAAGCGCTTTATGGGCGAGACATGGCAGCAGACGGAGAAGGAAATTTCGCGCGTACCTTTTAATGTTGTAAACGAGGGCGGCTATCCGCGCGTCGACATCGACGGCCGCAAGTACACGCCGCAGGAAATCTCGGCTATGGTGCTTCAGAAAATGAAGAAGACCGCCGAGGACTATCTGGGACAGGAGGTGACCGACGCCGTCATCACTGTGCCCGCCTACTTCAGCGACTCGCAGCGTCAGGCCACCAAGGAGGCCGGACAGATTGCTGGCCTCAATGTCCGTCGTATCGTCAACGAGCCCACGGCTGCAGCCCTGGCCTACGGTATCGACAAGACTAACAAGGACATGAAGATTGCCGTCTTCGACCTCGGTGGCGGTACGTTCGATATTTCGATTCTCGACTTCGGCGGCGGTGTCTTCGAAGTGCTCTCGACCAATGGTGATACCCACCTCGGTGGCGACGACTTCGATCAGGTCATCATCGACTGGCTCGTGCAGGAGTTCCGCAACGATGAGGGTGCCGATCTGAAGCAGGATCCCATGGCTATGCAGCGTCTGAAAGAGGCTGCCGAGAAAGCAAAGATAGAGTTGTCGTCTTCCACTACGACGGAGATCAACCTCCCCTATATCATGCCTGTCGGAGGCGTGCCCAAGCACCTTGTGAAGACCCTTACCCGCGCCAAGTTCGAGCAGCTGGCTCACAACCTGATTCAGGCTTGCCTGGTGCCCTGCCAGAACGCTGTCCGCGACGCCGGCATCTCTGTCAACGACATCAACGAGGTCATCCTCGTGGGCGGTTCGAGCCGTATCCCTGCCGTGCAGACGCTGGTGAAGAACTATTTCGGCAAGGAGCCCTCAAAGGGCGTCAACCCCGATGAGGTCGTGGCCGTCGGCGCTGCCATCCAGGGCGCCATCCTCAATCAGGAGACCGGTCAGGACATCGTGCTGCTCGACGTCACACCGCTGACCCTCGGCATCGAGACCCTCGGCGGCGTCATGACCAAGTTGATTGAAGCCAACACGACCATCCCCTGCAAGCAGAGCCAGGTCTTCTCGACCGCAGCCGACAACCAGACGGAGGTGACCATCCACGTGCTACAGGGCGAGCGTCCCATGGCTTCGCAGAACAAGTCGCTCGGACAGTTCAACCTCACTGGCATCGCTCCTGCACGCCGCGGTATTCCTCAGATCGAGGTAACCTTCGATATCGACGCCAACGGCATCGTGAAGGTCAGCGCCAAGGACAAGGCCACCGGTAAGGAGCAGGCCATCCGCATCGAGGCCAGCAGCGGTCTCTCGCAGGACGAGATTAACCGCATGAAGGCCGAGGCAGAGCAGTTTGCCGAGCAGGACAAGAAAGAGCGCGAGCGCATTGACAAGATGAATCAGGCCGACTCGATGATCTTCCAGACTGAGACCTTCCTCAACGAGAACGGCGACAAGCTTGGTGCCGACAAGGCCAACGTGGAGCAGGCTGTCCAGCAGCTGAAGGACGCCCACAAGTCCGGTGACATCACTGCTATTGACAACGCCATTAACAACCTCAATCAGGTGATGCAGACCGCTTCGCAGAAGATGTACCAGCAGGCTGGTGCGGGCTCCGCCCAAGATTCCAGTTTCCAAGGTGGTCAGCAGACTCAGGGCTCTAATCCGCAAGACGACATACAGGACGCCGATTTCGAGGAAGTCCATTGATGGAAGTTAAACATCCATAAATAAACCACAAAGAAATCCGTGTAGCACAACCAGTTACACGGATTTTTATGTCACTTCTTCTGAGGTGTCTTAGCTTCGATTATTTTCATAAACTTCTCACCACAAAGATGAATCTCGTTGTAGGCAGACAAGTCCTTGCCGAGAAGCCCGTCTGGGGTCCAGTCCTCAAAAGCCTGTGCATAAACGCCCTTGTTCAGCTTTTCTACGGTGTCAGCTTTTAATTCAGGAACCTTTGTCAGAGACATCCCATCAATACTATGTTTGAAATATCTGTAGTCACCATCTATTACGAAGCCTTTGTCAGCAGCAATACGATAGACTGCCTCCCAATGACGCGGCTTGGTAAATACTGCATCCTTCTTGCTGTAGCTACTATTTGCCAATTGGATGATGCACTGTTTCAAGAGGTCAATCCGCTTTTCTTCAGATAGGCTCCTGACATCAATACTTTCAGCAGCCATACCATAGGAGGGAGCATCATCAAATTCTGAATAAGTATGTAATGGGGCTATGCTTGGTGCCATATGGTCTCCAGTCATCTCCAAATCCGTGATGGAATGGCCTGTCACAAACAGAAACATGGCAACCAGGATCTTGATGGCGGCATTTACTTCGTCGTCCGTGGAAATGGGAGCCTTATGTGCCTCGTCGTTGCGCCATTGACGCACCATATCGAGATATTGGCTGAATCGCTTGCCTTCATCCGTTGTGGCATACTTCAGTTTCCATAGGCAGTCAAAGCCATGAATGGCATTTGCCAAGGTCGCATCTGAAGTGGAGCCTTCCTGCGTGGTCACCTCTTCCCCGTGACACAGATAGTAGAGCTTTTTCAGATAGCTCTCATACTTAGACAGCAGGCTATTGAAGTAGGTCCGCTTGTCAAACGACTGAAGGTGGTCGTTGCAGTAGATGTTATTCAGCGCATTCTTGATGATGCCGTCAGCGCCGTCAAGTGAAGGAATGCTGCTGCGGTTCAGCACCTCGAAGAATACATCGACAAACTCTTCAAACGAACGCATGTGGCTACACACATCGACAAATTCCTGTCCTAGACTTGCGGTGATGGCTTCTTTCAACAAACTTTCATCGTAAGGCAGGTTGATGGCCCTGCGGGTACGCTGGGCCAGTGCTTCCACGAATTTACGTATCAGCATCATCGAGAATGACTGGTTCTTCTCCAATTCTTCCTGGAAGTTATAGTATTTCTCAATCTGGTCGGCCACTTTCTCGTCGAACTTCTCTTTTACGAGTGCTATCAGCGCATCGTAGGAGTTGCCGGCTGCAAAGGCATCGGTCACCTCGGCATCTTGCAGGATCTCAATCCAAATTTGTTTCAGGATCTTGTCGTTCTCGTTCAGCAGGTCCTGGAAGGGGCTGTTGGCTATGTCGAGAATCTCGGCAATCGTCCGTCTCTCGTCCTCTTGCGCCTGTCCTGGTTCACCGATGCGACTGGAGACCATCTGTTGCTGTTCGTCTTCCAACTCCAGCTGTCCTTCGAAACTCATCTGGATGCGCAATTTGTCAAGGTCAATCTTGTCGAGAATCTCCATGGGCAAGGTCTCTACGGTGTATGGCAGGTATTTGTAGAACACTTTGCAGAATACATAGAATTTCTCCAGTTCAGGGTCAACAAAATCCATCAGTTGGGCCATGAATCCATACTGACGCACGTAGCGGTTCACGTACTTTCGGTATAAATCCTTGTCGTTATCGCTCATGGGGTTGACACGCTCGTTTACGATTGAACGCAACAATGAGGGTACGCCGATGGCTGTTTCCTTCTTCTGCAGCATCCTCACCACGCGGTTCACATCGTCCTCACCGAACACTCGCCAACGATTCACGTCGTCCATCATCGTGTACATCCGCTGGGTGTCAACCTCACCAATCAATTCGATGTCGGTGTAATACTTCTGGAAGGCCGCTTTCACGTCCTCGGGGTTGTTGCGGAAGTCTATGACCATCGTGTCTTCCTTCCCCTCGCAGCAACGATTCAGTCGGCTCAGCGTCTGAATACACTGTATGCCGCCCAAGCTCTTGTCTACAAACATGGTGTGAAGCAGAGGCTGATCAAATCCCGTTTGGAACTTGTTGGCTACAATCAGTATCTTATAGTCGCTTTCCTTGAATTTGGTTCGGATGCCGTCGTCATGCGCATTGTCATCATTCATGTTAGCTTCGGTGCAGCGTCTTCCGTGGCTGTCTTCTACCTCACCCGAGAAAGCCACCAACGTCTTGATGACACCATTGTAATTCTGCTGGATCACCTTGTCAATGATGCGCTTGAAATCGGCTGCAGCCCGACGCGAATCGCATACCACCATCGCTTTGGCCTCCCCGCCAATCTTGTTGATGGTATGCTTCATGAAGTGGTCCACAATCATGGTCGCCTTGCGCAGCATGATGTAGGAGTTTTTGTTCAGTTCGCCATAGATGAGTGCCAGCGACTTCCTTTCCTCATAGAGTTTTCGCCGCTCCTCCTCATCGGTAGTGGTTTCGATGAGCTCGAACATGGTCTGATACGACTTGTAGTTCTGCAGCACGTCGAGGATGAATTTCTCGTCGATGGCCTGTTTCATGCTGTAGAGGTCGTGCTCCTTATGGTTCTCGTCACCATAGAGCACGAAGGTCTTATCCTTTGGCGTGGCCGTGAAGGCAAAGTAGCTCATGTGCTGC
>FLNY01005026.1_pt1 | contig 23106 bp, 21 predicted proteins | sample 1140381 | NCBI WGS metagenome assembly FLNY01 (sample SAMEA3878172, study PRJEB12797) | bioreactor metagenome | biome: Moose rumen | place: Sweden | collected 2011-10
CAGGTTCCATGTTTCAGGTTCCATGTTTCAAGTTCCATGTTTCAGGTTCCATGTTTCAGGTTCCATGTTTCAGGTTCCATGTTTCAGGTTCCATGTTTCAGGTTCCATGTTTCAGGTTCCAAGTTCAAGAAAGAAAAAATTCTCTAATTCTTGATAAAATTTGGAACTAATTGCTCTTTCCCTTTATTCGTTCTTCTTCGTGGCGTAAAGACCAATCATGGCACCGATGAAACCGCCGGAACGGGCTGTGCTCAAGTTGGCACCGTCCACACCGACGGCAAGGGGATGCCAGACCCCGTCGTCACCGATGGTATATGAGAACGTGTAGTAGCGTCCGTCGGCCTCGACCTTGAGGCGCACGGGAGCATCGTCGGAAGGCAGGAAGCATGAGCCAATGAGCATCTCGTCCTTCTCAGTGCGTTTCAGCACCAGCGCCGGACGACCCGCGAGGAGTGTCTTGCCGAAGACGAAATGGTGGTTCTCGTCCTGGAACAGGGTAAGTCCGGCCAAGCGTTTGGCCGATGTGGCGCGGAAATCGAGCTGCGTCTCGACCGAGAAAGCGAGGTGCTGCTGGCGGCAGAAGAGAGCCGTGAGGGGCTTGGTTTGGCGAACACTGCCCGCCGAAGGATGAAGTACCAAGCCGGCATCGGTCAGGTCGTAAGCCCCGGCCGGAGGATTGCGGAGGAAGAGCCAGCGGGGATGTAGCGTCTGCGTGTCGAAGCGGTCAGTGTAGGTGAAATTGCCCGTCAGCGGAGCGTTGCCGACAGGCTTCAGCCCCTTCTTGGCGACCACCGTGGGCACGGCCTCACCACGACCGAGGATAACGGGCCATCCGTCCTTCCATGTGACGGGCAGCAGGAACGTCTCGCGTCCTGTGTTGTACATACCGTCCTCATAGGGCCGGCAGCCCAGAAAGACGGCCCACCATTCGCCGTCCTTCGTGCGTATCAGGTCGGCATGACCCGTAGATGTCACCTTGTCGGCACGTCCGTCGTTCAGGTCGCGCTGCGTCAGGATGGGATTCGAGGGACACTCCTCCCACGGGCCTTGCGGTTGGCGGGCACGGAAGATGACCTCGCTGTGGCCGTCGCCCGTTCCACCCTCGGCGCATATAAGATAGTAGTACTTGCCGATGTGGTAGAGATGCGGGCCTTCAATCCATACGGGACGCTCGGTCACGTGGGTTCCGCCACGCACTATCTCGAGCGGCTCTCCCACGATGCTGTCGCCGGCCACGCTGAATTCCAGAAGGCGTATGGCACGCTGTCCCTCGTATTCGGGTTCACCCATGACGGGCGCGTTGTGGACGATATATGCCTTGCCGTTGTTGTCGAAGAGGAACGACGGGTCGATGCCGTCCACCTTGGGCAGATAGACGGGGTCGCTCCACCCCGAGTGCGGGTCTTGAGTCTTGACGTAGAAATTGCCGCCCTTGCCCACGTTGGTGGTAATCATATAGAAGGTGCGGTTCTGCTCGTTGTAGCTGATGGCGGGAGCGTAGATGCCGCCCGACACCCACTGTCCCTCAAGCTGCAACTGGGACTCGCGGTCGAGCACGTGTCCGATTTGCCGCCAGTTCACCAAGTCTTCCGACTCGAAAAGCGGAACGCCGGGGAAGAACGAGAAGGTCGAGTTGACAAGGTAGTAGGTGTCACCCTTGCGACAGACCGCCGGGTCGGGATAAAAGCCGGAGAGGATGGGATTGAGAAACTGGGAGGAAGAGTCGAAGGGCACGTCAAAACGCGCATCGGCACCCTGATAACTGAAATAGGAGAAAGTGGCATCCTGAGCAAAGCCGGGAGCGATGAGGACCGCAAGAAGCGGCAGAGAGGAAAGGAGGTGTTTCATAGCTGAAAAGCTGACAATTTAATAGTTTGACGGGGCGGAATGCACCCGGGAAAACCCGGACGAACCCGACACGGAGCATTCGGAGAGGGTTGTGCCGAAGCAAGTATCGGGGGTACAAAGATAGCAATAAAAAGGGACATGGCCAAATGTTGCCGTTTCAAATCAGCCTGGCCAATACGGATTTGAAACAAAGGAGCAGGGATTTGAAACAAAAGAAGGGAACACGGAGGACGCGAGAATCAGCGGATGACGCGTATGCTGGCTTCGTAGAGGGCGTAGAGAGGCAGGGTGACGAGAATGAGTGTGAAGATGTCGGGAGGGGTAATGACGGCCGAGACAATCATGATGACCACCAGGGCGTGACGGCGATAGTGTCGGAGTGTGGAGGCCGAGACCAAACCGAGCTTGGACAGAATCCAGACGAGCACGGGCAGCTGGAACACGAGCCCCATCACAAAGGTGAGGGTGGCAAAAGTGGTGACATAGCTCTCGAGGGTGATGGTGTTTTCTATCTCGGGCGACACCTGATAGGTGCCCAGAAAACGGAAAGCGACGGGAAAGAGGATGAAATAGTTCATCAGCACACCCACCACAAACAAGGCATACATCACACCCAGAACGGGCACCGCATAACGCCGCTCGTTGGCATAGAGAGCCGGTGCCACGAAGGAGAAGAGCTGGTATATTATATAAGGAGAAGCCACAAGAGCACCCAAGACAAACGAGGCGGTGATATGCATCATGAACTGGGCACTCAGGTCGGTGGAAATGAGGCGTACATGATAGGGAGCAAACCGGAAATCGTAGCCTACAAGCTCCATGAGACGTTCAAGTGCGCGGTAGGTCACAAAGTCCCACTCCTTGGGGGCCAACAGGATGCTGAAGGTCCGGTCCTTGAAGCAGAAAACCAGCACACCGGCGACAGCGACGGCCACGACAATGCGGAGAATCACCCTTCGGAGTTCCTCCAGATGTTCCCACAAAGTCATGTAGCCGGTCTGCTTCTCTTGAGCCATCGGTGCAACTCAGGCCTTCCCTGCGGTTTTGTCGCCGGAGGTGTCTTTGTCCTGTTGGGAGAGATTGTCTTTCTCGTCCTCAACGCCGTTCACACCGTCCTTGAAGCTCTTGACACCCTTGCCGATGCCCTTCATCAGTTCGGGAATCTTCTTTCCGCCGAAAATGAGCAGCACCACCAGTGCGATGAGAATAATCTCGGTAGTTCCGATAAATAGAAACAGCATAATCAAATTGACAAGTTACAGTTTTAAATTAAAAGCAAGCGTTCGTTCAGCCGGCCAGTCCCGCATGGAGGGCATCAACCAGTCCTCCCTTGGTCGCGCCGGCTCGGCAGAGACCGCTGAGGAGACGCGCCACCATGTCGGCATGGGAGAGTCCACGGGGTTCGAGGTCAACAGCCAGAGCCGATGTACGATAGGAAACAGCTCCCGAAGGATGAATCATCACAAACACGGGAGCATAGAACTCGATGTGGTCCTTGAAGACCTGAGTGGCATCGTCCGTCTTGTAGAGCTGCAGTGCATCGGAATCTTCCATGACGACGATGTCGGCCTTCTCGAAGCATTCGATGATTTGCGGCATGAGCATCACGTTCTCGCCGTTGCCCAACCGCTGGAGTCCGGCATCATAGACGACAATGGCCTTGCGGTCGATGGCATAGCCCACGATATCGTCCACCACCCGGCTCACGGCAGACTCCAAAGCGTACTTGCCGCCGAACAACAGGATGTCGTCCGGGTCGATACGGGGCCAGACGGCATCGAGGCGTCCTGCCTGGGGATAGAGCCGGTAAAAGTCTTTGGCGGGACTGCCTCCGGCGTCGAGGTGCGACATACAGAGTGTCGTCTTTCCCTCATAGCAAACACACATGAAATCGGTCTTGACACCGTGAGCCTGCATATACCCGAGGGTAATCTTGCCCAAACGGTCATCACCCACCTCGCTGATGAGAGCGGCATCCAACCCCTGCCGTCCCAGCTGTATGAGAGTCTCGAAAATCTCTCCGCCGGGAGCACCGGACCGAGGCACACCGTCCTGAAGCGAGATAGTGTAAATGGTTTCTCCAATGCCAATTATTCTTGCCATAAAATCAGTTCATTGCATTTAATCGCTGCAAAAATAGCAAAAATTTTTGACATCTTGTTCATTTCTGCGATTTTTTTTGTATTTTTGCACCGATTTTTCAGCATTCACTCCAAAATCATGCAAACGACACTCTCAAACGGCCTCCGCGCCATCCACATTCCGTCGGCCACCGCTGTCTCCTGGTGCGGCTTCATGGTGGACTGCGGCACACGCGACGAAGCATCGCCCGCACAGTTCGGTCTGGCCCATTTCATAGAACACATCCTCTTCAAAGGCACCCGCCACCGCGACTCGTTCCATATCAACCAAAGGATGGAATCGGTGGGCGGCGAATTGAACGCATTCACCACCAAAGAGAACACGACCTTCTATTCGGTGTTTCTGGCGAAGCACTTCCCGAGGGCCTGCGAACTGCTCTGCGACCTCGTAATCCACCCCACGGCCCCGCAGCACGAACTCGAAAAGGAACGTGAGGTGGTGACCGACGAAATAGAAAGTTACCTCGACACCCCCTCGGAAAATATCTTCGACGAGTTTGAGAATGTGCTTTTCGAGGGTCATCCGTTGGGTCACAACATCCTCGGAACGGCCGACACGGTGAGGACATTCGACTCCGCAACGTGCCTGCAGTTCATACGGCGGCACTATCGTCCCGACAACATGGTTTTCTTTTACTACGGTTCCACACCGGAGAACGAGGTTCTGCGCACGCTGGAAAAATATGCCCAATGGCCGACACCGGCGGAGGACGAACCGACACCCCCGCGCAGAACCGTTGTCCCGGGGTTCCCGTACGCAACCGCCGGATTCTCCCGACAGCTACAGCAACACACCCATCAGGAACACGTGCTCCTGGGTTGTCCCTCCTTCCCCGTCGGCGATGACCGCGCGCCGGAGATGGCCATCCTCAACAATATCCTGGGCGGGCCGGGCATGAACTCCCGCCTCAACCGCGAACTGCGCGAACGCCGCGGGCTGGTCTATACGGTGGAGAGTTTCGTTTCGCCGTTTATCGACAGCGGCTATTTCTCTGTCTATTTGGGATGCGACCACAAAGACGCTGAAAAATGTATGAAGCTCTGCCGTCGGGAAATGCTCCGCTTGGCCGAAGACGGACTGACAGCCAAACAACTTGAAGCCGCCAAAACGCAGTTGAAAGGACAATATGCGGTGGCTACCGCCAATCTCGAGAACATCGCCGTCAATGCAGCCAAAAGCCTGTTGCGTCTCGGCCGTATCGACAGCCTGGAAGACACCTGCCGCCAACTCGACAGAGTGACAGAAGACAGTCTGCGCGAAACGGCCCGACAGGTGTTCTGCCCGACCCGGATTTCGAGCTTCGTCATCTCCTGACATTGCCACTCCCGCATGGCAATCCGCCCGGCAGGAAGCCGTTTTTCACGGGGACATTGCTATTTTTCGGTCCGAAAATTTGGAGAATCCGACAAAAAGCGCTATCTTTGCAGCCGCTTTCACAAGAGTTTTCCGTCGGCTGACGGTGAAAATGAGGGGAAAGTGTCGTCCGAGGGCCATCTCTGATGAGGAACGCTACTCATTTATATGACCCGGCGCAAAAATGTTTAACTTTTTAATTACTACATTATTTCTATGGCAGATTTAATGAAGATTGCAGAAGAAGCTTTTGCCACCGGCAAAGAACTTCCCGCATTCCAGAGCGGTGATACGGTCACTGTTGCCTACAAAATCGTCGAAGGCGGCAAAGAGCGTATCCAGCAGTACCGAGGCGTAGTTATCCGTATTTCGGGTCACGGTACAAAGAAGCGTTTCACCGTACGCAAGATTTCCGACGGCGTAGGTGTAGAACGTATTTTCCCCATGGAGTCTCCCTTTATCGAGAGCGTAACCATCAACAAGTACGGCCGTGTTCGTCGTGCCCGCTTGTACTACCTCCGCAAGCTCACCGGTAAGGCAGCCCGCATCAAAGAAAGAAGAGTCGCTACCGAATCGAAGAAGTAATTTCAGTCGATTTTGTAATGCATACCCTTCATCGGCAGCACTTCCACACGGAAGTCTGCCGATTTTTTCGTTTTTATTTGGCAGTGTCGCAAAAAAACGCTATCTTTGCCCTCAAATAACGTCAACATTTAGAGCGATAAACAACATTGGAGAACAAGAAACTCAGCACCGAACAGAAAGTCGTACGCAGCATCATCCTGGTGATGCTCATCTCCTGCGTCTGGTACTTCTTTCCCCGGCACGAAGCCTTTCACTACGACTTTGAACTCGGGAAGCCCTGGCGATACGGACGCCTCTCGGCACCGTACGATTTTGCGGTCTATAAGTCCGACTCGGTGGTAGCGCAGATAGAGGACAGCCTGCGCCGTCAGGTGACACCCCGTTTTGTGGTGGACACCGCCATGCTTTCCCAACGTCTCGACGACCTGGACCGCATCGGAGCCTCGCTGCCGCACCATGCCTACGACAGGCTCCACAATCAACTCCACGGCCTCTACAACCGGGGCATCCTGCAAGGGGACGCTCTCGACGAACTGCGACAGTCGCGACATCATGACGTTATCGTCCGTGTCGGCAACGATGCCGAAGCACGGCCCGTCGATTCGCTGCTCTCCGAAAAGCAGGCCTTCGAGGTACTGCTGCTCGACACAACATACGCCTACCTCCATTCGCGCATCAACCTCCGCGCCTTTGTCGAGCCCAACCTCTCGCCCGACACGCTGATGATGCAACGCGAATATGCCCGCATACGTCAGAATGTGTCGTCGGCCTCGGGCCTCGTGCTGGCCGAAAGCCGTATCGTGGATCGCGGAGAAATCATCACGCCCCAACTCTACGACATCCTCAATTCCTACCGACGCGAAGAAGAGCGGAGGCAATCCTACTCGGCGGACAAGACGCTGTCCACTCTGGGCATCATTCTGCTGGCCTTCCTCCTGCTCGGTTCGGTGCTGGCCTACTTGCAGATATTCCGTCCCTGGATTAACCATTCCCAGAAATCCACTGTCCTGGCCATCGGGGGCATCACCCTGATGATGATACTCACGTCTCTGGCTGCCAGTGTATCGCAGCCGCTGGCCTACATGGTGCCCATCGGACTGCTCACCATTGTGCTTTCGACCTTTCTGGGTTCACGCACGGCCTTCTTCTGTCATGTGGTCATGGTGCTTCTCTGTGCCGGCATTGCTTCCCAGCCGTTCGAATACATCATGGTGCAGATTTTCGTGGGCATGTCCATCATCTTCACCCTCAAGGACGGTCTCACCGAACGCTCGCAACTGATGCGCGTCTCGCTCATCTCCATGCTCGTCTATTTTGTGGGCTACATTGTGGTGATGCTGGTGCGCGACGGCAGTCTGACCAACACCACGTGGTTTATGTTCCTGCTGTTGGCCGTCAACTCGATACTCCTGCTGCTTTCCTATTTGGCCATCTATGCTCTGGAGAAAGCCTTCGGATTCATGTCCGGAGTCACGCTCGTGGAGCTCTGCAATTTGGGCAACAAGCTGCTCCTGAAACTCTCGCAGGAGGCTCCGGGCACCTTCCAGCACTCGCTGCAGCTCGGCAACATCACCGCCGATGCCGCCAAGGAAATCGGAGCCAATGCCCAGTTGGTGCGCACCGGTGCCCTCTATCACGACATCGGCAAACTCTGGAATCCGTTATACTACACCGAAAACCAGTCCGGAGCGAATCCCCACGATGAACTTACGACAGAAAACAGTGTCGCCATCATCAAACGTCATGTGTCGGAAGGCATCAAACTGGCCGAGAAAGAAGGTCTGCCCGACGATATCGTCAACTTCATCCGCACACACCACGGACGCACGGTCATCAAATACTTCTACAACACCTGGTGCAATGCCCATCCCGGCGAAGAACCCGACGCAGAACTCTTCACCTACGAAGGACCCGACCCGGAGACCACCGAACAGGCACTGCTGATGATGGGCGACGGCGTGGAAGCGGCATCCAAGTCGTTGCAGTCTTACGACGAAGAGAGTATCTCCCGCCTGGTGAACAACATCATCGACGGTCTCGTCTCGTCCGGCCGGCTCAACAACGCCAACATCTCCCTGCGCGACATACAGCGGGTCAAAGCCTCGTTTGTGCGCTCGCTGCTGGCCATCTATCACGCCCGCATTGCATATCCCGAATTGAACAAATCCAAACAATAAAAACAACAAATTCAAATAATTATGGCAAAAAAAGCTCTTTTGATGATTCTCGACGGATGGGGAATCGGCCAACATGGCCGGGGAGATGTCATCTACAACACCCCCACACCCTATCTCGACTATCTTACTGCCGTATCGGCTCATTCCCAACTCCAGGCTTCCGGCGAAAACGTAGGTCTTCCCGATGGACAGATGGGCAACTCGGAAGTCGGCCACCTCAACATCGGTGCCGGACGCATCGTCTATCAGGATCTCGTCAAAATCAACCGCGCCTGCAAGGACGGTTCCATCCTGAAGAACCCCGAAGTGATATCGGCCTACGAACATGCCAAAGCCGGCGGTTCGCTCCACCTCATGGGTCTCACCTCTACGGGCGGCGTCCACTCATCGCTCGACCACCTGCTCAAACTCATCGACATCGCCAAGGAATACGGCATCGGCGACCGCACCTACATCCACTGTTTCATGGACGGACGTGACACCGACCCCCGCTCGGGCCTCGGATTTGTCAAGACGGTTTGTCAACACTGTAAAGAAACAGGTGCAGGCAAAGTGGTTTCCGTCACAGGCCGTTTCTATGCCATGGACCGCGACAAACGCTGGGACCGCGTCAAGGTGGCCTACGACCAGCTCACAGCCGGCGTGGGAGCCCATTTCACCTGCATGGGCGAAGGCATACAGGCATCCTACGACGAGGGCGTGACCGACGAGTTCATCAAACCCATCGTCCGTGTCGATGAAAACGACCGCCCCATCGGCCTGATTCAGCCCAACGACACAGTCATCTTCTTCAACTACCGCAACGACCGCGCCAAGGAGCTCACCGCAGTGCTCACCCAGCAGGATATGCCGGAACAGGGCATGCACACCCTGCCGCTCGACTACTACTGCATGACTCCCTACGACGCAGCCTTCAAGGGAGTCCATATCCTTTTCCCCAAGGAGAATGTCACCAACACCCTCGGCGAATATCTCTCATCGAAAGGACTCCGTCAGCTCCACACGGCAGAGACCGAGAAGTATGCCCACGTGACCTTCTTCTTCAACGGCGGTCGCGAACAGCCATACGAAGGTGAAGACCGCATCCTGATCCCCTCGCCCAAGGTGGCTACCTACGACCTCAAGCCCGAAATGTCGGCTTACGAAGTGAAGGACAAACTTGTCGAGGCCATCAACACCCAGAACTACGACTTCATCGTTGTCAACTTTGCCAACGGCGATATGGTGGGTCACACGGGCGTTTACAATGCCATTGCCAAGGCTGTCTGGGCCGTTGACCATTGCGTGGAAGCTGTCATCGAGGCAGCCAAAGCCAACGGTTATGAGGCCATCATCATTGCCGACCACGGCAACGCCGACAACGCCATCAATCCCGACGGCACGCCCAATACGGCCCATTCGCTCAATCCCGTGCCCTTCATCTATGTGACGGACAACAACTCTGCAACGGTGAAGGACGGACGTCTGGCCGACGTGGCTCCCTCCATCCTCCACATCATGGGTCTGGAGCAGCCTGCCGAGATGACGGGCGAGTGCCTCATCAGCGATTAATCTCCGCTACAAACGTCCCGGGGTTTTAGCGAGTCGGACCCGGGGCGTTTGCTTTTGAATTTTTCAATCATTTCCAATTTGCATCAGTATGTTCATCACATTTCTCATTTCCACCATCGCCGTTCTTCTGGCGGCCTATCTTCTTCCCGGCATTTACGTGGACGGCTTTCTATGGGCATTCCTCGTGGCCGTTGTAATGGGTCTCATCAACCTCGTCGTACGTCCCGTAGTGGATTTCCTTTCCCTCCCCGCCAACATCCTCTCGTTGGGCTTGTTCACCTTCGTGATAGATGCCCTCATGGTGATGCTTGCCGGCTGGATTCTCAAACCCCATTTCATCGTGGACGGCTTCTGGTGGGCGTTGCTTTTCAGCATCATTCTCGGATTGCTCGTTTCCCTGCTTAACATCCTGTTCCACAAGAAATGAGGTCTTTTGCCGAACTGAACATCGCCGTTGCCGGTACGGGCTACGTCGGTCTTTCCATCGCGACCCTCCTCTCCCAACACCATCGCGTCACCGCTGTGGATGTCATCCCGGAGAAGGTCGATATGATTAACCGGCGGCAGTCGCCCATCCAGGACGAATACATCACCCGCTACTTCAACGAGCGCACTCTCAATCTCACCGCCACACTCGACGGAGAGGCAGCCTATAGGGATGCCGACTTTGTGGTCATTGCAGCCCCCACCAACTACGACCCCGTCAAGAATTACTTCGACACATCGCATGTGGAGGAAGTCATAGCCCTTGTACGCAAAGTCAATCCCAATGCCATCATGGTCATCAAATCGACCATCCCCGTGGGCTATACCGAAGCCATTCGTACCAAAACAGGCTGCGACAACATTATTTTTTCGCCCGAGTTCCTGCGCGAGAGCAAAGCGCTCTACGACAACCTCTACCCCTCCCGCATCATCGTGGGACGACCCGAAGGAGACAGCCGCCTTGCAACTGCCGCCGACACGTTTGCAAGGTTGCTTCGGGAAGGAGCCGTCAAGGAAGACATCCCGACGCTCTTCATGGGTCTGACCGAAGCCGAGGCTGTCAAGCTCTTTGCCAACACCTATCTGGCTCTGCGCGTCAGCTACTTCAACGAGCTTGACACCTACGCCGAGATGAAGGGACTCAGTTCCCAAAACATCATCGACGGCGTGTGCCTCGATCCCCGTATCGGTTCTCACTACAACAACCCCTCGTTCGGCTACGGCGGCTACTGTCTGCCCAAAGACACCAAACAGCTGCTGGCCAACTATGCCGATGTGCCCGAAAACCTCATTCAGGCCATCGTCGAGTCGAACCGGACACGCAAGGATTTCATTGCCGACCGTGTGCTCAAGATGGCAGGCTACTATTCCTATTCCGACTACAATTCATTCACCTCGACACAGGAGAAAGAGTGCGTGGTAGGTGTCTATCGCCTCACTATGAAATCCAACTCCGACAACTTCCGGCAGTCATCCATCCAAGGTGTCATGAAACGCATCAAGGCAAAAGGAGCCCGGGTTGTTATCTATGAGCCCACACTTCCCGCCGAATCCACTTTCTTCGGCAGCCGGGTGATAGGCGACCTCGAGGAGTTCAAATCCTGCTCTCAGGCCATCATCGCCAATCGTTACAGCCCCGAGCTCGACGATGTCAAAGAGAAGGTATATACCCGCGACATTTTCCGCAGGGACTGAGCCGGAGTGCATACGTACTTTTCCGGACAAAAAAAACGGACAGGGGCCGTAAACAAAGAATCCCGCAATCGCCGATTACGATTGCGGGATTCTTTTATTTCCGGACGCAGACTGCTGCGCAAATCTAATCCATCTCGTTGGAGTCCATATTTAGCTTTTGTATCTGTTCCTCAAAAAACTTTTGCTTGCGCAGAAGCTCGGCCTCCTCACGCTTTAATTTCTCGTTGTTGAGATGACGTTTGTAGGTATAGGGAAGTTTGATAAACGGGGCTTTGAAGAACTGGGGGATCTTGCCGAGCACTTTCTTTACCAACGCAGTACGCGGAGAAATGTCGTGCTGATAATAGATGCCCAAATCCTCACGCCAACGCTTGAACGTCTTGCCAAACGATGTCGAAAGACCGCCGTAGGCCATAATCACAATATACTGGTTGAGATACTGGATGTTGATGGGAGTTTTATACATCACACGGAGCAGCCACTCCGAATCGGCCGAAATCTCATAATCCTCGCGATAGTAGCCATACCGTCGTAAGACTTCTTCGCGCACAAAACATGTAGTGTGGAGGGGCAGCCATCCTTTTGCGATGGCTTTGTCGGAATAAATACCGCTCTGCCAGTCGCGGATTACCCAGGCGTGGTTATTCTCCGCAACGAAGAGACCGTTTCCGTACACCATATCGCATCCGGTGCGTTCGAACACACGAACCACATCTTCGATGACGTGCTGGGAAAAGAACGTGTCATCGGAATGGAGCCACCCGACGATGTCACCCGTAGCGGCATGCAGTCCCTTGTTAAGCGCCTCGTAGCATCCGTGATCGCGTTCGCTGATAAGGGTGGCTATCCTCGGCGAATTGCACGCCTTGATGACCTCCAGCGAATTGTCCTTGGAAGCGCCGTCCACCACGATATGCTCGATATCTGGGTAATTCTGCCGCATAACACTCTTGATGGCTTCACCGACGGTGGCCTCGCGGTTGTAGCATGTGGTGACGATGGATACGCGTAACATTATATATATAAATAATGGAGAAAAAGAAGCCCCGATAAGTTTTCGGGACTTCCTTTTTATTGTGATTGGAGATTAATAATCCTTGACAACATTGGACTTCACTCGACCGTCCATCAACTCTGCCTTGTCGTCGAATTCGGATTCGTTGACAACACCCTTATACTGATCGTCGAGCGGGCAGACAATGGTACAACGGTTGAAACGGTGGTGTCCGTCTTCTCGCAAGAACGGCAGGTCTATCTCGAGGTCACCGCCGCCCACGACAAGCTGGTCGGGATTGACACCATAGGTCTTGGTGAGCACGTCGGCAACCACTTCGGCACGTTTCTGGCAAAGCCACTCGTTACGTTTCTGGGAACCGACTTCGAGGTCGGCGAAACCGCGGACGAGGAATTTCTGGTTGGGATGGCTCTTGATAAGGTCGGCATAGAAACCGAGGTTGAGCACATAACTGTGAGCCAACTCGATACGGTCGATTTGGAAGAACGCAGCCTCTATGAGGTCGGCAGGCAAATTGATAACTGTATCTGCTTTGACATTCTGGATGTAAGTGGCCAACTGGTCGCCTTCCTCGTAAGCATCATTCAACATCTGACGAAGGTCGCTGTCATCGTAACCCAGTCGCTGGAAGTGAATAATCTTGGAGAACTTGTAGCTGATACCCAAAAGAACCTCCGACTTCCAAGCGGAGTTCTGTTCGGAATAACCTTCATAGTCATCGCCCTGCCACGACTCGTTGAGATTGAGGTAAAGCGAGAAACGCTGGGTGATATTGGCGTATGCCTGAATGCCGATATGCCAATAGGGGATGAAACACGAACCGTCGCGTGTATTCAGCTTGTGCGCAGAATAATGGGCTCCCGCACCGGCATAGAGGAAGAAATCGTAGGGATTGTAAAGCAACTCACGTCCGGCAGAGAGGTTCAGAAGATTGAGCATGAGATCCACTCGCGCCGAGAATGTGGAATAGGTGACTTTCTGGCGCCAGCCGATTGCATTATTGATGCTGGAAGGCCGTTCGTCCCAGTTGTCGATGAAGGTGGATTCGTGCCACGACGTATTATAGTGTTTGTAGCGTGACACCTGAGCCGTAAAGCGGGCAGCCCAGTAGGGATGCAAATCTTTCTTGAAACCCAATTCGAATTGAGGCCCGATATTGAACTCGGAGTTCATTCGCTGAATCCAAACAGCCTGCACACCGCCGCCCAATTCGAACGCCCAGTTGTCGGGCCACTTGTTGAAGGCATAGTGAGCCTTGAGGTAACGTTCCTTGTCGGTGGAGTCGTTGAGTGCATACCAATAAGTGTCGCGCACTCGGGGATCCTTGATTTTGTTAAGCTCTCCCTTGGTAAATTCCAAAGGATGGCGGAAACGGCCTGAGGGCATGGAGTCTCCCTCAGTCACAAGGATACGGGGATCATCCGGCGCAAGCGTATCACTGAGGATAGCCCTATCCCAAACATAGTCGGTCAGAATCTCCGGCTGATCCTGCGCGCTCATGATGGCCGGAAGAACCGAGACACTTGCGAAAAGAGCTAATTTCAATAGCGTTTTTTTCATCATCGCTGAAAGTACAGTTTATGATGTGATTAAATTATAATACTCCGATTCAGAATACCGAACGACAGCTGAATCTCCGGCTTACTTACCTGTTTTTCCCGAAGCCGAAATGTCGGCCGGCGATGGAGCAAAACCGAACAATGACATCAACCGTTGGTTAATCAACAAGCAAAGATAATTGTTTTATTTCAATTTGCAAAATCCAAATAGCAAAATATTCACAATTTGTGTTATTTTGTTCGCTTTGTAATATAAATGCCACCTTTGAATATCAAAAACAGAAGATTCAATCACTTGATTTTCTTCCCGTCGGAAAAGGCATTGCCAACGGTTTTGCCGAGTTCGATGTAGGTGTGATGAACCGGATCGAAGGTGATGACATTCATCTTGGCCACATCGGGCTGGCCATCCTCTGCGAGATAGTTTTCGTCGCAGAGGACGTTCACAATCTCAGCCACGAGATAGTATCCGCTTTCAGACTCGTCGATTTTCTCTTTCACGCGACATTCCAGTGTCATCGGCAGTTCGCGGAACAGGGGTGCATTCACATTGGGAGCTTTCTCAACGGTCCATCCCGTGTGCTCCATTTTGTCCTTCGTTTTGCGTCCGCTGGCGATGCCCACATAGTCGGCTGCCACGAGTGTCCCGGTCGTGGCGAAGGATACGGTAAGTTCGTTATTGACAGCGAGATTGTCAGTCGTTTGGTGAGAACCGAGGGAAATGACAATCTCATGCATGTCCCACTGACCGCCCCAGGCAGCATTCATAGCATTGGGTCTTCCTTCTTTGTCATACGTTCCGAGAATCAGCACCGGTTGCGGGAGAACCCAGGGTTTGGAACCAAAACTTTTCATACTTCTTAAATTAGATATTTATTGTAAACTTCGAATATTCTTTGTGCCTGCAATTCGACTCCGAAACGCTCCTCTACAAGCCGTCGCCCGTTCTCTCCCATCTGCCGAATCTGCCCGGACGTGAGACTTACAGCCTCCTCCAAGGCGGCTAAAATTCCTTCGGGCGTAGCTTCTGTCCACCAACCGCTTCCGGTTTCTTGCAACGAAGACCAAGGTGTGCCGTGGGTCGTTATGACCGGGGTGCCCGATGACAATGCTTCCGCCACGACGAGCCCGAAATTCTCTGAATGGGACGGCAGGACGAGCACATCGGCCTGGCGAAGCAATCGCCATTTTCCATCGCCGTAAACGGGACCTATCAGATGTATCCGGTTGGCGACACCCGCTCCCTGTATCTTTTCCTTCAGCATGGCCACATAATCCGGTTCTCCTTCGCCGGCAATGCGGAAGACAATGTTCTCCGGAAGCGATTTCCGGGTCATTCCCTGCGCTACGGCATCGACGAGTATGTCTATCCCCTTTTTGGGATGGACGCGGCTCATGAACAGGAAATTGAAAGGCTGTTTCCATTCTTTTTTCATGGCGATATGGAGGACGTCAATTCCATTGGGAATCATTTCAACGGTTTTGTTCCACCCGAGTTCCAGCAGATGCTCTTTTTCCTCAACGGCCGTTGCCATGATGACATCGGTCGTACGGACGGCACGTTTCTGATAAAGATGTATAGCCGGCCATTTCCGGGTCCAGTAATTGCGGCGGATAATCCAAGGTTCCAGCATGCCGTGAGGTGTCAGGAAGGACTTGGCCTTGCTTCCGGTCCGTTCTTTCCATTCGACAAACCATCGCTGCACCAAAGCGCATTGCGGCATCCAGCAGCAATTGACATGCAGCACATCCGGGTTCAATTCGTCCAAAAGCTGCAGCCACGCCTTCTTCATCTGACAGATTTGCGACAGCGGGAGCGGAATGAAATGAATTGCAGCGTTTTCCAACTGCGCAATCTTGGAAGGGTCGCCTACCTTGGGAAAAAGGCAACACACATGCAGTTCGCAGAGGTTGCCCAACGCGGGCGCAAGCTGCTGCAAGTAGGTAGTGGTACCGCCGTCGTGAGCGTCTAAGGAAGGTATGAATTGGAGAACACGCATAAATGGGACAGCAAGAGATGGGACAGAGCCGGACAGTTTAGGATTTCACGGCTCTCAACATGATATCGGCCACCGCCTCGGGCGAAATATGTGTGCGAGCCCATTCGATGCGGGCGGCCCTGGAGGCACGAATCCGTCCGATATTCTTTACGGCATCTTCGAGCAGGGCACAAAGGGCAGAGGCATCATTCACCGGAAATACATTTCCGTTCTTTCCCTCTTCGATGATTTGCCGTGCGCCGCAAGTATTGCTGATGACAGGCCAAACTCCGAGCGTAAGGGCTTCGTTCACCACGGCACCCCATCCGTCGTGTAGTGACGGAAGGATAAGAATATCCTGCGCAGCCAATATCTGCTGGGTTTCTTCCATCGACTTGGTTCCTGCGAAAAAGATTGCCCCGGTAATCCCGTCGTCATGTATCTTCCATTGGAGTTTCTCCTTCAGAGGACCGTCGCCGACAATGGTCACCTTGCACCGTGAAAGTGCCGCAGCATTGTCGATTCCCATTTGCTTGAGCGCCTCAAGGATGCAGACGACATTTTTGCGTTCATCGACAGATCCCACGAAAGCAATCCTGCATATTCGGGCATCGCGTTCGTTGCCGGGCATGTTTTTATCCACTTCGGCCTGCAATGCCGGCGTGATACCTTGTGTACAGTACATAAAAGGAATCACTTTCCAACGGCTGCTCCATCCCTCATAATACGTCTTACACCCTTCGCCGATGGCAAAGACCCAACTGAATTTGCGCACATAGCGAAGGTCTTTAAAAAAGAATCTCAGCTTGTGCATCCACATCGGGTGGTCGAAGAGGTAGGGAGCCTCCGTGATGTCTCCGCGCTTCACATCCGATTTGAATGTCATCTTCAGCCAGTGGAAGACTTCCGGGAAAGCATTGATTCCCGAAAAGAGACACACCGTCTTTTCACCCTTGTCGTGGTCGGCAGCGGTGTCTTCTCGGAGCCAGCGTTTCACGTCGGCATCGGAGGGACTGATTGCCACCCGCAGTTTGGGAGTATCTTTGGTTTCTTCTTCGCTCCATCCCATGGCTGCCCGGTCGCCGTATGTCAGACGGGGAGCAATGACACGCACCCCGTCCACCTCCTTGCGTTGGGACAGCGCCTCGATGTAAGGCATTTGGTGAGGAGAAATGCAATTTTGGAAAAAGACGAATCTCATAAGCCCGGGGGCCGTTCTTTCAATGTGTGCGCAGATTCTTCAAGCCGGGATTCTGTACCGGCTTGTTGGAAAACTTGCGATACAGACTGAGATAGAGTGCGACACTCACATTGATGAGACGGTATTTGTAACGTTCTTTTTTCGAAAGGGAATAGTTGATGTTCAAGGGGTAGAAAGGCAGCTTGGTCGGGTCGCCGGGAAAATGGTGAATCCCGCAACGGCAAAGGTTGGAGAGAGCCTGTGAGAAGAGGAAAGAGATACGGTTGTAGAAGAACTCCCGGATGGGTGTTCCTTCTTCTGTGTGGGCATTGAGGAAATTCCAAAGGCTCTCACATATCTGCACCAGGTCATCGGTTTTCTTGGGTGTGTTGGACTTCATGATGGAGCCTTCACGTTGAAAATAATTATAGACCGTGACCGGTGTAAATGCCACACGCTTCGCCAGAAAATAGGCCCTCATGGTGAATTCTTGGTCTTCGTGAAGCACACCCGGCATGAATTCCAGACTGTTTTCAATCAGGAACTGACGGCGATACAGTGCAGCCCAAGCCGCAGGCGGCATGGCCACTTTGAGCATAAAGTCCGAACCGGCAAGCACCTGTCCCCCGGAAGCATCGCCTATCTTGTACGGCTCGGCATTGCCGTGTTCATAGTAAAGTTGAAGTCCGAAACAATGTACATCAAGTTCATCCCGGACGGCCCGCTCCAGAAGGGGGGCTACCACATTCGTCTCGACAAAGTCATCGCTATCCACCCACCAAACGTAGTCTCCCTGGGCTTTCTTCGTTCCGGCATTGCGCGCAGCGCTGAGTCCGGCATTTGCCTGCGACACCAGAGAAAGATTCATTTCCGGGTGTTTGTCTTTATAATCGTTTAAGACCTCCACAGAGTTGTCCGTAGAGCCATCGTTCACGACGATGATTTCATATTCTGAAGTCTCAAGTCCCTGAGCGCTCAACGAATCCAGACAGCGTTCCAGCCATTGGCTCGTGTTGTACATCGGGACGACCATTGACAGTTTCATTCTATTTTTGCTCTTTTAGGGTTCGTTACAGTACGAACTCGGGTGCAAAGGTAATAAATATTTTTTAAAAAGCCAAGAATTTAACTTATTTTCACCTTTTTAGGGTCTCAATCAGTGTCCTTGTCATCCTCCGGAGCTCTCGCCACGGCCAATTTTGACAAAGACACCCCTTTCCGAGAGCCCGGAAAAAGAAACCTGTCATCACCTTGAAAATATCGCCGGCCTGTTTGTTGCGGCTGCCCGGACGTGTCATGGCAGACCCGGCTCGCAGCGTATAATAATAAATAGGTGTAGGAATCACGGCGGCCTTCATTTGGGAGGTGTCGAGACAGAGCAGATAGTTCAGAATGAATTCTTGGTCTTCTGCATACTTTCGGCCCTCCGTGAAGCGAAGGTGATGCCGCTCGATGATATCCCGGCGGAACCAGCATCGCCAGAGGTTGTAGGGGATGTCGCCCTCCCCCGCTCCGTAACGGGTCACTTTACCGGCCTCGTCCCACGCAAAGCCTGCATTCAGTCTTGCGGCTTGGGTCAACGTGGCCTCGTCCGGCAACACCAGCCCATCGGCCAAAACACGGTCATCCGCATCCGCCATCCATATCCATTCGCCGGTCACTGCTTCGAGTGCGGCATTACGGGCTCGGCTCACGCCTCCGTTCTTCTGATGGATGACAATGATTTCTGTCTCCGCTGTTTCCAACTCCTCCTTGAGGGTATCGCACAGGACTCCCGACCGATCCGTGCTTCCGTCATCGACCAGCACGATTTCTTTTGTCCCCGGCCAAGGCCAGGCAGCCACGCTCTCCACGCAGTTGCGCAGAAAAGGAGCCGCATTGTAAACAGGGATTACAAAACTCAGTTTCATATCGTTTTGAGCACTGTGGCGGGATTACCGCCCACGACCGTCCGGGGTGCCACATCCCGGAACACAGCCGACGCGGCGCCCACCACCGAACGTTCGCCAAGCACGACACCCGGACCGATGAATGCACGCATACCCACCCAGGCATCTTTTTCGATTGTCACATCGGCCACCACCAACGAAGAATGAGCGTTGTTGACCTCCGCGAGGTCGTGCCCAGCTGTGCATACGCAACTCGCCTGCGAGAGCACGGCATTCTCGCCCATCGTTACCTTTGCCTGATTGTAACACACAGCATCCGGGCCGATGCACGCCCCTTTTTCCATGCGGAGATTCCAGGGTGCCCACACCTTGGCTGACGCATAGACATCCACACTGCTGTGGAGCTCGGCTCCGAAACAACGCAGCAGGAAGATGCGCCACGGGCGGAAGACTTTCGTCACAAACGGGCGGAAGAGGATGACACGAGCCATATTCCAGACAGCCCGTTTGGCTTTGACAGCGAAAGCCACGTGCCCGATATTTCTTTTGGCATTCATACTTGTTTTTTGTTCGTTAAGCCCGCCACCAGGGCAATATCCAGCGGAGAAGTTGTCGGAGTCCGCATTTGATGCGAAGGGGCAGGGAATCGTTGTCGGTCGAATAGAAAAATGAAGAGCCTTTGCCGAGATTGTGGCCTCCCCGGCCCGAGATTCGGGCTTGTGTGCGGAATCTGTCGCGACAATCTTTTCTTCCGCGTGTCTTGCGACACACATCCAGCATCAGATCTTCGGCCAGAACGGGAGGTTCTGCATAGTCGTTCATCTCGGCATAACGCGGTGCCATCTCTTGGAGGAAAAACTCCCGGCTTGCGAACCAGTAGCGGCACTCCCCCGCATGTCCGTTGATGGGCATGCGGAGCCATTCATACACGTTGTGGTCTTTGCAATCGGCCAGAAAGGACAATCCGTCGGAAGATTCTCGCCGGCGCTGACATTCGTCCAACAGCTTGAGGATATTCAGCACCTTCAGGCGCCCGGTCAGTTTGAAAAAGCAAGCGGCCTCGGCGATGTATTTTGACTGCTCGGTTACCATACGCAGGAGGAGCGTTTCGTTGTATCCCTTGCCCTTTGTCTGGTCGAAGCCTTCGGTTCCGAGGCTGAGATATTCTATCGTGACGTTGGCTGTTTTTTTCACCAGGTCAAGAATTTTCCCGGCTGGGTATCCCGAATTTTCACCGAAAACGATGCTCCATTGCTTCTCGGGCTCGCTTTCGAATGCCGAAACATAGAAATTCAGCGCCTCGACATACATCTGTGCGCGAACGTCCGGGTCGAAATTCGCCCCTTTCATTCCCTGCGGGTCAACCGTAGCTGTCAGCAGTAGTGGAATAGTCATCATCTCAATATGTATAATAGTGTCTGCCGGGATTTTGGTTACAAAATCATTCTGCCAATGATTTGAAAAGGGAATCCCACTGCGACATCACCCTTTCGCCGTCAAATTTCGTTACGCTCTGAAATGCGCCCTGCTGAAGTCTTTTTCGCTCCTCGCGAGAAGTCATCATCCCTCGTAGTTTCTCTGCGTATGCCTCTGTGTCGCCGAATGGGATAATCCATCCGTCCCGCCCGTTGTCGATGATGTCATGAACGCCCACATATTCAAATGCTATCACCGGGACACCTTTCAATTGCGCCTCAATCAGCACGATGCCGAAGCCTTCGTATTCCGAAGTCAAACAGAGGATGGAGGCATCGTCAATATACTTTCGCACATCCGGCACCGCCCCTGGCATCAAGAAGGATTCTGTCACGCCCAGCTTTGCGGCCAACGCTTCATAGTCCTTGCGATATATTCCCTCCCTATAGACGGTGCATTTCCAATCGGGAAAATCCCCGGCTACCTTGGCCCAGATTTCAATCAGCAAGTCAATGCGCTTCTGGGGCATCAGACGGGCCAGACAAATCACATTCTTCGCGGTCAGCGGATTGGGGTTGGCCGATTCCACCGGATAGGTCGAGAAATTGGGTATCACTATACAATTCTTCAGGTTCCAGCTTTCCCTGTCTCCGCTGGTAAGGACAACGAGGCACCGATACTTGCCGTAAATCCACCGTATTGCATATCGGTGCACACATTGTGCAGTCGGGCTCAGATACTTCTTGTTGAAGACCTCCAGTCCCTGCCGGCTTTGGTGGATTTCCATAATCTTCGGGATGTCGCGGCACACGAACGGCAGCACCCAGGTAATCAGAGGGGTATGCGCGTTGACAATCACATCGGGCCGTTCCTCCCGAATGATTTCTTTCAGTCGTTTTACGGTGGCTAAGGTGCCCTTCAGCCGCGTCAGCATTCCTCCCGGAGTCGTCTGCATGTCTCCCCTGACGAGTTTCACCCGGCTGTCCACCGGATAGTAGGGCTTGACATCCAGATTCTCGATGTTGCAGAGGCTCACCTCGTATCCCATATTGACCAAACGGTTGATTTTGTCAATTACAATACGGGCCAAACCTCCCTAGTCATTGATTTGTATGGTAAAATATAGAATTTTCATGCGGTTCTTTCGCTATTAACAGAAAAGGATATAATATTGGTGTTAGCAACCGATTTTAAGGTATCAGTTCTGTAATTCTGACAACAATGAATACTTTTCAAATACGTTCTTCAACTGAACATCATTAAGCATTTGATCCATCGTATTCATTTGGAAAAGGCCGTCAACCTGTGCGGTTTCATTAAGGACAAAATCTTCCCCGTTAGAAACACTTGTTTGCACCTTACTTACCATGGTTCCTTTTCGAAGAGCCATTGCGTTCAACCAAACATCATCTGCATGTTTGCAAATCTTCATAAAAACGGACTCATTCAACACTTCCTCATCCAAACAATGAGGCGGATATAGCACACCGCCACATCCAGTGAAAAAATTTAACCGATTCGGTCCAGTTTCAGAAATATTCCAACTCCATTGTCTATATGGAAGGACATTTCCGCTGGCATCCTTTTTAATCCGATGTGCTCTAGAGCAATGGATATGCTGCGGGGCTTCAAGATAAGCCGTAATTAAATGCTCTAGAGCATCAGGGCTATAAAACACATCATCATCAATTGTAATTATTACATCATTCGGGAAATTCCTCAACGAGGGAATAATCTTCTTATAAGACAAGAGGTCATCGCATTCCATAATTTCCAACCCGCGGAGCTGCTGCATCTTCAAGGATTGTGGAATATGTTTATAATCCTCATGTGCGAGCCATAATACAATTCTGTTAGCTTTCATCGTTTGCTGCATAATTGATTCAATAGCCAACGCAGCCTCTTTCATTCTCCGCCCGTATGAAGTTAATGAGACTATTACATTGGTCTCTGCATATTTATGCTTGGCGACTCCGATTTTTTCGTCGTTGAGAATATGTTCCCATAATTGGAACTTTCGGAAATCGCTTTTGGGCATTTGCCTACTATTAATTAAGTATAGTTGCCATTGCATTTGAGGAATTCCGAAAAGTTTCCTAATAAAATTCAATATCTGTTGTTTCATACCATATTATGTTTAATTGTATAACTATTTCTTCATTCGTTACAATATTATGTCCTATAAGTAGGGTTCGCTAAATTATTTGACTAAGCAATAGCCATTAACAAACACCAACTTCAATCAGTTCGCCTTTCTTGCTGAAAAATCTCCAATCGAAGGCCAAAAAGACGATTTTCTCCAAAAAGAGACGCAGAAGTCCCCGTAGGAACTTCATTGCGTTTTTGGCGAAGAAGCAAGCTCCTATCCATGTGTCGGCAGTCTCTTCCAGTTTGGCTCGTATGTTGTTCGCCCGATAGACTCTTTTGGCGGTTCCGAAGGTGGCTTCAATTTCGTTACGTTCCCTAACGGCTCTCTTCTTGTCCTCCAGACGTTTGTCGGTCTCTTCTTTGGGAGGTCTGCCCAGCGGCCGGTTGAAGTTCTCTATATGATTCTTTTTGAGGTATTTCCGATTGTCTGCTCCGAGATATATCTTGTCCGCCTGGATTTCTTTGGGAAGAATGCCGAATCTCTGTCTGTAGAGTTCTGCCTGAAGACTGAGGTCTGAACCTTCATTGTATGCATCCCAACTGAGGTGATCCACGTAGGTGTAGCCATTGACAATGCTGGCACC
>FLNY01004087.1_pt1 | contig 23042 bp, 21 predicted proteins | sample 1140381 | NCBI WGS metagenome assembly FLNY01 (sample SAMEA3878172, study PRJEB12797) | bioreactor metagenome | biome: Moose rumen | place: Sweden | collected 2011-10
AAAAAGTCAGTCTGCAAAATATTTAAATACGCGTGGCTTTAGGAAAACAGTGCAGTTATTAGATAGCATAGATTTCAATATCATGGAACCTTCAAGGGATTCCATAAAATATATTGCAGTATGGCATGATGGGGACTATAGAGTTCGCTCCTTACTACCTCTTTCAGAAGATGGAAGGAGCCTCAGCGTGACCCGCAGTATCTATGGGCATCACGCCCCGAGAGAAGCAATGATAGGTATCCTAAGATACGATTTGAAGAGCGATAATAAACCAGATAGTCTTGGTTATCTTCATATAGAACTACTACCCTCTGCCCTGCCTTAGACGATCTCCAGAAGGTTGTTTTCCATGAGTTTTTCCTTCATCGGAAGGAGAAGGTCGATGGGAACGTTGATGATATTCGAGATGTCTATCAGGTCGTTCCTGCCGTCGGCATAGGCGATAAAGTCGCGCAATGACAGGATACTGTGGAAGGTGCCTTTCTGGCTGACGTTGGGATAGAGGCCGCGCTTGCCCAACTGCGGTTCGCCCTTGCAGCGTATGCGATAATGCTCGTTGTTCTCCAGGGCATTGATGACCTTGACCATGACCTCGTAGGAGCCTTCCAGCCCTTCTGGGGAGATGAGACTCATGTCATCGGCCGAGGTGTGGTATTCCGGATATTCCTGATGCTTACTGCGACAGAAGCCACAGACAGGCAGGTCGATGCCTGCGGAACAGTACTGCCGCTCGTCGGAGCCACGCTTCAGGAACGAGTATCTGATATAGTCGGGAGCATGGAACTTCAGGACGTTCTGCATCACGCGGTCGGCCAGCGTGTCCTCGTACTTTGAGGCAATATACGAATAGGTACGGATGTCGCCCATGCAGCACAGCACGAAACCGGCCCTGACGTTCTTCTGCAACGCCTCAAGGTTGCGGCTGCAATAGGTGATGGAGCCGATGGTCTCGGGAATGAATACCAGACGGTAGGTGTATCTGTGTCGGGGGAGCGACTGGATGTATCTGGCCAGTTCGGCCTGCACCACCGGCCCCGACAGTTCATCGTTGGCCATTGAGGGATGGCAGAGGTAGGTGGAGAGCAGGATCTCGTCCTCCGTCTCCCCGGGGATGATCAGTTCGCCATAGGTCAGGCTACCGTCCTCCAGGGTCGAGTCGATCAGCACCCTGTACTGGTCGTCGTGCATGGCTCGCTTCTGGTTCTCGCTCATGCAGAAGCCCCAGCGCTCCTGATAGTAAGAGGTGACGTATGGGATCCAGTCGGGTTGTTCCGGCAGGGTATAGACATGTTCCAGCAATTCCTCGCGGCTCACCACCTGATCCACGGGCAGGGAGTAGCCGAGGATATGGAGGTTGGTGTCCTTGAAGTCGATCACTTTCTCCCCATTGAGGCGATAGATGCCGCCGCCCTTGCAGTTCCACTCTTTGGGAACGGTCCAGTCGAAGACCTGTGTGCCCGTGGGCACCTCATACACCTTGATCCCGGGAACGGCCTCCCGGATAATGCCCAGCGACTCCCTGAACCCGTTACCCGTAATACTGCGGCAGATGGGGAACAACCTGGCCGCCATGTCGTACATCGTCTGTCCTTTAGTCATAGAATGGGAAGTTCAACATGATTGACGGAAAAGATTTTCTCCACGAACTCTCGGAAGACGCCCTCGCCCCCACCCTTTTCGAGGGATATGCTGGCCAATGCCTTGATGTAGTCGGGAGCGCTGGCAGGCACGCCAGCCCACTTGACGCTCTTGAGCAGTTCGATGTCGCCCAAGTCGTCGCCGATATAAGCCACGTCATCGAGCGTGATGCCGATACGACCGCAGAGTTCCCTGACGGCCGACAGTTTGTCTCTGACTCCCTGGAGCAGGAAGTCGATCTTCAGTTTTTCCGCACGGCGCTTCACGATCTGGGTGTCCTCGCCCGTGATGATTCCCACAGGGATATTCTTGCGATGGGCGAACAATACGCCTGCGCTGTCGTACGCATGGAATCGCTTCCACTCGTTGCCCGTCTGGTCGTAGTACATGCCTCCGTCGGTCCAGACGCCGTCGATATCGGTCAGTATCAGTTTTGGCAGCATCTTATAGCAAGTCTTTGGGGTAAATCACTTCATTGGCAGGCACCGGATTCTTCAGTTTCCGGCCCACCACCTCGCTAAGTTGGTCCCACTTGAAGCCATCGCCGGGACTGAGCATGTGGAGGTCTTCCTCCCTGATGGTGTCCCCAGCGGCCATGTCATGCAGGGTAGCAATGCTGCGCTCCAGTTTCACCCTGGCCGAAGCCACGCTCTTGTCGATATAGAGATCCTTCGTCCCCAGCCAGCGCTCGGTGATACGGATGTCGCGCACCATGCGATAGACACCGTCGGGACCTAATGAACCAGCCTGGTCAGTGCCCTTCATGTGGCGGTCGATCGTGATGTGCTTCTCGATGATCTCCGCTCCCATGGCCACTGCGATGGAGGGTGCAGAGATGCCGATGGTATGGTCGGAGAAGCCGATGCGGTACTGGCCGTAATGCTCCTTGAGATACCGGATGGTGTTGAGGTTCAGATTGTCCGGTTCCGTAGGATACTGAGAGACACAATGCAGGATGGAGATGTTCGTATGATAACGGGTGATCGCCTCCAGCGCCTCGTCGAGTTCCTTTTTCCCGGCCATGCCCGTCGAGAGGATCATCGGGATCTTGGTCTCTGCCATAGCCTCCAGCAAGGGGATATTCGTCAGGTCGCGACTGGCCACCTTCAGGTAGTCGGGCGTAAAGAGTTTCAGCAGGGAGAGACAGCCCTTGGCACACAGCGTCTCCACGAAATCCAGTCCCTTCGACTTGGCGTAGTTAAAGACCTCCAGGTGTTCGTTGTCAGACAACTCTAGGGCAGCACGGTGCTCACCGTATGTCTTGCCGAAGGAATTAGGCGTGTCGTAGGGCCTGTTCATCTGTGAGGCCGACAGTTCCTCGTTCAGGTCGCGCTTGGTCAGTTTGACGGCATCGATGGGATCGAGGTTGATGCCGAAGGTGTCTTCCTTGACAGGTCTCCTGACCAGGTCAACGATCAGTTTGGCAATATCTACGGAACCGTTGTGGTTCTGTCCTATCTCGCCAATAATATAGGTATGTTTCATATTCTTACTTGCTGTTGTTGTCTATTTGCTGTCTCATGGAACGATAGTACGCCCGGTGGTTGTCCAGGTATGCCACGACCTCGTCGATGGTGGGATACGGATTCTTGCCACAGATATCGGCGTAGATCTGCTGGGCACTCTGAAAGTCCTCCAACGTGTCGATGGTGAGTCGGATGTCGGGATGGCTCAGGATGGAGGCAGGCCCGTCGATCCACTGGATACGGAACCGCTCGGGATTCGAATAGATATAGATGGTCACATGCTCATGACTCAGTTTGTCGTCAGAGATCTCCCTGACACGCTTCAGCGCATCAAGCGTGACATATTCCGTCCAGAAGCCATAGTGGGTCTTGATGCTGGGATGCCCGCCGATATTAAAACTGATGTAATCGGCCTCATCCTGTGCCGTTGCCTTCGTGATGAGTCTGCGGATCGAGTCCAGTTCCAGGAAGGGATTGTCGGCGCACACCCGGATGATCTGATCGACGCCAAAGTGCTCGGCGGCATCGATGAAGCGCTGCAGCACGTCGTTCTCCGATCCCCGGAAACATTTCGCACCACAGGCAAGTGCAGTCTGTTCTATGGCGTCACAGTCGGGATTGACCGACGTGGCGATAATAACATCCACACCCTCGACCTGCCGCAGTTTTGCTATCAGCAGTTCCAGCATGTTCTTCCCCTCGTAGAAGGGAAGTTGCATCTTGTTGGGAAGTCTTGTAGAGCCTCCACGGGCCTGTACAATAAAACTTATCATAGTTGATATTCAATCAATCGGGTGCAAAGTTACGAAAAACTTTCAAACAACCGCATCAAAATGGACAAAAATGAATAATTTTGCTGATTTTGAAACTGTTTATGCAGATCTTGAAACTCGGGCTATGGTTTGGCAGTATCGTGCATCCATTGCCGTTAAAGCGTCAATGGTGCCTTTCCTGTCCCGTCCATTTGCGCAGACGGCGGGAGAAGGATTTCCAGATGTGACTAAAGTTGCCGTAGCGCAGGTTCAGCCACAGTTCTTCCAGACTATTGCCCATCTTGATCCACGGGTGATTCCAGGCATTGGCTTTATAGAGCCTTTCGAGGTAGGCTTTGTTCTCCACGACAGCCTTGGGATGAGTCAGGGGGAACGATAGTTCGTGGCGCTGCATGGTGAACATGCGGCGGATGCGGTGGGGTGTGGTCTTCAGTTCAGCGGAGAAGTGGGTGGAGTCGCCCGTCAGTCCGATATTGTTGATCTGGTTCTGGGCGGGCATGATGGCCAGTGAGTCGTGGAGCAGCATGTCAACCCAATAGATTGTCTCGAAATATTCCTTGCCGCTCTGGCTGTGGTCGCGGAACATCTGCAGCATGTCACTCCGCAGGTTGCGCTCCTTGGCAATCGCTTCCAGTCGCCTGACAGTCTCGGGGTCGCGCATAAAGCCATAGGAAGGATCCCAACGCTCGGCCACCCGTCGCCATGAGGCCCAGCCCCAGATGCTGAAGGCAGAGGTGAAGAAATAACTGTCAGTGCTGTCGGGTGACACCTCGTCGATATTGAAACCAGCAATCATCGAGATGCGCTCATCATTTTCATATTTGTCGAGCATCTCCTTGCAGAAGGGGAAGAACGACTGCGAGGGCACGACATCATCCTCCAGCACGATGACCTTGTCGGCCAGTGAGAATGCCCAGCGGTGGCTGCGGAAACCCGAGGGGTCGCAGCCCTCGTTGTGGTCGAGGTAGTTGCGGTGCACCTCGCACTCCCAGTCGATCTGGTCATCCGCAACAATCTGCCGACAAGCCTCAATGCCCATCCTGTCGCGCTCCCCACGTGGACCGTCCTGATAGAGCAGGAGTTTCGAAGGGCGTGCCAAGCGCACGGCCTCGAACACCTTGGCAAAGGTGTCGCTGCGCGTGAAGAACAGCAGCAGTACGGCAATATCGGTCTTGGCAGGATGCTTCATACTAACTCAGGCATGATGAATACGGAGTGGATCTTCTGCCTCTCCTTCGGCGGTATCTCCATGTAGTTGCGATAGAGGTCGGAGAGATAAGCATCGGGGTTGGCGGGGGCAGAGAAAGTCTTACCCTCAAACTCAATGGTACCGAGGGGGAAGATACTGTCCTGACGGTGCATGATGCCATAGCCGTTGTTGATGAGGATATTCGAGATATAGACATTCTTGGGTCGCACGGCACAGAGCAGGCTCCACAGGCATCTGTTCCAGAGGTATTTCGCACCAAACCAGAAGAACTCGGCAAAGGAGCGCAGGGAGTAGTAGTGTGCCTTGTGCAGGATGGAATAACTCTTGGAGATGCCGAGGGTAATGCGCTTCACCCACGACTTGGGCAGAGTGGGATAGTCGATCATGGGGAAGATATCGACATAGAGTCCCTTCTGGTAGTCGGCAGCGAAGTTGTCGGCTCCCTCAACATAGAAGGAGTTCAGGTCGCGTACCTTCACGATGGGCTCCTTCGACTGGGGCTCGATCTGGGGCGTCTGCAGAAACAGTCCCTCGCGCAGTTCACCGGGGGCGATGCTGATGAAGCGGTCGAGGTCGGCCTGTCGCATAGCGATGTCGATATCATCGTCCCAGGGAATGAAACCGTCGTGGCGCACGGCTCCTAAAAGGGTACCGCCGTCGAGCCAGTAGCCTATCTGATGTTTCTGACAGATACGGTCTATCTCCTCGAGGATGGAGAGTTGTTTCAGTTGGCAGGCACGGAGTTGCTGCTCCTTGAACTGTTGCAGGTAGGGATTGTTCATGACTCCTTTAATATATTTAATGTACGTGATAGGGCCTCTTTCATACTATACCGAGGCAGCCAGCCAATGCCCTTCAGCCTGGTATTGTCGAGGATGGCACGGGTGGCGATGGAAAAGCCCTTCCGCTCTGTCTCTGAGGGGAGGTCGAAGACCACTTCCCGTCCAGCCCACTCGGCACAGAGGCGGGCAAAGTCTTTCAGTCGCACGTCGCAGGCTTCGTTGGAGATATTATAGGCCACACCGTTGTCGCCATGGATAAGCACATGCAGCATGGCACTGACGGCATCAGCCACGTAGGTGTAGGAGAAGAGTTGTTCGCCCTTGCTTTTCAGAACGATATCCTCACCGTTGAGGGCCTTGATGATGAACTGCGACGAGGCCTTGCTGTCGCCCATCAGCATCGTGGGACCGAAGGCACGGCTCAGGCGGACGATCTTCACCTTGGCCCCCTTCTCTGCGATATACGACTGGCAAAGGGCTTCGCTCAGTCGTTTCGACTCCGTGTAACAGGCACGGGCCGTCGCCAGACTCAGTTGACCGGTATAGTCCTCCGTGAAATCATCTTCTCCCCTTGCGTTGCCATAGACCTCGACGGTGGAGGGATAGAGTACGGTGGCTCCACTGCGGATGGCCGCCTCTAGGGCCTGTTCCGCACCCTTCACGTTGATTTGGATGGTCTCAACGGGATATTGTGAGTAGGCCAGTGGGTGGGTGTTGGATGCCAGTGGGATGATGTAGTCAGTTACGAGGGAGGCGGGGAGGGGTTGTCTGGCATCCTGTTCGATGAAATGGAAATGGGCATCGTCGAAATATTCGCCAAAGCGTGAGGCGGCCTTCTCCTGACTGCGCCCCAAGGCATACACGGTGATGTCGGCCCCCTGCTGGTTATAGCGCATAAGGGCATCTATCAAGCAGACACCAATCAGTCCGGTGGCACCAGTCATCAGGAAATGCCTGCCCCTGAGGCTATCGAGACCGTCCGTCCGGAGTATGTGTTCCAGGTCTTCCTTGTATAAGGGGTGCTGCTTATTCATTGTCCTTTATTTTAACCACGTGTCTTTGTCCATCTTCATATAACCCTTGAACATCTCCAGATCGTCCTTGGTGGTCAGTTTGATGTTCTTGTCAGAGCCGGCGGCGAAATGGAGCGTCTCACCGAGTTCCACCATCATCGTGTTGGTGTAGGCAGAGCCGTGGATGCCGATACCCTTTTCGAAGGCCTCGTGATAGGCATCGTCTAAACGGCGGAACCTGTATGCCTGGGGGGTTGATACGCGTCGGAGCGTCTCGCGGGGAATATACTGGCGCGTGGTGTTCTCGTCTTCAGGGTTCACGATGAAGATCTGTTCATTGTAGGGGAGCGAAGTCACACCGTTGCCGTACATCTGAGCCTTCTGGATGACGTCTGTCAGTACCGTGTCGTCGACCAGCGGACGGATGCCGTCGTGGATGATGATGATATCACCGTCGCCAGCCTTCCCCTCCAGGGCATAGACACCGTTGCGGATACTCTCCTGGGCACTCTTGCCGCCAGAGACCACCGCTTGCAGTTTGGTGATGTTAAACTGATGGGCGTATGCGCGGAGCACGTCGTGCCAGCCGTCGAGGCACACCACCACGATGGCATCCACCATCGGATGGCGCTGGAAACTCTCCAGCGTGTAGATCAGCACGGGTTTGTCATAGACGTTGATAAACTGCTTGGGGATGTCCTGTCCCATGCGGTTGCCGGAGCCCCCGGCTATAATCAGTGCGTAGTTCATATCTTTATTTTTTACCTTTTTACTTTTTTACCTTTCAAAAAGTCGATGGTCTCATCGAGGATCTTGGCCCGTGCCGCCTTCATCACGAGCAGATAGAGCAGGGCGGCCAGTATCACACGGCTGACGAGCAGGAGCCAGAGGGTGGCATAGTCGCCGACGAACACCAGACTGTCGGCCACATAGGCCGTGAAGTATCTCGTGAACTGCATCACGGCCGTAGCAGCAAAGGCGAAGGGCACGATGTCCTTCAAGAACAGCAGCAGCGGATAGTTCGTCAGCCGCTGAGCCAGGAAGAACCACACGAAGAGCCATACGAGGTTGATGGCCACAAAGACTTTCACCATGGTGGCGACTCCATAGGGATAAAGCGCCAGCATGGCCAGTATCTCCAGAATACCTAAGATGAAGGTACTCCCCATAAAGGTGCCCGACTCCCCCTTGCTGATGATAAAGTCGGCCAGGAGGGTGGAAAGGGGAAGCACGGCACCGCAGACGCAGAGCCACTGTAGGTACTGGGCCGAGACAAGCCATTTCCCGCCGATGGTCAGCACGATAAACTCATGTGCCACGATACCAAAGCCAAGCAGCAACGGGAACGAGACGAAGGCGGCAAAGCGCACCAGTTTGCGAAGCACCGCCAACTGCCGTTCCTGGTCGTCGCGCACACTGACAAGCACCGCCTGATCCACCTGTTTAACCATTCCTTGAATCAGCGACGTCGCCTTGTTGTTCCACTGGTAGGCCTGATTGTAGAGGCCCGTGTCGTGAGCCGAATAGTATCGTCCCAACAGGAAGTTCATCACATTATTATTCACATGGGTCAGGATGTCGCTGATCAGGATCTTCACACTGAAAGGGAAGGCCTTGCGGATAAATGAGAAATCGGGATGGAGGGTTGGCCGCCAGTCGCTGTAGTGCCAGCGCAGCAATGTCGAGATCAGGATAAAGAGGTTCGTCTGCGTGGCCAGACTCCAGTAAGAAAAACCTTGCCAGGCCATGATGACCGCCACGCAACTTGAGACAAGCGTAGCGATGATGCTGGCCTTGGCCAGTTGCTTCGCCCGCAGGTTCTTGAAAAGATAGGCTGCCTGGGCCACGCCCGAACAGGAGAACAGCAGTCCGATGAACGCATAGCGGCAGAGGCTTAACAGTCGTGGCTCGTGATAGTAATCGGCAATCAACGGGGCCGAGAAGAAGAGGATGGTGTAGATGATAGCCCCCATTAGGATGTTGAACCAAAACACGGCGTTGTAGTCGCTGGCCTTAGGCTCCTTCTGGTTGACAAGGGCCGTGGAGAAACCGCTGTTCTGCAGGGCGGTGGCTATCAGCGAGAAGATGGTGATCATGGCGATGAGGCCGTAATCCGACGGCGAGAGCAGCCGACCCATGATGATACCAAAGACAAAGCCGAGCAATTGCTGGATGCCATTGTTCATGCCGCCCCAAAAGAGGCCCTTTGCCGTTTTCTCCTTCAGTGATTCCATTGTTTCGACGGCAAAGATACAACAAATTGCTGAGACAAAAGAACGTTTTTGTAAGTTTTCCTAAAATATCTGTTACAAACGGGATAGGCTCTTTACGTTTCTTTTCGTAACTTTGCAACCAGATTACATTACCAAATGATTGAACCAAAATAAACATTCATCCATAACAACAAGACTTATGAAAAGACTATTTATTGCATTACTGCCATTCATGGCACTCTTGGGCTGTGCGCCCCAAGAAGAGAAAGGCACGAGTCCTGTGCTGACCATTGAAGGTGGTCAGGTCCAAGGAGTGTGCGCCGAGAACCCAGGTGTGTTTGTCTTTCGTGGCATCCCCTATGCCGCTCCTCCCATCGGTGACCTGCGCTGGAAAGAGCCCCAGCCCGTCGTGGCCTGGGACGGCGTACGCCTCTGCGACAAGTTCGGCCATCCCGGCTATCAGGCTTCACACCTGCCTGGCGGCTATGCCTCAGAGTGGGGCTATGGCGACGAGGCTCCCTATAGTGAGGACTGCTTGTACCTGAATGTATGGACAAAGGCCCCCGGACAGACGGAGAAGAAACTGCCCGTGGCCCTGTGGATTCACGGTGGCGGCTATTTCGAGGGCTGGGGTACGGAACCCGAGTTCGACGGTCAGGAGTGGGCATCAAAGGATGTGGTACTCGTCAGCATCAACTATCGTCTGGGCATCTTCGGCTTCATGACCTATCCCGAACTGTCGGCAGAGAGTCCGAACCATGTTTCCGGCAACTACGGCATCCTCGACCAGATCCAGTCGCTGAAGTGGATCAAGGCCAATATTGCCCAGTTTGGCGGCGACCCCGACAACGTCACGATCTTCGGCCAGAGCGCCGGAGCCGGTAGTGTGCGTACGCTCTGCGAGAGTCCGCTGGCCCGTGGTCTGTTCCACAAGGCCGTCATCATGAGCGGCGGCGGCATCGACGTGCCTGCCAAGGAAGGCGAGGAAGCAAAGCCCGCCACACCTGTGAACAAGTTCTTCACCTACATGCCCTCGCTACAGGAGTCGGAGGCAGAGACCAAGAAGGTGATGGACTGGGCCAATCTGACCGACCTAGCCCAACTCCGTACCGCCTCTTCGGAGATCATGTACACCGTCGGCCAATTGTATAACAAGGTCAACAAGACGGATCTCTTCCTGATGCAGCGCCCCATCATCGACGGCTATGTATCCATGAAGAGTTTCAACGAGGCCACCCGTGAGGGCACCATCGCCGATGTCCCCTATATGATCGGCTACACGCTCAACGACATGGGTTCGATGTCGGCAGGCATCGCCGAGTTCTGTAAGGTGCGCCAGGAGAAGGGCGGCAAGGCCTGGGCCTACGAGTTCGCCCGTCCTCTGCCCGACGACGGCAAGCATCCTGAGATTACCGACCGCCTGAAGGGTGCCTTCCACAGCAGCGACCTCTGGTTTGTCTTCAAGTCACTGAAGCACTGCTGGCGCCCCTGGACACAAGGCGACTGGGACCTCTCTGAGAAGATGCTCACCGCCTGGACGAACTTCGCCAAGTTCAGCGATCCCAACGGACAGGATGGCAAGAGCCTGGGCTGGACACAGTGTACTGCTGACAGTCCGACCTTCATGCTCTTCAAACTCGACGACAAGGATGCGGAAGCCTCGGAAATGGGCGAACCCATCCTGCCGGAATAAGAAAATCGTCAAAAAGTTTGGTGGCATCGGACAAATAATGTATCTTTGTCCCCATGAACACAAAACTGAATGCTTACTGCATCTGCTTGCTGCTACTCTTGACGAGTCGTGTGATGGCTCGTCAGGAGGGCAGCAAGCAGATGTTATGCCCCCAAGTGAAAATAGAGGTCGAGCGGCTGCCCGACCTGAATATCCCGCGTGCAGGACATCAGGTGTTCTGTGTCAATGGCGAATTCACTGTAGCAGGCGGGCATACCAAAGCGTTTGTTCCCACTCCGACGGCTGAGTACTTCAAAGATGGCCAGTGGCATGAGATACCGATGGTCTATAACCACGATGTTGGTTTCTCCGTTGTGTTGAAGTCTGGCAAGGTGCTGCTGGCTGGAGGCTGTTCCGAACCTATCGGCATCGGACAGACCTATCTGGCTGAGATGTACGACCCCGTCACCCACAGTTTCGACGGCTTCGTCTGCCTGGACCAGAAACGTACGATGGCATCGGGCCTGGAACTGGACAGTGGCCAGGTGGTCATTGCTGGCAACTGGTACCACGACGATGGTATCGAACTGTTCGACGGCAAGAGGAATTGTCATTATATAAAAGATGTGTCTGTTGGGCACAGTGTACCGTTCGTTTTCCGTACTGCCAAGGATGATGCCATCGTCATGGGGTCCTTGGGTGTCAGGGGGGATACGCTCCACACTGCTCTTGCCGATCGTCTGAAGGGTGAGGCGGTAGAGATTCCGCTGTTCAATACCTGGCGGCCCATCACCGCCACGATCCATCGGGATGCAGAGTGCTTTATCGGCGACGAGTCGAAGGATATCTATGCCTACCTGATGGCAGTATGTGACAGTACTGGTCAGATAGCCATTGCAAAGGTGGTGAACGGTGAGGTATCGCTCCTGCCCACTACCGTCCCAGTGCCCATGAAGAGCCAGTGGGGTGGCATTGAGTATTATTCCGGTATCATTGCCGACAGGGAGCGTGGACGGGCCTACATGATAGGGGGCAATGCCGATTTTCGTTCCCAGCCAGAGAAAGGCGTTCGCTACTATGTGCTCAGGATCGACTATGCCCTTGCTGGAGCGGGCAGGCTTGCTCCCCTGACCCTCTATTATACCGACTACCTGCCCATGGGCAATGACTATACGCCGATCCTGACGCCAAAGGGTAACCTGCTGGTGGCAGGGGGACTATCGACGGCCTCAAGTAATTTCTATCCTTCTGACCATGCGTACGTGCTGTGCGTGAATCAGCAGGAGGTCCCCGCAGAGTCAAGGAGCAGTCTCTGGTGGTGGGTGTCAGGACTCTTGACAGCGCTCATGGCTATTGTCGTTGTCGTCCTGCTGTGGTGGCGCAAGAGGAATCAGACGAATGTAGCACCTATTGCTGACAATGTGTCCGATGAAGCCGCCGAAGCGCTGATGGCCCGTATTAATGACCTGGTGGAAAGTGAGCGGCTCTACCTGAACAGTGAACTGAAGGTCTCTGATATTGCCAGTGTCTTCCATGTACACCGCAATGACATCTCCGCCTGTATCAACTCACAGACGGGGCGTACTTTTGCCCAGTACCTCAATCGCTACCGTATCGACTATGCCAAGCAACTGATGCTCAACAATCCTGATAAGAAGGTTTCTTCGATATGGATGGAGTCAGGGTTTGGCAGTGAGCAGACCTTCTTCAAGGCTTTCCGGGCGGTCATGGGCATGTCGCCCAGAGAATGGATTTCACAGACAAACGACTAACGTTTTGCAAAACGTTAGTCGTTTTTTGCATGTTATGAGTCTTTTCCCGCTCTTTCTGTCTATCTTTGTACCATCCAAGCAATGGCTGGTTCAAAGATTAATCACATTAATCCATTAAATAACAATTAAAATTAACAAGAGTATGAAAAAGTATTTTATCCCATGCCTGATGCTCGCAGCATCTCTGACGTGCATGTTTGTGTTTGTGTCCTGTGGAGGCGACGACAAAGATGATTCTGGAAGCGGTGGTGGCGGTGCTCCCATTTCCCAGACGGAGTTCGTCGATCAGTATTTTACCGTCGAGAATGGCATCTTCCGTGGTCAGGCGATGCCTGAGTCAACGACCAGTGAGTCCATCGGCACCGTTGAAGCCAACGACCGTGCACTGGCTGGCGGTTTCAACTATGTCACCGTGACCTCCGATCAGCAGTTGAGCCGGTTCCTTATCGGTGTGGATGGAATGGATGGATATATGGAGGCTACTGTTTCATCAGCATCTACTCGCGCTGATGGCACCTATACTTATATCGTGCCCATCTCATACGGTGTCAACTTCTCCAAGAGTATCGTCATGATCATCAAGGCCGTCACCGTATCAGGGGATATCACCCAGGGCTATCGTGTCTCTATCACTTTTGTGGAGAGTATGGAAGGTGAGTTGACCATCAACTTAACTTTCGATGCCGATAAAGATCTCGACCTTCATTTGCTGACGCCCAGTGGCAAACATATCTATTGGGGCGACCGTACATGGACAACTGAGGGTGCAGATGGCAGTACCATCAGTTTCGGACTTGACCATGACTCGAATGCAGCCTGTCATATAGACCATCTGAACAATGAGAATATTGTGATTCCCGAAGGCGCTATCGAGTCTGGCAGATATCAAATCTATCTTGAGTTGTACCAGAACTGCGACCCGAATATTGACCTCAAATACCAGTTGGCCGTTCGTTATAAGGGTAATCTCGTCAATAACATTAACTTGAGTGCCCATCGAGATGCTGGCGACAACGCCATGGCTTATAACGATAACAATCCTACTATCGAGACGAATAGTTACTCTCTTTGGAATCCCGTCTTTGGCATGTATCCTCGTGCTCATGTGGCAGGTACGCAACTCTATGTCTTTGACTTCGAGATAAGAAGCGCTGCAACTAGAAGCGAAGAGCCTGTCCTCAAGAGTATCTACAAGCCTACAATGGTGGACTACATGAAGATGAAGGATCGCGAGGAGGGTATCCGTTAGTCTGATTAGTGGCTATCAGCATGACAGGCAATAGCCGTGTGACGCTCTACCCTGACGGGAAGTACCGCTGGGTGTATGAGGTGTCAATGCTAAGGAATCCCAGCATCTTGTTCGATGTGTTCAAGGTGCTGGGTATTGCCTTTGGCATCGTGTGGATGTTTGTGCTCCTGCTCACCTGCCTCGATGGTGGGTTCACGCCTGAAGGCGTATGGGGCATCTCCTCCGTGTTCCTGATACTATTCCTGGTGTTCGTGTGCATTGGCTTCGTCTCGTATCTGATAGTGGCCTGGACATACGGCTGGAAATACGTGGTGCTTTTCACCATGGACGAGGAGAAGATCGTCCACCAGCAGATGTTCCGCCAGGTGAAGAAGGCGCAGGTGCTGGGTGCCCTGACGGTCCTGGCAGGTGCCGCTGCAGGGAACCCTGGCGTAGCGGGGGCAGGTCTCCTCTCCGCCACGCGCAACTCCTCGACCTCCGTCTATGTCCATGTCAGGAGTGTCGTGCCTCGTCGCTGCCTGCATCTTATCAAAATGAAGCAGTTGTTGAGCAGGAACCGCATCTATGTGAGCGACGAGGACTTTGACTTCGTCTATGACTTCCTCCGCCAGCAGTGTCAATAACACAAGACACTTATATATGAACAAGATTCTAATCACCATCGCCCTGCTCGCTGCGGCTTGCTGCGGACAGGCGCAGACCAGGTTCCACGACCTGGAAGCGAACGAGGTCAATGGGCCCGTGAAGGCAATCATCATCAAGAACTGGGGCAAGCCCTTCATCACTTATTTCTCTCCGGAGGGCAAGATGGAAAGCGAAAAACTGTCGGATGCCATCTACGACGAGAACGGTTACCTGCAGTCGATCGTCTCGCAGGTGGGCGGAAAGAGGACCATCACCCACACCACCTTCATCTGGGAGAACGGTAGGATAAAGACTCAGATTGCCACCAGAAAGAACAAGAAGGTCGTCACGACCAACGAGTATGATGACAAGGGAATCCTGGTGCGCCAGATCATCGACACTGACGGCCATCAGGTGGAATATGAGTATTATGACATCAAATTCGACGACCACGGCAACTGGATCTCCCGCTCCACGAAGGTGGCTGGCATCGAAATCAGGTATCCGCGCACCATCGAGTATTCGACTATTCACCAATAAACAATATTTACAATGAAACATTTCAAATTAGAATGTTCAGTGATGTTGGCCTTGTTACTGCTGATATCTATAGCAACCAATGCTCAAGGCCAGGCTCCTGCAAACATGAAAGGTTACAGGGGGAACAACGGCAATGTATATACGTTCCAAGTGACTGGCAACAGTAATGGCAGGATCTGGGGCGGAAATGACAACATCTATACTGACGACTCAGACATAGCGACTGCAGCCGTCCATGCGGGAGTGCTCAGTGCAGGACAGACTGGCACTGTGAGAATTAAGGTGCTTTCAGGTCGCAGCAGTTATCCTTCACTGTCGCGCAATGGCATAAACTCCATCCAATACGGCTCTTGGGATGGAAGTTATCAGATCCTCGGCGGAAACGAATCATCAGGCAGTTCTTCTAACAAGCGGCCCCACCGACATCATGAAAATGTCGAGGCTGCTCCTGCAAACATGAAAGGTTACAGGGGGAACAACGGCAGTGTATATACGTTCCAAGTGACTGGCAACAGTAACGGCAGGATCTGGGGCGGAAGTGACAACATCTATACTGACGACTCAGACATAGCGACTGCAGCCGTCCATGCGGGATTAGTCAGTCCTGGAAGCACAGCGATTATCAAGATAACAATTCTCCCTGGCCGCAGCAGTTATCCTTCGCTGTCGCGCAATGGCATAAACTCCATCCAATATGGCTCTTGGGATGGAAGTTACAAATTATCCCGATAGGAACGGATAATCATCACTGAAACCAGCACATATAAATAGATTTCTTGTCCAAAACTCCCTTCAGCCGACCGCTAATCTGTTGACACACAGGCGCTTCGGCTGAAGTGTTTTTTTTATGCCCATCCAGCATGGCAGTCACTCCGCCCGCTGTGTAATCAGTTATCCTAGGCAGGGCGACCTATTGGTTGATGGTAAGTGGATTTTCGAAGATTCCCCTCTGGCTGTTTGGACTTCTGTATTGACCGAGTTTTGCTGTTTAGAGCCTGAGTAATTTTCCTAAAGAGGCGGCTTTTGATCGTTTGACAATTGTCAAATGATTGTCTGACAATTGTCAAACGTCTAATTGACTACCGTCAGATTAGTGATACTCCCTCCATAGGAAAGAGATACGACCCTTCAGCCAAAGCGTCTGAAATACAGGCGGTTACGCTTCGGCTGAAGGGAAAAGTGGAATTTTTCCACGAGATTAAAGCGTATCAATATCAGTGGCTGAAAGGCCTGTTAACTCCATAATATCCTTAACAGGGTAGTTACGCTGCTTCATGCTTCTTGCAAAATCCAGAGTAGCCTTAGCCACGCCCTTCTCCATACCTTTCTCCATACCTTTCTCCATACCTTTCTCCATACCTTTCTCCATACCTTTCTCCATACCTTTCTGCATGCCTTCTGCCATGCCCTTCTGCATGCCCTCTTTATAGAAGCCTTCGCGGAGCACTTGCTCGTCGATGATAGACATCATAAACTGTTCATAGACATAGAGTTGCGTATCGTTCATGGCAGACTTCTCGACAATGCTCAGTGCCTTGCGCGTCTGGTCATTGGCCAACAACTCGGCAGGGGCCTCCTTTGTGTCCTCACCGATCTCCGTGAGGAAGCGAAGCCACAGCACGGCCATTTTCTTCTCGGAGATACTGCGGGGCTGGAACTTTGGCAGTTCCACGAACACGAAGCGCAGTCCGTCGATGGTGCGCTCGGGGTGCTCCACGTTGATCACGGCATAGTCGTGGTAGAACTCCTCCGTGTCAGGCTGGAAACGGGTGTCATTGATCAGGTTCAGCGAGAACACAGGCTCTATCTGGCGGTAGTTCTCGCCTACGCCAGCCTGCTTGACCACCGCCTTTGAGGTGTTGAGCAGCACGCGCTTCATGAAATCCTCGTTCCAGTGCATCTGCATCTCCACGATGAACTGTCGGCCACGGGAGTCCCTGCATCGCACATCGACGATGCTGTCCTTCTTGCCTGCAATCTCAGGGACCATCTCGGGTGACAGGTACTCCACGGACGTGATTGGGGCATCCTCGGCAATGGGAAGCAGGGCGTTGAGCAGACTCATCATCAGGTCTTCGTGCTCGCCGAAGACCAGTTTGAAGGTCAGGTCAGCCTTTGGGTTCAGATACTTGCCGTTCATTGTCTCTTCTCCTTCCATTTTGTCTTTGATATTCTCCATAGCAATTAAAATTTAGTGGATTAAACGCTGCAAAGATAGGTATTTCTTTCCAAACCACCAAATTTTAAGGCGAAAAACCTGTTTTTCAGGCAGTGTAACATTTCGCAAAGTGTCTGTAACAAGTGGTTAAGCGAGTCTTGTGGGTTTTTAGTACCTTTGCAGCCAATACTAATAACTATATGATGATGAAGAAAGCAATATTATTCGTTACCCTGTTGTGCGTGGGCCTGACGGTGTCGGCACAGCAGAAGTCGCGTGTCGTCGAGGACGGTGGTACAGGGCCCTATAAGGTGGTGATGACCGAGGTGGCAGGACTGGCAGAACATACGGTGTTCACACCGCAGGACCTCTCGGCTTTCGGCCCAGGGAAGCAACTGCCCGTACTGGTCTGGGGCAACGGTGCCTGTGCCAACTCTCCTTGGGAGCACATGAACTTCCTCAACGAGATTGCCTCGCACGGCTATCTGGTGCTGGCCACGGGTAACATCCCCATGGCCGACGAGTGGTACAAGGGGCCGATGTCGCGCTCAGAACAGCAGATTGAGAGCATCGACTGGGCATACGCCCAGAATGCCGACCCGCAATCGCCCTACTACCAGAAGATCGACGTAAAGAACCTCTGCGTGGCAGGTATGTCTTGTGGTGGTTTGCAGACGCTCTTCAACTGTGCTGATCCTCGTATTAAGGCACTGATGATCTGCAACAGCGGTCTCTTCAACCAGCAGAACGCAGGTCAGGCCGTGGGTGGGATGCCCATGCCGCCGAAGGACAAACTGAAGGAGATCCATACGCCCATCATGTATATGTTGGGTGGCAAGGAGGATATTGCCTACGAGAACGGCATGGATGACTTCCACCGTATCGACCATGTGCCCGCCTGTGCCATCAATTTCCCTGTTGGTCATGGCGGAACCTATCGTGAGGCCCATGGTGGAGAGTTTACCGTGCCTGCCTTGGCCTGGCTCGACTGGCAACTGAAGAGCGATGCCGAGGCTGCCAGGATGTTCGTGGGTGACGACTGCGGACTCCTGAAGCGCGAAGGCTGGACGATCGAGAAGAATGCTAAGTTCGATGCCCTGCCCTTGTTGAAGACGCATGTGGAGCCTACTCTGCCGTGAGGATGAACGAATAATGACGGGGCTGATTGCCATCGAGGGTATATGGCGGTAGCGTCCGCTTGCCCCAAGTATCAGCACCACCAACACCGTGGATGTTTTCATCAATGTTCAAGTTGACGAAACATCTACGGTTTATTTCATGCGGATGCTTCGCCTCCTCCAAGTCGGCCTCCCCATAGTCCCACGCACGGATGCAGAGGGGTTGACAGCCATCGACGCGCAGGGTCTTCTCGCCATTGGAGAGCCGTAGCCAACGCACGTCACAACGGTTGCCGTTATCCTGCGGATGTACGTATTCCGTCTCGAAGTCAGAGAGTGGCATCTTGTAGAGGCCGATACGGGCCGAACGCTTGCGATCGGGATAGTTCTCCCACGGACCACGACCGTAATATTCCACCTGCTGATAGTCGGCAGGCAGACGCAGGCGCATGCCGAACTTCGGTATCAGGGGGATATCGGTGGCGGTGGGCTGATAGTCGGCCGTCACTTGGATGGCTCCCTGCTTCATGAAGTCGTAGGTCAGCGTATAGTCGGCGCCTACAGGCAGTGTCGCCTCAACGACGACCTTCAACGACTGCTTGTCTTTCTCCATACGGATGCTCTTCACCGCCCGCTTCTCGGCGGCATCCTTCCATGCCCCCACGCGCTGGGCAAAGCCCGCTGCATGCTGGTTGTCGTTCTCGGGTTTCCAGAAGTAGGGCTCCAGCGGTGCCTGCAGCATCTCCTGACCATCGACGATCCACGACGTAAGGGCACCCGTGCCGTCGATGGTGACAGTGCCCTGGTCGGTGGTGACGACGATACCTTCCTGAGTCTTGTTGCCCTCGGCGGGCGTGGCGGCCAACGAAGACTTGGCGTCAGGGAAACGATAGTCGCTCAGACTGAAATGCTCACGGGCGATGCAGAAACCGGCCTCTGCCCATGGAGTGGCCTCTTGCAGACAGGCTCGTATCTCCAGGATAACCTCGTCGAGCAACTTGATATTGGGCGGCAGTTTCAGCAGGTTGTCTTTCCGCCAGAGCCGTCCCTGCTGCACGGGCTCGCCAAGCAGATAAACCGTATAGTCATAGTCATACTCATCCAGAGCCGTGAAACAGTCACGGTTGATGATGCGGAAATCCTCGCCATCGCGCACGAAACTGAGGGGCTGATACACGTATTGCACCTCATAGTAGTGCGGATGCGGCTTGCGGTCTGGGCCGATGAGTCCGTTGATATTGAAGGGCCCGTCGTTGGGCATGTCACCGAAGTCACCCCCGTATGCAAAGAACTCTTCACTCTTCACTCCTCGTTTTTCACTTTTAATGAGTCCCTGATCCACCCAGTCCCAGATGGCTGCACCGGCGATGCTCGAGTCGGCATAGATCACGTCCCAGTACTCCTGCAGATTTCCCATCGAGTTACCCATGGCATGGGCGTACTCGCGGGCGATGAGCGGTTTCTCCTTCTCATTCGCAGACTCGCGGATAAGGTCGTCGGGGTAAGGATAGCCGACGTCGTGGAGGGCCGAGTAGCGCGGATGACAGTCGTAGAAGGGCAGTCGTGTCGTGTCGAGTCGGCAGACGGTATCGTACATCGCCTGGATGTTCGGCCCGATGCCGCCTTCGTTGCCCAGGCTCCAGAGGATGACGCAGGGGTGGTTCTTATCGCGCTCCACCAGTGAGACGGCACGATCCACATGGGCCTTCTCCCATGCTGCATCGTGACCCATCTCCTCGTTGGCGTAGCCGTAGCCGTGACTCTCCTGGTTGGCCTCGTCCATCACATAGAGCCCGTAGCGGTCGCAGAGTTCGTAGAAGTATTCGCGGTCAGGATAATGAGAGGTACGCACGAAGTTGATGTTCGCCTGCTTCATCAGGGTGATGTCCTGCTCATAAGTGGCATCATCCACATAGCGGCCCGTACGCGGGTGGTGGTCGTGACGGTTCACACCGCGCAACTTCACATTCTGGCCGTTGATCTTGAACACCTCGCCCACCGTCTCCACGCGCTTTACGCCGAGGTGGTAGTCGAAGTGCTCAACAACCCCTTTTCTGTCCTTCAGTTCTACGCAATAGGTATAGAGATGGGGCTTCTCAGCCGACCACAGTCGAGGGTTGTCCAATACATATTCCAGTTTGATATGAGCCGTATCGCCTGAGGCCAGACTATTCAGCGGGGCCTCTACGGTCTGCTTGTCGATCATGAAGATGGTCTTGATTTGCCTGACGGTCTTCTTGCCAGTATTGCATACGGCGATATCGGCCGTCACCTGAGCCTGCGAATAGTCGGTATTGGGCACGGCCGTCACCCGATAATCCGCGATATGCACCAGAGGGCGCACCCACAGTTGCACGCTGCGGAAGATGCCGCTCAGTCGCCACATGTCCTGATCCTCCAGATAACTGCCGTCACTCCAGCGATACACCTCCACAGCGAGTTTGTTACGCCCCTCGCGCAGGTAATTCGTCACGTCGAACTCCGCTGGCGACATCGAGTTCTGGCTGTAGCCCACCCGCTGGCCGTTGATCCAGACGTACATCGCCGAGTGAACCCCGCCGAAGTGCAGGATCAGGTTCTTACTGAGCATCTCCCCCGTCACCTCCACGAACCTCACGTAACTGCCCACGGGGTTACGATGGTCGTAGGCGTACCAGTCCTTCGGCGGTTCTGAGGTCACGCTGGGACGGTTGCGCTGGAACGGGTAACTGATGTTCGTATAGATAGGCTTGCCATAGCCCTGTGTCTGCCAGTTGCCTGGCACGGTGATCTGATCCCACTGGCTCACGTCGTAGTCCTCGCGCTCGAAGCCTGCGGGCCGGGATTCCGGATCCTTCGCCCAATGGAAATACCACTGCCCGTCGAGCGACACGATCTCCTGGCATTCGCCCTCGCGTGAGGGCAGTTGGAGCGTGGCGTGGTAGGGCAGTTTATTGATGCCTATCACTTGTGGGTTCTCCCAGTCATGGGCTGCGGTCTGAGCCTGTGCGCCCAGAGCCAGAGTTAAGGCTAATAGTAATAATGGTCTTTTCATATCATGTTGCAAATGGTTTCTAGATATTGGCGGTCTGTGTCGTCGAAGGTGGCAAGTTCTTTGCTGTCGATGTCGAGCACGGCAGCCACCTCACCACCCTTGGAGAAGAGAGGCACCACGATCTCCGAGCGCGACAGACTGCTGCAGGCGATATGCCCGGGGAACTCTTCCACGTCAGGCACGATGATTGTCTGCCGCTGTTCCCACGCCGTGCCGCACACGCCCTGGCCGAATCCGATATGCATACAGGCCACGGGCCCCTGAAACGGCCCCAGCACCAGTTCGCCATCCACCACGCGATAGAATCCCGTCCAGAAGAATCCCATCGTCTCATGGATCGCCGCACACACATTGGCCATGATGGCCACCGTGTCCGTCTCCCCCTCTATCAAACTGCGTATCTGCTCTGTCAGCAGACGGTATTTCTCTATCTTTTCCATAATCTTAGTCTTACGGCCACAAATTTACAACAATCCTTTGAATTATGCAAGATAATCAAAGAATAATCGGAAAAAAAGCGCAATAGCATTATCATCTTACAAAGGGGATCAGGACATTTTTATAGTTTTGCCTGGTTTGTCACGAATGATATTGATGCCTGAGAAAAGTGGCGGTGAAGATGACGCCCTTCATGCCCGCCTGCTTGCAGACGCGCGCCCACTGGCGGCAGTCGTGGTTGGAGGGGTTGAAGAGGCTAGGCGACTCGTTGGCGTTAGGCACTGGTCCGCAGGGAGCGGTCGTCTCGGTCTGCGCACTGAGGCTCAGGTTAGCGGCAAGCAGCGCCGCCATCAGGTAAAATCTTGCAGTCATCGGTTTAGGTTTTATTGCTGCAAAGATAATGCAAAACGAGTGAAATGCAAAATAAATACCTAAAAAAGTTTGGGACTTACGGTATTTCTTCGTACCTTTGCCCATCAAACTTTAGTATTAACATAAATCCAGTTACTATGGACGAATTGCAGAATATTCAAGACCACATCTACTTCATCCGCGGCCAGCGCGTGATGCTCGACTTCGACCTTGCTAGTCTTTACGAAGTGGAGACCCGTTCACTAAACCAGTCAGTAAAGCGTAATATCAGGCGATTCCCTAAGGATTTCATGTTTCAGATGAATGAGAAAGAATGGGAACTTATCTCATCACAATTTGTGATGACATCAAGAATGAAGCGGCCCAGAAAATCTCTGCCTTATGCCTTTACCGAACTAGGTGCCCTGATGCTCTCCAGCGTCCTCCGCAGTCCTGTCGCAGACGAGACGAGCATCAAAATTGCAAGGGCATTCGTGGCCATGCGCCAGATGCTGACCTTTTCCACTCTCCCGGAAAAAGTCGTTACGTTAGCCCAAGAGTTATATCAACTCAAAGAAGAGGTCAACGATATCCTTGCAGACCAGAACGACATCAACGAGAGTACGCGCACACAACTCGCCGCCATCAACGATGCCCTGGCTGAGTTGCAGACAAAGCCCCGCTCAGACAAGCCCCGCCGCCCCATCGGCTTCATCCAGCCTAAGGACGAGGAGGATGAAAAGAGGTGAGGAGTCCGAAATTACACAAAAAGCACCCGGCTCTGCCGCTTCGCTCTGCGAAGAACTATTCCTTGACCCCACTGTGACTAGGATTTTTTGAAAAACAGGGTGTCACGGGTGGCACATCCCTTTGTACATCGGCCCGTGCACCCTGTTTGAGGGTGTAACAGGGTGTCACGAGGGTGTAACAATCTATTACGAGTGTGTAGCAATTTCTTTGATGCCAATTCTCGAGAGAATTGGAGCAAAAA
>FLNY01003071.1_pt1 | contig 23034 bp, 20 predicted proteins | sample 1140381 | NCBI WGS metagenome assembly FLNY01 (sample SAMEA3878172, study PRJEB12797) | bioreactor metagenome | biome: Moose rumen | place: Sweden | collected 2011-10
CTTTCATGCGGATAATCACTTTCTTGCCTCCTATAGGCAGGCCTACAAAGTCACGGAAACGATAGCCGTTCTTCACAAAATGACGCTTGCCGCACTTAGGACACGTCTTTATCTGCTCTTTTGTTTGCACATGTAAGATTATTGTATTACTTTTGTACTCCTCGCGGGTGCATTCAAGGGTGTACAGCCCCCATGCGTGATATAGAAAACTGCTGTTCATCTTTGTACATTTGGTCTTGCAAACTCAAATATACAAAATAACAGCGGTTTTCTTCACTTCTCTATCATATCATCACTCGAAATGTCGGATGAACCTTACATATGCTGAGGGTACACTAAACTTCCCTAATGGCTGGCTTTTTTCCAGCCTTTTAGCGGGATTGTCTTTCCTGCTTATTGATGTAATCCATTATTACACGGATTCCCTCAGCTACAATAGGGAACTGTATCGGTTGGATAAATATGTTAGTCAAAAGGATTTAGATGTCAAGCATGAACCTAAGATGGACTCCATCAACAAACGAAGCCACATCTTTATTGTGATGAAGTTTTGGGTTCTGATATTCACATCCATCCTTTTTATAATGGGTTTATTGCTGAAAACCTCTGTTATTCAAGGCTTTTTAAGCTATTTTGGAAATAACTCATAAATAGTTATGAAAGCATATCTAACATACGCCCTTAATCAAGAAGGACTGTTGGTACATGTTGATAGTGTGCCAAATGGAAATGGGTGTAATTGTATCTGCCCTGCATGCAAGAAGCCACTTCTGGCGAAAAATGCTGGCAGAATACGAGAACATCACTTTGCTCACCAAGCTGGGGTAGATTGTCCAACAGCAATAGAAACCGCTTTACACCTTCTTGCTAAAGAAAAGATACAGAAAGCTTTCTACGAACAAGATGTCTTTAATATGGAATTTGAGTATCGCTCATACTGCAAGGAAGAAAAGACGTGTCAGTTCGTTAGATATGACAATTGCTATTCGCAAGAACGCAAAAAGTTCAATCTGAAGGAATTTTATGATTCATGTGAGCAAGAATACCCTTATGATGAGATAAGAAGAAGGTCTGACCTAAAAATCTGGTCAGCTGCCCATCCAGAACGAGAACCAATCTATATCGAGATTTTTGTGACGCATGCAAGCGAATTAGAAAAGCTCCATAGTGGCTGCAAGATTATCGAGATTAAAATAGAAGAAGAGGAAGACATTGATAAAGTGGTTGCAACCGGGTTCTGTGAAGGTTGCAGAATAGAAGATTACCATAGAGAAACGGTTGTGGCATCAAAAACTTCGTTTAATGGCTTCAAAACAGAAGATTACAATAACAACGATATAAATCAAGAGATAGCCTTCTCTCGGTATATACTATATCAGTCTGGCAAGTTCCAATGTTATCAGGATGCTTGCTTGTGTAAGGAGTTAAAGAGAGAACGAAAGAACTCATTATGTGAGATATGTTTCCATACTGATGTGGCATTTGGTATTCATGAGCTTGCAAAATGGATGGGTTATAAAAGGTTTGGAATAAAAAATTGTCTGTTATGCAAAAACTACGTGGATAGTTATAACGGCATGGGAAAGTTATGCCGCTTATACAAGTCCCTCGGCCTTAATCGTTTTGAGCCACATGATACAGCCAGAGCCAAGACCTGTACATCGTTTTCTCTTAATGAACAAGAAATGGATGACTTCTTGCAGAATAACGATGTAACGGTTCCATTTACAGAACTATAAGTTCGGAATCACCATGTCCGCAAAATGCTGACTTTACGCTATCCAGTGGAAGTAAATCCAGAAGGAGAAGTATATCACCCAAGCGAATATGGCGAACAGGGCTATCGGTGCGATGATGTAGAAAAGCCGCAGTGAAATCCAGACACCTTCGCCTCTGCTAATAATATCCGCCAGTCGTTCTGAATGCTTGCGATGTCATCGCAATATAATGGCAAAATATCGCTCCTAACTATTTTATACACAGAGTATTAAGAAAGAGGGTAAAATAACGAAATATGCCAAAATCCTACCCTGTGTTCCCGATATTTTGGGCTTAAAATTCGACCGTTTTTGACGCTCTAAACCACCCTTTTTGGCACGAATCCACGAAACACTTTTTAACAGTGAATTTACACTTTTTAAGTCAACTTTACGCCGATTGTTCATGTTCCGTAACCTCAAAATGTTGAGTGATGACGCACACATTTTTCTTCCCTCCTTTTGTTCTTCATGGGGATATGTTCCATGATTGAAGAAAGGGAAAGAAGAAAGATGGGCTTGAAAACGTGTTTCAAGGGGTTGTTCATCGCGAAGTCAAAACGGGATTTGGTTCTTATGTATTGAAAATAGATACATTGATGCAGTCAACAAGGTTAATCTTTGAAAAGAAAGTTTAACATAAACACATCTTTTGAAAGAAAACCGTAGAAAATTTGTACTTTTGCAGCCAGATAAATCGGAATTTAGCGTTATGAAAAAGATCTTAATATGTATTCAATTTCTGTTATTAACGACCGTTGTTTATGCGACTGGTCAAGACAGTGATGTTATTCATATTAATGGTACTCGTTGGACGTTGTTGGACAGGCCTGTATGCAGAGATTCTTTGTTGTACCATCACTTGAAGGCTGTGCTACCTGCAGAACGCGATATTACTACAGCCAACTGGGATGGCTTCACCTCATATTGGAGCATTGAGGAGGACGTATTCTACCTCGACAGTATACGATGTGAACACTATGATACAAATAGTCGCAAAATTATAGGTGAGCGCATTCCAAACGACACATTGCTTCGTGTATTCAAGAATTTTGTCGAAGGAGAGCGTATTGTGGCCAGTTGGCTGACGGACGACATTCGTGTGGCTACGGGGAAAATGATTTACTATCAGCACATGGGGTTTGAACGAAACTATGAACACGAACAAATCTTTACAATCCGTGAGGGAAAGGTCGTTGGAAAACAAGATTATCACAACTATGTTGTTGACGGTTTCGCATTCGATAAAGTCAAGAGCAATTCTGACATACGGAAGTTATTTCCTTTGAAAATAGAAAAGTATCCCGAACTCGCCAATGTCAAACGCATCATATTCAGTATCCGACAAGCACGAGTTGATATGCACGGTAATCTTGTAGAATGTGAAGTTAAGGTCCTCCAGCCCGGCGACAATCAGCAACTTGCCGAAGAAATGACTCGACTGTTGAAGGCTTACCATCCTTGGAAAGTATCTTATATCAATGGTGAATTTCGCGCTTTTGGAATTGAACATCATTCTTTCCCCTATCCGCTTGACCGATAAATTCCAATTTGCCGAACAGAATAAGCGAGGCCACATGGCTTCGCTTATTGAGTATTTAATGTAGAGGTTTCCCACGAATACTTCAATAAGTTTCTTTTCTTTCTAATCGTTGTTCATCGACCTTGTTACGGATTGAGCAACGACAACGAGACGATTGACTTTGTCAGGTTATCATTCAAAAAAAAATCTCACTGAGCCAGCCGTCATAACGACTTGGCGCAGTGAGATAATATCTTGTGATAAAAATCTTTCACTTCATATTAGTGTAAACGTTTTGAACGTCATCAAACTCCTCAAGACGCTCAACCATCTTATCAATAGTCTCACGCTGCTCGTCTGACACCTCCTTGAGATCGTTTGGAACATAAGTGAACTCAGCACCAGTAATCTCGAAACCGTTATCCTCGAGGTACTTCTGAATCTGAGCGAACTGTTTAGGATCGCCATAGATAGTTATCGTAGTCTCGTCCTTCTCCTCGTCATATTCCTCATCGAACTCGTCATTAACGCCGAACTCGATAGCCTCAAGAATAAACTCATCCATGTCGAGTCCATCCTTCTTCTTGAAAGTGAACTGGCTATAATAATCGAAAAGGAAAGAAAGAGAACCTGTGGTACCCATGTTTCCGTTGAACTTATTGAAGATAGAGCGCACATCAGCCACAGTACGTGTAGTGTTGTCTGTGAGCGTATCGACAAGAATAGCCACGCCGTGAGGTCCATATCCTTCATAAGTCACGCTCTTCCATGCAGACTTATCCTTACCGACAGCATTCTTTATGGCACGGTCAATATTGTCCTTAGGCATATTCTCGTGGCGGCATGTAGCGATCACGGCACGAAGATGCGCGTTATTGTCAGGATCAGGTCCACCTTCAGCCACGGCTATTGCTATCTGCTTGCCGAGCCGCGTGAACGTCTTCGCCATATTACCCCATCTCTTAAGTTTTCTTGCTTTACGGAATTCAAATGCTCTTCCCATTTTATTATATTATTTTTGTTATTATATCATTTTCCTCTGACCACAGCACCAGTAGCCTTAGTAATCTGCTGCTCGATCTTTGTCATCACAGCCTCTATGGCCTTATCGTTAAGAGTCTTGTCCTCACTCTGCAATGTGAAGTTGACGGCATAGCTCTTCTTACCAGCCTCCAGGTTCTTTCCCTCGTAAACATCAAACAGCTTAACCTCCTTAAGCAGCTTCTTCTCCGCAGAGTATGCCGCAGCCTCGATGGCGGCGAACTCCACAGCAGAGTCAACGAGCAGAGCGAGGTCTCGGCTGACAGCCGGATACTTAGGTATATCGTAGTAAGAGACATTAGACTTCTTAATCAGTTTCATGAGATTAGTCCAGTTGATGTCAGCGTAATAAACCGGAGCGTTAACATCAGCCTTAGCTGCTTGTTTCTTATCCACTATACCATAATCAGCTATAATCTTACCTCCACGGTTCTTAACAGACACGCCGACTGAGAAAATATCATTTCTCACATTTCCGAACACCAAAGAGCCGAATGGCACACCAAGACGCGTGAAGATATTCAACACATAAGCCTTAAGCTCATAAACGGAAGACTCCTCATCGGCATGTGCCCAGTTACCACTGACGCGCTTACCAGTTATCCAGAGTCCGAGATGATAATCCTCACTGTATGCGGCGAGTATCTTCTTTGATGACTCAGCTCCGGCTTTTAGCGGCTCACCGTTCTCGTCCACCTTAGGCTCATTCTTCTCCTCAGAGAAGTAATAGCAGTTACCAAACTCAAAGAATCTCAGGTCCGCCATACGTCTGTTGGCGTTGTGGCTGATGCACTCGAGACCTCCATAAAGCAGTGTCTGTCTTAACACGCCGAGGTCCTGTGACAATGGATTCATCAGTCTCACGCATCCCTTGTTATGATATGTAGACGTGCCCTCGTTATCCTCTGGATAGTATGAGTTCTTAGTCAAAGAGTTATTGAGAATCTCATTGAAACCACACCCCACAAGCTGCTCCGCAATCAGATTCTGCAGTTTATTTGAGCGGTCAAGCTCACCTTTAGTAGTAAGAGAAGACTTAACCTGTGAAGGAATCTCGACGTTATTGTATCCATAGACACGGAGAATTTCCTCAACGACGTCACATGGCTTCTTCACATCCACACGGAACGCAGGGGCGATTACAGTCATGCCGTCCTCACGCTTGTCAGAGATGACGAAGCCGAGACTTTCCAGGATTGAGTGTTGTACCTCAGCAGGTATGTTTTTACCGATAAGTCCCTTTATATAGTCGTATGAGCAGTCGATAGCGGCATTCTGTGGAAGGCTGTCATCCTTGACATCACGTATCTCCATAGCTATCTCACCGCCAGCCAGCTCCTTAGCCAGCAAAGCCGCAGCCTTAATAGCATATATCTGTCCGTCAGGATCTATGCCGCGTTCGAATCTGAAGCTTGCGTCAGTTTGCAGTCCATGTCTGCGCGCAGACTTTCTAATCCAAGTAGGGTGGAAATAAGCAGACTCGAAGAGAACGTTTTTCGTTGTCTCGTAAGTGCCACTACCCTTACCTCCAAACACACCGGCGATACACATTGGCTCCACCGTGTTGCAAATAGCGAGGTCACGGTCAGAGAGTTTATGCTCCACACCATCGAGAGTAACGAAAGGTGTTCCCTCCGGCATAGTACGCACGACAACCTTACCGCCAGTTATCATGTCAGCGTCGAAACAGTGCAAAGGCTGTCCGTAAGCCATCATGATATAGTTCGTGATGTCCACGATATTGTTGATAGGTCTGAGTCCTATCGTGTTCAGTTTATCCTTGAGCCATTTTGGACTCTCTTTAACTTGACAGTTCTTCAGTGTCACGGCGCAGTAGCGAGGACAAGCCTCCTTCGCCTCAACCTCGACGTCAATATTCAGGTCGTTGGAATCCACCTTGAAATCATCCACAGAAGGTCTGTGCAAAGCGGTCTTATAACCATTCTGCTTGAGGTAGGCATAGAAGTCACGCGCCACGCCCCAATGTGAGCAAGCGTCAGCATGGTTAGGAGTGATATCGACTTCAATAACCCAATCACTTGTCAGTCCGTAATACTCGGCGGCCGGAGTACCAACGACAGCATCGTTTGGCAACACGATGATACCGTCATGGCTCGTGCCTATTCCAATCTCGTCCTCGGCACATATCATACCGTTTGACTCAACACCTCTGAGCTTGCTCTTCTTGATTGTGAAACACTCATCACCATCATACAGCTTACAACCGAGCTGAGCGACAATCACCTTCTGTCCAGCGGCAACGTTAGCTGCTCCACAAACAATCTGCTGCACCACTCCATTACCCTCATCAACAGTAGTGATATGCATATGGTCACTATTCGGATGTGGCTCACAAGTGAGGACCTCACCCACAACAAGTCCCCGGAGGCCGCCTCTGATAGACTGTACCTCCTCAACAGCGTCAACCTCAAGACCCACAGACGTCAATGCAGCGGCAACCTCTTGCGGAGTCATATCGAAGTCAACGTATTCTTTCAACCATTTATAAGAAACGTTCATTATACTATAATGTGTATTTTACTTTTTAGTGCACAAAGTTAGTCATTTTCGTTCAAACTCTGCCAATTGATACATGAAAAATACTATTTACTGTATAATTTTAGGGACTATATGCAAAAGAAAAAGGAAACGGCAAACAATTGCCATTTCCTTTTGAGCCTCTTGTCGGATTCGAACCAACGACCCCGAGATTACAAATCACGTGCTCTGGCCAACTGAGCTAAAGAGGCAGGTGGGCAAGCGATCTGCATCGCACCGCTACAACCTGCTGCCTTTGCTGCGATCAAGCCCTGGAGGATTCACAGGGAGCTGGTCGTACAGGACTTGCCCATATTAAAAATATGCACATTATGGTGCACTTTCTCTTTTGACGGCTGCAAAGGTAAAATCTTTCTCACAAAACACCAAATTTTCAAGATGTTTTTTGAGCATTTATGATAAAAAACATAAAACGTCTTGTTTTTATCACTATTACCAATGAATATCTTTAATATTAACACATATTACGTTACGACGACAAAATAAATTCATACATTTGCACCAGAGAAAAAAATCGATTCACGAATCACACAACCAGAAACAAGAAGAGTTAAACATAAAGAGAACAAGAAGATGACTTTCCAAACAGAATTCGCACTCACAGCTCGAAACAGAGGGTTTCACCTGATCACAAGAGAGATATTGGGAAATCTGCCCTCCCCCCTACCAAAAACAGGACTACTGAACTTGTTTGTCAAACACACCTCATGCGCATTATCCATAAACGAAAATGCTGACCCCGACGTGAGAAGCGACATGAAGAAAATCACGGACAGGTTAGTGAAGGAGAACGAGCCATATTACGACCATGTCCTTGAGGGTGCCGATGACATGCCGGCCCACGCCAAGAGCAGCTTATTCGGGGTCAGCATCAACATACCAATAACGAACGGAAGACTGAACCTCGGCACATGGCAAGGAATATACCTGTGTGAGTTTCGCGACTATGGCGGCCCAAGAAAAATCGTGGCAACAATCATGGAGTAAGTAACACACAAATAATCAAGTATGAGAAAGAAAAGCAGAGAAATGGACAGCTCATTTGCTCTCGAGGTTTTTGACAAGGCTCCATTCACAACAGTCAGTTTCACAAGAGCGGACGGCACACCATACGCCATTCCTTTGTCACTGGCAAGGGTTGACGACACGACATTTTATTTCCACTGCGCTCTTGAGGGCGAGAAGATGGACTGTATAAAAGCAAACAACGCGGTATGTCTTTCCGCCGTGTCAAGATGCACGCCAACTATCGGACCAAAGGACGGAAGTTTCACTCTACAATACAAATCAGCGATAGCTAACGGAAAGGCGGAGGTCGTAAACGACGACGAGGAGAAGATTGCCGCATTACGAGTCATCTGTCTGAGATTCCTTCCACAACACATGAACGCTTTCGACGCATCCATCAAACGTAGCCTCCCTCGCACCGCAGTCGTAAAGATAACGCTGACAGAACCACCGACAGGAAAGAGAAAGGAATATGACCATGAAGGTAACGAGAAGAGAGGCAATGCACACGCCAATGAAGGCTAAGGAAAAAGACAAGAACTTATATAAAAGAAATGAACCCGGCACGACACCGAGCTCATTTCTGCATATAACTTAAAAAAGAACATCAAACTTCTCAAGATATTCCGTTCTTATCACCTTTCCTTATCATCGGTGTCTCCGATAACATCTTTCACGCCATCAATAACCCCTTTCAACTGACTGGCCATGTTCGTCACCTTATTCGTGATGTTAGAGACCACTCCTTTTGCAAAATAAGCGGCACACTTGCCTTTCAACTCCCCTATCTCCCTATTCTGCTCCACACTGTACTTATATTGACTAATCTTATTCGTTATTTTCTCGTACTTCTGACCAGCTTTTTTCCATTGCTCAATATTGTACTCAGCACCGTTCTCCTGTATCTCAGTCGATAGTGAACGCAGGTCATTGATCGCAGACGTCTTAGTGCTGCATGATGACAGAACCACAGCACAAGAAACCAACAATACACAAATAGATTTCATAGACACAATTACCAATTTATGGGAGACTCTCCCTTGTTAACAAGATATTCGTTTGTTTTGGAGAAATGACGGCATCCGAAAAAACCCCTATATGCCGACAACGGCGACGGATGGGCACTCTTGAGCACACAGTGTCTTCCTTGATCAATGAACGAGGCTTTCTTCTGCGCATAACTGCCCCACAATATAAACACCAGACCGTCACGCTTTTCATTCAACACTCGTATGACAGCGTCCGTGAACTCTTCCCAGCCTTGTCCCTGATGACTTCCGGCACTGCCCCGACGTACTGTCAACGTGGAATTAATCAGCAGCACACCTTGCTCCGCCCAACGTGTAAGATTTCCACTCACCGGAACGTCCACTCCCACATCATCTTTTATCTCTTTGAAAATATTGATAAGAGACTTCGGAAAAGGCACTCCGTCATTCACAGAGAAACACAGTCCATGAGCCTGGCCTGGCTCATGATAAGGATCCTGTCCCAAAAGCACCACCTTGACCTTATCGAAAGGACACAAGTTGAAAGCGTTGAAAATCTTGTTACCCGGTGGATATACAACACCCGTGGCATACTCGTGCTTGACAAAATCCACGAGCCTCATGAAATAAGGCTTGTCGAACTCGTCACTCAACACTTCCTTCCAACTGTCTTCAATTCTCACGTTCATCATATCACTCAACGATTCCAGCCTCGACCCACTTCTCGATCAGACTCTTTGCATCCGCAAGTGCGGTAACCTCATCCACATCATATTCGTCTGTAAGAACCTTGGCCGCATCCTCCGCACTAAACTCTTTGTCACACAAGGCGTTCCAGATCAAAGCTGAAGACTCATTCAATGTGATAACCTTGGAAAAGTCAACATTCTCTTTTCCATGTGCTATAATAATATTCTGATCACACACGGACATCAAGTCGAATCCTTTTTTTACTCTCATAACTATTCTATTATCTACTCATTAATAACTTAATTTTCCCTTTAATACTTAGCGGTATCCATTTTCTGACACTTGAAGGTAAGACATGAAGCCATATCAGCCTGTATGCGGTAAGGAGATACCTACGTGCAGGCAAAAGACGCACCCACCACCAAGAATACACATGCCAAACACGTGACGTGGATAAATTATACGTCTTTCCTTTCCTGACGACAGATTCCAACACAGCCTTCACGTCATCCCGTCCACATATCTCGGTCTGTTCCACGTTACCGTCACCTCTCAGGCGCAGCCTCTGGTCACCCACGGCATCCACCCTATGACACACGTACACTCCCGGGGTTATCTCAGCCAACACCACGTCCCCTTTTTTCACAGGACCTTTGACTGCACCAAAAATCAGCTCGTCACGATTATGCTCGATAAAAGGCCGCATACTCCAGCCGCACGCACGTATAGTGACACGATGTCCCATCTCCATGAGCTTCAGCATCTGGGGAATAAAGACATCATTTCTCATGTACATATACTGGCTGTCAGACGTTTTCTCGTTCATATCAAACTATTTATCATCACAACATGTAGAATACGACAACTTGGCGGCATCTTCATCTGGCAGACACTCCAACAGATAGTTAGGCACGCCCTCAATCAATTTAGCTATAGTCGCGCATATTGACTTGTATTTCTTGGAATCCCATTTCATGACAGAGCAAGAAGACAACAGGGACGAGAAAGCCTCGATGGTATTTTCCCTCCTTATCTTGTTATACGGAGCCTGTTTAAGCTGTATGAAAGCACCAACTGGCGCCTCGACATCTCTATAACAAGGAGTCTTACCGCTCCACGGTGAGCCGTATACACGAACTACGCCGTCATCAGTCACTCTGACCACGGGGTTATCATCATTCATCAAGTCTGACCCGTCAATATATTTAAGCCACAAAGACGTGTGTGTACTCTTTCCAGTTCCGCTCTCACCGAGACACATAAATCCTTTCCCGCTATTTCTAACGACTGAAGAATGCATCAAAAGGGTGTTACGGGAAGACGTAGAGAAAGCAAACATAAGCATCAGTGCGTTGTTCAGACCAAAACTTCTCATTCGTTTATCACCATTTAAGGCGGTCTTTCCCTTAGTGAAGTCACCATCAACCTCTAACACGCAACACTGTTGATCACATTCATTACTTATCTGTATCTGGTACGTTCCGTCCTCAGAACGATAAACGCCATGATTACATCCACCACAGTCAAACTGACCTATCTCTTCTCCCCTACTTTCCGGTCGGAAAGCATCATCCAAATACAACTGAAAAATAATCTCATCGTCATTCTCCGGAGCCTCAATCTCAAAAACAGAACTTGAAGTAATAAGACTCTCGTCATTATTATCATCAGCAAATATCACCTTATATTTATAACCGGCGACTTTATAATAAACAGAATGTATCATAGTTTTCTTGATATTTCAATTATAACATTTTCATAAATTCCACCGCAACTCACCATAAGAGTTCCGGTAATATTCATCCACAATGTCTAAATCCACGGGTAAAGTTACGGAAATCCCGCAACATTCCTCATGATTAACAGAAAAAGCTCCAAACAAATCGGAATAAATCACTGATGAAACTCTTGATGAACAAATAACACGATTAAGACAATCATTCCAACGAACAAATTCAGTAGTAGGAAGGATGTGCCGGAACAAATCTCTCAAATCATAGAAATGTACATTAAAACCAAAGGTTTTGATGTGTCCGTCAGCATATTGACTGACGTCAGACAAGTCAACATCAGCCAAGACTGACTGATAGCGCTCATAAAGGTTCTTTGTCACAATATACAAAGAGTCAAATCCATCAGTATAGACAGCGGACAACACAACACCGCACAACTTGTCATCATCAGAAATCCACCCATATGATTTTTCATAGTATTTATTTACGATGTTATCTGCATCGACTGTGTCTGAAAACATATATTGCATGATGTCACTGTACGGTGCACCATCTCCAGGAATCTCCGCACAAGACGAGATGATGACATCCACATTATCCTTTAGTTCATACAAGACCTCGGCACATTGCATGTAGCATGCATCGAACATCAAGAAATCTAGATGCGGCAGCAAGTTAATCGCTGACGCCAAATCTGTAATGTCCAACTGATTACCTATACGTAAAGAATAATTCTTACCATTATCGACTCCAAATGTTTTTCTCTTTGACGCACTCGACACTTTATCTCCATCATAAGTAGACGGTAGCCATCCCGTACCATGAGAGCACATTACCAAACCATAAGAGTCAGCATGATAATTAGAACGGAAGAAATCAAAGACTTTACACACGCCGTCAAATCCACACGAATTGAATTCACCAGCAAAGATATGTACGGGAGTCAAACTGTTCAAGTCATCACAGACCACAGTATTATCCACCTCATATATCCTTGGCTTACCCAAGTCATCCACGAAAATAACAAGTCTATCATCATCTCCCAAGCATTTAGAAGCACTCAAGATTTCATCAATATCATCACTGAGGAATGAATACAAGTCATTCTCTGCTGCGAAATAAAAGAAGACGACACGATGTCCACTCACATATTCATCCGAGTTCTCATCATCACTGTCACTGCAAGAGACAGAAAGAAGGAACAGAGATAATAGAAGAATATGTCTATTAAAAAGACTTGAGAGCATAACATTTTTCACGGTAAAAAAACACGTCAGAAACTTCACTCATAGAGTCGGAATCTATCAACCGGATGCATAAAATTAAACTCATCAGTAGAAACGTTGACAATTGACACGTTATCCATGTTAAGATAACGCTTTTTCATCTTAGTCAGTCTCTTCTGCATTTTCTTTTTGCTCTTACCATAAAACACACAAGTGGTTTGACGTGACAACTTTCTCTCTCCCTCCAGATACTCCTCAAACTGCAAACTGAACTCGTAACGATAAGGAAGGAAACGAGTCTTTTTCTCCAAAGCTAAACTGTCGACCTTGTTAAGATCAGAGATATACACAAGGCTATCTCCAAAAGAACGAGAGAAGCCGAATAAATAAACGACACCTTTGGTCTTGCCATTTCCTTCTTTAAGATTCTCTTTTCTCTTCTCACTTTCTCTCTTCATCTTTCTCTCGGCGTGTCCTCTATCCTCAGGTCTCATCATACCGCCCTTTCCTCCGCCGTCCATTGAAGGTCTTCTATCGCCACCTTCCATCTGCGCAAAGCAAACATCATTGATTACCAAAAGAGAGAATATGATTAGAAAAAGTTTATTTTTCATAAATAATGTTATAAAATGTTGAATTTACTATATAAAATGCGAAACGGGGGATAAACTCCCCCGCCTATACATAATTACCCAAGATAAGACTTCAGAAGCTTACTACGTGAATTTGCTCGAAGTCTTCGTATGGCTTTCTCCTTAATCTGACGGACTCTTTCTCTTGTCAGGTTGAAGCGATCACCGATTTCCTCCAGTGTCTTCTCCTGCTCTCCGATTCCGAAAAACATCTTGATAATCTCCTTTTCCCTTTCCGTCAAAGTATCAAGCGCCCTATCAATCTCTTTCTGGAGAGACTCATTAACCAAAGTTCTGTCCGCCATTGGAGAGTCGTCATTGACAAGCACATCCAACAAGCTATTATCCTCGCCTTCCACGAAAGGAGCATCAACTGAGATGTGGCGTCCAGAAACCTTCATTGTGTCAGCAACCTTATCAACTGGCAAAGCTAACTCGTCCGCCAACTCCTCCGGAGACGGTCTTCTCTCATTCTCTTGCTCAAACTTAGAGAACGCCTTACTTATCTTATTAAGAGAGCCAACCTGATTAAGAGGCAATCGCACAATACGAGACTGCTCAGCCAAAGCCTGCAAGATAGACTGTCTAATCCACCACACAGCGTAACTGATGAACTTAAATCCACGAGTCTCATCGAACTTTTCGGCGGCCTTTATAAGACCGAGGTTACCCTCATTAATCAGGTCTGGAAGACTAAGACCCTGATTTTGATATTGTTTAGCTACAGACACCACAAAACGCAGATTAGCCCTCGTCAATTTCTCCAAAGCACGTCTACCCTCAGGACCACCCTTTCGGATTTTTCCTGCAAGTTCCACCTCCTCCTCAACTGTAATCAAATCCTCACGTCCTATCTCTTGCAAATACTTATCAAGAGAAGCACTCTCACGATTAGTGATACTCTTGGTTATTTTTAATTGTCTCATACCTATTAATAAAAGCGCATATATCAGCGTGCAAAGTTAGCGTTATTTTTCTTAATCATCAAATTATATGTTTATTTTTTTATTCAAACTCACACATTTTTGATATGATATTATTTTTTCATAATTTTGCTGACCAAACAACATCAAGTAAAATCTGAAGAATATGTCTCCACTTGCAGAAAGATTAAGACCAAAAACACTTGAGGACTACATAGGGCAAAAACATCTCGTAGGTGAAGGAGCCGTCATACAAAGAATGATAAGTCAAAAACACATAAGCTCTTTCATTCTATGGGGTCCTCCAGGAGTTGGCAAAACGACTCTTGCTAACATCATAGCCAAGACCTTGTCAGTTCCATTCTACACCTTAAGTGCCGTGACATCTGGAGTGAAAGACGTAAGGGAAGTAATCGACAAAGCAAAGTCATCACATTTTTTCGGTCATGATGCGAACGGCGGCAACTGTTCACCAATTCTTTTCATTGATGAGATTCACCGATTCAGCAAGTCACAGCAGGACTCGCTTCTCGGAGCTGTGGAACAAGGTATCGTGACACTGATCGGAGCCACGACAGAAAACCCGTCATTCGAGGTCATAAGACCTTTATTAAGCAGATGTCAGGTATATGTGCTTAAGTCATTAGAAAAAGACGATTTGACACAACTGTTAGAGATGGCAATAAAGAAGGACATAATTCTCAGACAGAAGAACATCCAACTTAAAGAGACTAATGCCATCTTGCGCTTCAGTGGCGGAGACGCTCGAAAACTCCTCAACATTCTCGAGTTAGTTATAGACTCATGCCAAAGCAACGACATAGTCATAACCGACTCAATGGTAACAGACGTATTACAGCAAAACCCTCTCGCTTATGACAAAAAAGGTGAGATGCACTACGACATAATATCCGCGTTCATAAAAAGTATCCGAGGAAGCGCTCCAGACGCCGCCATTTATTATTTGGCACGTATGCTCGAAGGAGGTGAAGACCCAGTATTCATAGCAAGACGACTGGTCATCTCTGCCGCGGAAGACATCGGACTGGCAAACCCAAACGCTCTGCTTCTCGCCAACGCATGTTTCGACACAGTCAACAAGATCGGCATGCCAGAAGGACGCATACCATTAGCAGAGGCAACCATATACCTAGCTACAAGCGCCAAGAGCAACTCAGCCTACGAAGCCATCAACAACGCGTTGGAGTATGTACGCTCTACCGGCAATCTTCCAGTACCACTACATCTACGTAACGCACCGACAAAACTGATGCGAGACCTTGGGTATTCAGAAAACTACAAATACGCTCACGATTACGAAGGACATTTCGTCAAACAACAATTTCTGCCCGACCAAGCAACGGGCAAAACATTTTGGACGGCACAAGACAACGCCGCCGAAATTAAACTGAAAGAACGGATGGACTCTCTTTGGAAATAAGAAACAGAGATAAACATCAAGATCCATGACCAGCGATATACTGTTAACGTCACAGACAACATAAACCCGCAGTATACGCATAAAAATCAACACGACGTGCTAACAATATACAAGGCATCAGCAGGTAGCGGCAAGACATTCACACTAGCTGTAGAATACATCAGGCTTCTCATTATCAACCCATTTGACTACAAGCACATACTAGCTGTCACTTTCACAAACAAAGCGACAGCAGAAATGAAGTCACGTATCATAAGCCAGCTCAACGGAATAGCCAACTCCGACAAACAGTCAGACACATATCTGCAGAAGATAAAAGAAAACGAGGAGATTATCGGACTTGGCATAAACGACGAGGAGATACGCAAACGAGCCGCTTTAGCACTCACAAACATACTTCACGATTACAGCAGATTCAGAATTGAGACCATCGACTCTTTCTTTCAGTCCGTGGTCAGGGAGTTGGCACACGAACTCGACCTCACAGCTAACTTGCGCGTTGACCTCAATTCTGAAGAGGTGCTGACAGACGCAGTAAACGAAATCATCGATGACTTGAAGAGTGACAAACACATATTTAAAATAATAGAAAGCTACATCGAGGAAAAGACAGAGCGCAAAAAGGGTAACTGGCGTATTAACAGAGAGATTGAAGACTTCGGCAAGAATATTTTCAACGAACACTATCTTGAGAAGAACCGGGAGATAAGGGAGAAAATCGGGGACACTAAGTTTTTATCCGTTTATAAAAAAAATCTGAATACCATCAGAGAGAAGGCAATAAGAGAGCTGAAGAACGCCGGCAAGGAGTTCCTTGACATCTGTGGATGTAACGGTTATAATTCTAGCTCATTCAAATATGCCAACTCAGGAATATACAATTTCTTCGTCAAGCTGAATAACGAAGAACTGGCAGAACCAGGTACAAGAGTGTTAAGTTGTGCTGAAGACGAGGACAACTGGTTGAAAGACAAGAACGACACAAAGCTGAGGACATTGGTGAGAGAACGCTTTATGCCTTCGCTCAACAGCATAATACAATCTATCCCTGAGTGGAAAATAAAAATCAACACGACAAACGCCATACTCAAGCACATCAACCATTTGATGCTGCTGAACATCATCAACACCAAAGTGCGTTATCTGAATCAGGAAGCCAACAGATTTCTTCTGAAGGACACTGCACACTTTCTCAACGATCTCATAGACAAGAGCGACATACCTTTTGTCTACGAGAAGATGGGAGCCCGATTCAACCACATTATGATTGACGAGTTCCAAGATACGTCCAAACTACAATGGGAGAATTTCAAACCGCTATTATCCAACAGCTTAGACTCCAACTACGACTGTCTTATTGTAGGTGACGTGAAACAAAGTATCTACAGATGGAGATTCAGCGAATGGCAAATCCTCAATAACATCGAGAATAGTCAATTCAAGAAATATACTCATTGCATATCACTCGACACCAATTTCCGCAGTGCCGAGAGAGTTATTACATTCAATAACATGTTCTTCACTAAAGCAGTGACACTGCTTAGCGAAGACTGCAAAGACATTAATGGCGAGAAGTCCGAAGACCTACCTAACGCATACCGGGACGTATGCCAGAAGTTCAGACAAGACAGAGACGGTGAAGGCTTTGTGAGTGTAACTGCCATCACGGCAGAAAATGACGAGGAATACTCCGAGAAGACATTAAAGGAACTTGCGGTAACACTTCGGAACTTACTCGACAACGGAGTAAGGCAGAACGACATCACAATCATAGTCAGGACAAACAACAAAATACCCATCATCTGCAAGTACTTCAACGACCTGAACTCAATGGATGAGAATACGAGAATGGCTTATACGGGCAAACATGAGATAAAGATAATAAGCAATGAGGCCTTCAGGCTGGATTTCTCTGCCACGATTAACATCATAATAACGGCTTTCCGCTTCCTGACAAACAAAAAAGATCGTCTGTCTCTTGCAAATCTGGCCTACTACTATCAGAAGGAAGTGAAAAGGAATAAGGAGATAAAAAACACCTTAAGCGACTTCATGCTGAAAGACAGAGACATACTCTTAACATACCTTCCGGAGGCGTTCACCAGCAACATTGAGAAGTTGACATACCTTCCAATAATGGAACTCGCAGAGCAGGTGTACAACCTGTTAGAGTTGAAGAACATCAAACATCAAGACGCATATCTCTTCTACTTCCACGACAAGTTATCCGCCTATTGCGAGGACCAGCAAACCGACCTGTACTCTTTCCTAACATTCTGGGACGAGACTCTACACGAGAAAACCATTGCCAATGACTCAGCCAATGGTGTGCGCATCATGTCAATACACAAAAGTAAAGGACTGGAGTTTCACACCGTCATCATGCCTTACTGCAACTGGGACACTAACGGAAACTCAAGAAATCTGTTATGGTGCACACCACAGGTTCCTCCTTACGACGAATTACCACTCGCACCAGTTGACTTCACTAAGGAGACAAAAGAATCCATATTCCGCAACGACTATCTTGAGGAGGAATTAAAGAATGACGTGGACAACCTTAACTTACTATATGTCGGCTTCACGAGAGCAGTAAGCAACCTCGTCATACTGACAAAAAGCGAGAAAGAGAAGAAACAAAAGAAAGACAGCAGTGGCAGAGAGATAAAGAATGTGTCCCAAATCATACTACGTTCCATTCCAGAGGATATGGAACATAAAGACAATCAAGAAGACATGACAGAGACATGGAGTTGGGGTCAGATGTCAAAGAGTAAGGAGGAAGATAGTCTCTCATGCGATAACATCACATCCATATTCTGTTACAACGACACACTAGTTAACTACCGCCAATCCAACAACTCAAAGAAGTTCATATTATCACCAGACGAGATCACATCACACCCACAGACATTAATAGACAGAGGACTACTCTACCACAACATACTTCAGCAGATAAAGACTACAGAGGACATTGACTCTGAGATTGACAAAGTCATAGACACATTCAACGGAATGGGATGCTTTGAGACATGCGCTCAAAAGAAAGAGGCAAGCAGACATCTTCATGAGGCGTTCACAAACGACATAGTAAGAGACTGGTTTAACACAAAATGGGAAGTACTAAACGAACGAGCCATCCTTTATAAGGACGACAATGGACGAGTTACAGAGAAAAGACCCGACAGAGTCATCACTTCCCGCAATAGAGACACTGCCATTGTCATAGACTACAAAACAGGAGAAGAACAGAAGAACGCCCACACGAAACAGATAAAAACATACATGGGTCTTATTGAGCAGATAGGATATAAGAACGTGAAAGGATACATATGGTACGTCTTAGACGGAAAGATTGAGGAATGTTCACGCTAATAAACACACATTCTCACCACATCACTAACGTATCAAGTATTACACCTGACACGTCATATCAGGTGACATAAAATTAAAGAGTGATGATACTCTTGTGTTAAATCAGAAATGCTGAATAATCACTTGGTTACTGGTTGTGAAAGTAGCCCCCCAACCATATCGGTCGTTATTCTTATAAGAACCATAGAAGAAATCACCGTTCTTATACATATATATACCATATCCGTCACGTTTGCCGTTGACCGTCTCACCAACATACTTATCACCGCTGGAGTACGTCAACGATTGGAAGCGATAAATAGACTCTGCCTCCAGAGGCACGTTGATATGTTTACCATCCTTAGTAATGTAAAGTGGCTTACCATTAGTCAAGTCGTATGAGATATAATGCTCCTTGGAACCTACCTTGACGACATGTGTTCCCATAGTGATACCAAAAACGAGAGTATTCTGACGAAACTGCCCGGTAACCGTCTCATCTTTGTGTGAGAGGAAACGTCCGTACCCGTACATATTCTTAGAAGGGGTAATCTGTCCGAAATATTGTCCATGAGTACCATTTGCAATACCAGAGGCAAAAGGATGACAGAAATCAGCGAACGTTCCGTTCAGTTCATCAGGAATCAACGGATACTTATCAAGTTTCACTTCTTGTGCGCTGACAGCCACAGAAGCAAGTAACAAGATGCTCATCAAAAATTTGCTCATACGATTAACGAATTTGATGCAAAAATAATCATATTGCACGAATTGTCATCAAAAAATTAAACAATTTTGTAACTTTGCAGTCACACAAATATAAAAAAGGTCATCATTACTTTATCAAGGTTTACTATTATCTGCGAATACCATCACACAGATGTCAAAAACCTAATTATACCCCATAAAGAAATAAAGACGAGCAGTATTTGTAACGCATTAATTCATATCGTACATATAATAAAAAATGAAAAAAACATTACTTGCCATGCTTTTGATGGCAACAGCTGGCAGCACATCAGCGCAATCAAAGTTTAATGTGACTGGTACAATTATCGAGAAAGGAACAAACGAGACGGTACCATCCGCCACTGTTCGTGTACTATCCCTACCGGACAGCACAATGGTCTCCGGAGTATCCAGTGGTTTAGACGGCACGTTTAAAATCACGGGAGTTCCAAAAGGTAAGTATGCTTTGAAGGTCACATTTATAGGATACCAGGACAACACCATATCACTGGACCTCACAAACAAAAAAGAAAAGAATGTCGACATGGGCTACCTCACCTTGAAAGAGAACACTAAACTCCTCAAGGAAGCTGTGGTAAGCGCCAATGCTGCGCAGGTACAAGTCAGCGGTGACTCACTCGTGTACAACGCAAGCGCATACAGAGTAGCGGAGGGCAGTGCATTAGAGGAACTCGTGAAAAAATTACCGGGAGCGGAGATTGACGATGACGGTAATATTACCATAAACGGTAAGACAGTGAAAAAGATTATGGTCGACGGAAAAGAATTCTTCCTCAACGACACAAAGGTGGCTTTGAAGAACATACCAACAAATATAGTCGACAAGATCAAGTCTTACTACAAGAAGTCTGACCTGGCAGAGATGACTGGTATAGACGACGGTGAAGAAGAGACAGTTCTTGACATCCAGATAAAGAGAGGAATGAACAACGGATGGATAGGCAACATAGACTTGGCCATCGGAACCAACTCAAGATACACGGAAAAGATAAGCGCCTTCCGCTTCACGGAAAAAACCAAAATCTTTGTGTTCGGCTCAGCCAACAATATCGGTGACAGAGGATTCGGCGGCGGCGGCGGACGAGGCTGGGGACGTGGCGGAAACGGTCTTGAGGCTGGCAAGATGGCGGGAGCGAACTTCAACACGGAGAGTGCAAAGCTTAAAGCTAATGGTAACCTCGTGTTCAACTATGAGGGAGGTGACACTTACACCTTGTCCAACATCGAGAACTTCGTAACAAAAGAAGGAGCGTTCGTCAACAGCGTAAGCCAGAATTACAAGAGCAACATGAGCGGAAACACTGATTTCCGCATAGAATGGAAGCCGGACTCGCTAACTAACATCATTTTCCGTCCAAGCGCATCTATCTCACGTAACAGAGGTAAGAGCTACAGCAACAAAGCAACATTCGACATCAATCCTTATGACATTGAAGATGCGGAATACGACCCATACTCTTGGGCTAACCAGAAAATCAACGAGGTCGACAGCATCTATAATGTCATTGTCAACACAAACTCAAACGTACAGCAGACGTACAGCACAGACAAAAATCTCAATGGTGAGCTTCAACTGAACAGACGACTCAGCTCTAACGGACGTAACATCACATTCCGATTCACTGGAGGTGTCGGTGAGTCTGAGAGCAAACAACTTAGTGCGGCAGCTATCAAATACCGTTCAACAAACAGAACCGACACATATAATAATAGGTATTACACCACACCGGGTAAGTCACACAACTACTCGGCACAAATTACCTATTCTGAACCTATAGCAGAAAAGACGTACCTCCAGTTCTCGTACAAGTTCAGCTATAACTACAAAAGAAGTGACCGATCTGCGGACGTATGGGTAAACGACCTGACGACTTACAACAGCATACAACAGATTCTTTACGCCTACAGATATGACGTGGCCGGAGCTCTTGACAACATTCTTCAACTGGGCATCAATCCGAACAGCGACGCCAGCACCATATCCGCCGCAGACAGTCTGACAAAGCTCTCCACATACAAGCTACTTACACACACTGCCAGCATCAGACTCCGCAAGGTAGGCAGCAGCTATAACTTGTCTGCGGGAATGGACTTCCTTCCACAACACTCCATACTCGATTACAAATACATGGCCCAGGACTATCCTGAGATCACGAGAAACGTCTTCAACTTCTCCCCTACTCTTGACTTCAAATATGAGTGGAACAAGCAGACACAGATGAAGGCTAATTACCGAGGACGCTCATCACAGCCGTCAATGGAGAATCTCCTGGAAATCGTCGACGACTCAGACCCGCTCAACATCTCTATGGGTAACGCAAGCCTGAAGCCATCTTTCAATCATGACTTCAAGATTGACTTCAACACTTACAACGCTGAGCTGCAGCAGGGTATTTTCACTTTCGCAAACGTCAACCTGACACAGAACAGTATATCAAACGAGACAAAGTACGACGCTGAGACCGGTGTGAAAACCACTAAACCTGAAAATATCAACGGCAACTGGAACGCAATGCTCGGAGTGGGATACAACAGAGGGCTTGGCGAGAACAAATATTTCACATTCAGCTCGTTCTCCATGTTCAGGTATCAACACCAGGTCAGCTATTACTACGTTCAAGACAGTGCAATGATGGCAAATCTACAAATGACTTACCCATCATCCACCAGGTCAACAACAAATCAGACAAGCATCAACGAACGTTTGTCATTAGGATTCCGCAAGGACTGGTTTGAGTTCAGCGTTAACGGTAACGTACGTTACACACACTCACGCAACAATATAGTCACAAACAACAACCTCGACACATGGCAGTTCTCTTATGGATGTGAGATGAACCTCAATTTCAACTGCGGTCTCAGTTTCTCATCTGACATTTCCGAGAGCAGCAGAAGAGGCTACTCATCATCAGGAATGAACACTGATGAACTGCTGTGGAACGCTCAGATCTCACAGAGCTTTCTCAAGGGAAAGGCTCTCACTGTATCTCTTCAATGGAACGACATCCTCAACAACAGGTCTAATATAAGCAGAGCTCTCACCACGATGCAGAGCACTGACTCCAGATACAACGCTATCTACTCATACGGTATGCTGCACGTGATATACAAGCTTAACATCTTCGGCGGCAAGAACGCGAATGGAACCGACAACAACCCTTACGGCAATGGCGGAGGACGTCCGGGCGGATTCGGCGGACGAGGTGGCAGACGATAATCGTTCACACGACAAACATAAAGACTGGATGACATAAGGTCACCCCAAATAAGACGTTCATTCAAAAATATTACTGTCCGCTAAAAGTTTTAATAAGAAAAAAGAAAGGGCTGATTTCCTAATTGTGGAGTCAGCCCAAATTGTTACCTTTGTTTTTGCAATAAAACTTCAATAACATGAACAAAGGTACGC
>FLNY01003152.1_pt1 | contig 23011 bp, 19 predicted proteins | sample 1140381 | NCBI WGS metagenome assembly FLNY01 (sample SAMEA3878172, study PRJEB12797) | bioreactor metagenome | biome: Moose rumen | place: Sweden | collected 2011-10
GAGTTTGGTACCTTTGTGCCGTCGTCGAATCATACGGGGCACATGCGCCTGTTGCAGGAGGCTCTTTATGCTGAGCAGACTCACTTCCGCGAGACTGACTACAGTGCTCTGCTGGCGGGATTGTCGAAGCGCGTCAACCGCCGTTCGTTGCTCATCCTCTACACCTCGTTCACGTCGATGGCAGCCCTGCGCCGTCAGTTGCCCTTCCTACGTCAGCTGTCCCAGCGTCATCGCTTGCTTGTGGTGTTCTTCGAGGATCAGGAACTTCGCGATTATGTCGCTGCGCCTGCCCAGACCACCGAGCAATACTACCGGCATGCCGTCGCTGAGCGCTTCCTCTATGAGCAGCGCCTCATCGTCCACACACTTCGTCAGTATGGCATACAGGCACTGCTCACGACTCCAGCAGGACTCTCGGTGGACGTCGTCAATAAATATCTGGAGATAAAGTCACGATTCTAATTTCACAGCGTTTAAAAGTTTTTGGTGCCGCTTCTTTTGACAAGAAGTGCCGCTTCTCGGCTCGAAAAGCGCCGTTTCTTTGACTGAAAAGCACCGCTTCTTCTCAGCTGGTTTTTCTGACAGAAAAGAAAAAATACGTCTAAAGTCTTGGCTGTTTGGAAAATAAGTTGTACCTTTGCACCCGCAAATCGTGCGCGTGGGCGTGCGATGCGTATTTATGTCTAACAATTTAAACAATTAAAATCAAGAAAAAGTATGATTATCGTACCCGTAAAAGAAGGCGAAAACATCGAGAAGGCCCTCAAGAAGTTTAAGAGAAAGTTTGAGAAGACTGGTGTCGTGAAAGAACTGCGTCGTCGTCAGCAATTCGACAAACCTTCTGTGCTGAAGCGCCTGAAGATGGAGCACGCCATTTACGTGCAGCAGCTCCGTACAGCCGAGGATCAGTAAAAAAGTTCTCGGAAAATTTGGTAGTTTCATAAAATTTCCGTAAATTCGTAGCCAAATTCTGTGATAGACCAATTCCTGAACTATCTGCGCTTTGAGCGGAACCGCAGCATGCTGACCGTCAAGCGCTATGAACAAAGCCTTCGTGACTTCGAGGACTACTTCAAGGCTCAGGATGAGACGCTCGACTGGGCATCGGTGGATGCTGACATCATCCGTGGATGGATGGAGAACCTCATGGATAAAGGCAACATCGCCTCGACCGTCAACACGGGTCTTTCGGCCCTCCGGTCGTTCTATAGGTTTGCCCTGTCGCGACAACTGGTCAAAAGCGATCCTGCCCACAACATCACAGGGCCCAAAAAGTGCAAGCCTCTGCCCCAGTTTCTCAAGGAGAGCGAGGTGGACAGTCTACTGGATGAACAGGAGTGGGGCGATACTTATAATGATGTACGCGCACGTACCATTATTATATTGTTATACGAAACCGGCATCCGGCGCGCTGAACTCATTGGACTGGATGATGCCGACGTCGACTTCGCTGCCCGGCAGCTGAAAGTGACCGGCAAGCGCAATAAACAGCGCATCATTCCCTTCGGTGATGAATTGGCCGACACACTGCGTCACTTCATGGAGGTGAGGGACGAACAAGTGGAGCGCCAAGATGACGCGGCCCTGTTTCTCAACAGGCATGGCAAGCGCATGACGGGCAGTCAGGTCTATCAAGAGGTGAAAAAGCAGCTGACAAGGGTGTCGACGCTCAAAAAACGCTCGCCTCATGTGCTGCGCCACACTTTCGCTACGGCCCTGCTCAACCACGACGCCGGGCTTGAAAGCGTTCGCCAGTTGTTGGGGCATGAAAGTCTCGAAACCACCGAGATCTATACCCACACCACCTTTGAGCAGCTCCGACGAGTTTACAAAGATGCACATCCAAGGGGATAGTGATACACTTTATAGTTTAACTTTTTAAAATAGGAGGTAACTATGGAAATTAAGATTCAGTCGATTCATTTCGACGCTACCGAGAAGTTAGAGGCGTTCATCGAGAAGAAGGTCGCCAAGTTAGAAAAATCGTACGAAGATATTCAGAAAGTAGAGGTGCAATTGAAAGTTGTGAAACCTGCTACGGCTCAAAATAAGGAAACGAGCGTCACCGTGACGGTGCCTGGAAATTCATTCCACGTAGAGAAAGTGAACGACACGTTTGAGGAAGGCATTGACCTTTGTGTCGACTCTTTAAAGGTGCAACTCCAGAAAAATAAAGAAAAATCGAGGAATTACTAAAAAAATCTCGAAAAAGTTTTGGTGGTTCAAAAAAAAGTCGTAACTTTGCAGCCGTTTTCCAACAGGTCGTAAATCTGAAACGAGGACGGCTGCCTTGAAAAGCCTCTTTAGCTCAGTTGGCCAGAGCACGTGATTTGTAATCTCGGGGTCGTTGGTTCGAATCCGACAAGAGGCTCAAAAATGGGAAAAATTTCGGGTGTGAGGCCCGATGGGGCGAAGGCTAAGAGCTAAGGCTGGCAGCTAAAAGCCAAGTTATTGGGAGGTTTCCAGAGCGGCCAAATGGGGCAGACTGTAAATCTGTTGTCTTTCGACTTCGGTGGTTCGAATCCATCACCTCCCACTCTCACGAGCAAACGTTTTTGCGGAAATAGCTCAGTTGATAGAGCACTAGCCTTCCAAGCTGGGGGTCGCGGGTTTGAGCCCCGTTTTCCGCTCTATAAACAATGCTGTAATAGCTCAGTGGTAGAGCACTTCCTTGGTAAGGAAGAGGTCCTGAGTTCAACTCTCAGTTACAGCTCTCTGAGATGACAGGAGGAGCAAAAACAATTAAGTATATTCATAAAATTTATAAACAACAACAAAACAATGGCAAAAGAAACCTTTGTGCGCACCAAACCGCACGTAAACATCGGTACTATCGGTCACGTTGACCATGGTAAGACTACTCTGACCGCTGCTATCACGCTCGTTCTTTCGAAGCGCGTTGCCGGTAACGAGGGTAAGATTAAGTCGTTCGACCAGATCGACAACGCTCCTGAGGAGAAGGAGCGCGGTATCACTATCAACACCGCTCACGTTGAGTATGAGACTGAAAAGCGTCACTACGCTCACGTGGACTGCCCGGGTCACGCTGACTATGTGAAGAACATGGTTACCGGTGCTGCCCAGATGGATGGTGCTATCCTCGTGGTTGCTGCTACTGATGGTCCTATGCCTCAGACTCGTGAGCACGTGCTGCTCGCCCGTCAGGTAAATGTTCCCCGTCTGGTCGTGTTCCTGAACAAGTGCGACATGGTTGACGATGAGGAAATGCTGGAGCTCGTCGAGATGGAAGTCCAGGAAATCCTTGCTCAGTATGAGTTCGAGGATGACACTCCTATCATCCGCGGTTCTGCTCTCGGTGCCCTGAACGGTGTTGAGAAGTGGGAAGACAAGGTGATGGAGCTGATGGACACCTGCGACACTTGGATCCAGGAGCCTCCTCGCGCTACTGATAAGCCCTTCCTGATGCCTGTTGAGGACGTGTTCTCAATCACGGGTCGTGGTACTGTGGCTACCGGACGTATCGAGACTGGTGTGATCCATGTTGGTGATCCCGTTGAGCTGCTCGGTCTTGGTGAGGACAAGAACTCGGTTGTTACCGGTGTTGAGATGTTCCGCAAGCTGCTCGATGAGGGTCAGGCTGGTGACAACGTAGGTCTGCTGCTCCGTGGTATCGACAAGAACGAGATTAAGCGCGGTATGGTGCTCTGCCATCCGGGTCAGATTAAGCCCTTCAAGCGCTTCAAGGCTTCTATCTATGTCCTGAAGAAGGAAGAGGGTGGTCGTCACACTCCGTTCGGCAACAAGTATCGTCCCCAGTTCTATCTCCGCACGATGGACTGCACGGGTGAGATTTCTCTTCCCGAGGGCGTTGAGATGGTGATGCCTGGTGATAATGTTGAGATTACCGTCGAGCTCATCTACGCTGTTGCTCTGAACAAGGGTCTGCGCTTCGCTATCCGCGAGGGTGGTCGCACCGTCGGTTCGGGCCAGATCACTGAGGTCTTCGAGGACTAATCGTCCGAGTCTGTTGCGATGACATCGCAACTTACAGGAACAATTAAATAGCAAAGCCCCCGCTCAAGTCGGGTGGGGGCTTTTATCTACGGGAATAGCTCAGTTGGTAGAGCATCGGTCTCCAAAACCGAGGGTCGTGGGTTCGAGTCCTCCTTCCCGTGCTTAATAAGAAGAAAGATGAAGTACATTAAGAAATTCATAGACTACTGCCGTACGTGTTACGACGAATTGGCACATAAAGTTACTTGGCCTACGTTCAAGGAGCTTACAGGCAGTGCAATGCTGGTGCTGACAGCCTCGCTGATTATTGCAATTGTAGTATTCGTGATGGATATCACGTTTGAGAAAATCATGAGCCTGGTCTATCCGGGCTAATACTCTGTTATATAGGAAATGGCTGAGACTGGTAAGAAGTGGTATGTCCTGAAGGCTGTAAGCGGAAAGGAAGCAAAGGTTAAGGAGTATCTGGAGGCTTTGATGAGGAACAACCCGACGCTGGCAGATAATGTCGGCGAGATACTCTTGCCTACTGAGAAGTACGCTCAAATCCGAAATGGCAAACGCGTCGTCAAGGAGAAATTGTTCCTCCCTGGCTATGTGCTCGTTGAGGCACGTCTTGATGCCGAGACTGCTCATACGCTTCGTTTTATTCCCAATGTGCTCGGTTTCCTTGGTGGTATGGATAATCCAAGCCCTGTGCGTCAGGCTGATATCAACAGGATTCTTGGTACTGTCGAGGATACGGCTATCCGTTCTGAAGAAGTTGCCATTCCTTATACTGTCGATGAGGCAGTAAAGGTGACTGACGGACCGTTCAGCGGTTTCAGTGGCGTAATCGAAGAGGTGAATTCAGACAAGCGGAAACTGAAGGTGATGGTAAAGATATTCGGCCGCAAGACACCTCTTGAGTTAGGATTTAATCAAGTAGAGAAAGAATAGGGCGCAATTTGTTACGGTGCGCTGATTCTAGTATACGGTCACGGGAGGCTTCCAATCCCTGGCTTATATGAAATCAAATAAATAACAAACAGAAATGGCTAAAGAAGTTGCTGGATTAATCAAATTACAGATTAAAGGTGGCGCAGCGAATCCCTCTCCTCCCGTAGGACCTGCTCTGGGTTCAAAGGGTATTAACATCATGGGATTCTGCAAAGAGTTCAACGCCAGAACCCAGGATAAGGCAGGCAAGATTCTTCCTGTTGTTATCACTTACTATGCCGACAAGTCGTTCAGCTTTGTCATCAAGACTCCTCCTGCAGCTGTCCAGTTGCTCGAGGCTGCTAAGGTGAAAGGCGGTTCCTCTGAGCCTAACCGCAAGAAGGTGGCTAGCGTGACCTGGGATCAGGTACGTGCAATTGCAGAGGATAAGATGCCTGACCTCAACTGTTTTACTGTTGAGTCTGCCATGAAGCTGATTGCCGGAACGGCACGTAGCATGGGTATCACTGTACAAGGGGAGTTCCCTGGTAAATAACAATAACTTCAATTCTGAAAGACAATGAGTAAACTGACAAAAAATCAAAAGTTGGTAGCTGACAAGATTGAAGCAGGGAAAGCATACACCTTGAAAGAAGCCGCCGAGCTTGTGAAGGAAATTACCACCACGAAGTTCGAGGCATCTGTTGATATCGATGTACGCTTGGGTGTTGACCCGCGTAAGGCTAACCAGATGGTGCGTGGCGTTGTGTCACTGCCTAATGGTACTGGTAAGGTCACGCGTGTGCTCGCTCTCTGTACTCCTGATCAGGAGGCTGCCGCTAAGGAAGCTGGTGCCGACTACGTTGGTCTCGATGAGTATATCGAAAAGATCAAGGGTGGTTGGACTGATGTTGATGTGATTATCACGATGCCCTCATGCATGGGTAAGCTTGGTCCCTTGGGTCGTATCCTCGGTCCCCGTGGTCTGATGCCTAACCCCAAGAGTGGCACCGTCACTATGGACGTTGCTAAGGCAGTGAAGGAAGTCAAACAGGGAAAGATTGACTTTAAGGTCGACAAAACTGGTATTGTGCATGCCTCGATTGGTAAGGTCACTTTCAATCCGGATCAGATTTTTGAGAATGCTAAGGAGTTCATCCAGACCATTATCAAACTGAAACCTGCTGCCGCAAAGGGTACATACATCAAGAGTATCTTTGTTTCAAGCACTATGAGTAAGGGTATCAAGGTAGATCCTAAATCAGTTGAATAACTCGCTAAAAGATTAGACAAATGAAAAAGGAATTAAAAGATACTATTATCGTAGAACTTAGTGAGAAATTGAAGCAGTATCCTCATTTTTATCTGGTCGACCTGACCGGTTTGAATGCTGAAAAAACGAGCGACCTGCGTCGCAAGTGCTTCAAGAACGATATCAAACTGCTGATGGTGAAGAATACGCTTCTTCACAAGGCATTTGAGGCTTCTGACATTGACTACTCACCTCTCTATGAGTGCTTGAAGGGTAATACGGCTGTTATGTTTACAGAAACGGCCAATGCGCCTGCTAAGCTTATCAAGGATTATGTCAAGGAAGGTATTCCTGCACTGAAGGGTGCATATGCCGAGGAGAGTATCTTCGTCGGTGCTGACAAGCTTGATGAACTGGTTGCTATCAAGAGCAAGAACGAACTTATTGCCGACGTTGTGGCTCTGCTGCAGTCGCCGATCAAGAATGTGATGTCTGGCTTGAATGCTGGTGGCAAGATCCATGGATTGCTTGACGCTATCGCTGAGCGTAATAAATGAGCGAACGATTTAAACATTAACATTAAAAACAATTAAAAATTTTAAATAAAATGGCAGATATCAAAGCTATTGCAGAAGAGTTGGTAAACCTTACTGTGAAAGAAGTTAACGAGTTGGCAACAGTCCTGAAGGACGAGTATGGAATTGAGCCTGCTGCTGCAGCCGTTGCAGTAGCTGCTGGCCCCGCCGCAGGTGGTGCTGCTGAGGCTGCTGAGGAGAAGACCTCGTTCGACGTGGTTCTGAAGTCGGCTGGTGCTGCTAAGCTCCAGGTCGTGAAGGCCGTGAAGGAAGCTTGTGGTCTTGGACTGAAGGAAGCAAAGGATCTTGTTGACGGTGCTCCCGCTACTGTGAAGGAAGGCCTGTCGAAGGAAGAGGCTGAGAACCTGAAGAAGACCATCGAGGCTGCTGGCGCCGAGGTTGAACTGAAGTAATCAGAAGCACAACAATAACTTTTGGTTAGGGACTCTCCAGTAGAGGGTTCCTAACCTTTTCGTGTCTCTAGACACTTTCCTATAGGCCCTATGAATGTCCTATAGGGTTCTATAAGACGACTCATCAGATAACAATAATCAACGTATGACTTCAAAAGTAATAGACAACAGAGTAAACTTTGGCAGCGTCAAGAATCCGATGCCGTTACCGGACTTTCTCGATGTGCAATTAGAGTCATTTAGAGACTTCCTGCAGTTGGACACTCCGCCTGAGGAACGCAAGAATGACGGATTGTATAAGGTGTTCTCCGAGAACTTCCCTATCACCGACACTCGTAATAATTTCGTTCTTGAGTTCTTGGATTACTATATCGACCCGCCCCGCTACACGATTGACGAATGTCTGGAGCGTGGATTGACCTATAGTGTACCTCTAAAGGCTAAGTTAAAGCTGTATTGCACTGACCCTGACCATGAGGATTTCGGCACAGTGATTCAAGACGTTTTCCTGGGGCCCATTCCTTATATGACGAGCAACGGAACGTTTGTCATCAATGGTGCCGAGCGTGTTGTTGTCTCCCAGTTGCATCGCTCTCCTGGTGTATTCTTTGGTCAGAATGTTCATGCCAACGGCACGTTGCTTTATTCCGCACGAATCATTCCTTTCAAAGGTTCATGGATAGAGTTTGCTACCGACATCAACAATGTGATGTATGCTTACATTGATCGTAAGAAGAAGTTGCCTGTTACGACGTTGCTGCGTGCTATTGGTTTTGAGACCGATAAAGATATCCTACAAATTTTCGATCTTGCCGAGGAAGTCAAGGTCAACAAGACGGCGCTGAAGAAAGTGCTGGGCATGAAACTTGCTGCCCGTGTTCTTAAGAGCTGGAATGAGGATTTTGTTGATGAGGATACCGGCGAAGTGGTCTCCATCGAGCGTAATGAAGTCATCATGGAACGTGAGACCGAGATTACAGAAGATAATTTGATGGATATCCTTGAGAGCGGTGCTCAGTCCATACTTGTCCATAAGGACGAAGCCGTTGCGCAGGACTATTCTATCATTTTCAATACGCTGGCCAAAGACCCCAGTAACTCTGAGAAAGAGGCAGTCCTTTATATCTATCGTCAGTTGCGGAATGCAGACCCTGCCGATGATGCCAGTGCCCGTGAAGTTATTCAGAATCTGTTTTTCTCAGATAAGCGCTACGATCTGGGCGACGTGGGTCGTTACCGTATCAATAAGAAGTTGGGACTCGATACCGATATGGAAGTCCGTGTCCTGACGAAAGAAGATATTATTGAGATTATCAAATATCTCATCCAACTGATTAACTCGAAGGCTGCAGTCGATGATATCGACCACCTGTCGAACCGTCGTGTGCGTACCGTGGGAGAGCAGTTGTCGAACCAGTTCTCTATTGGTTTAGCTCGCATGAGCCGCACCATTCGTGAGCGCATGAACGTTCGCGACAATGAGGTCTTCACTCCGACAGATCTTATTAATGCCAAGACCATTTCGAGCGTCATCAACTCATTCTTTGGCACCAATCCACTGTCGCAGTTTATGGACCAGACGAATCCGCTGGCCGAGGTGACCCATAAGCGCCGTCTCTCGGCACTGGGTCCTGGCGGTCTTTCGCGTGAGCGTGCTGGTTTTGAGGTGCGTGACGTTCACTATACGCACTATGGTCGTCTTTGCCCGATTGAGAGTCCTGAAGGCCCGAATATCGGTCTGATCTCCTCGCTTTGTGTTTACGCTAAGATCAATGAGTTGGGCTTCATCCAGACACCTTACCGAAAGGTTGAGAATGGTGTGGCTAACCTTAACAATGACGAAATCGTCTACCTCACTGCAGAGGAGGAGGCCGAGCATATTATCGGTCAGGGTAATGCACCTCTGAACGATGACGGAACATTTATCCGCGACGTGGTGAAATGCCGTCAGGATGCCGACTTCCCAGTTGTCCCGCCTTCAGACGTTGACCTTATGGATGTTTCGCCTCAGCAGATAGCTTCGATTGCTGCTTCGCTGATTCCATTCTTGGAGCATGATGATGCTCACCGTGCACTGATGGGATCTAACATGATGCGTCAAGCCGTGCCTCTGCTCCACAATGAGGCCCCCATCGTGGGTACAGGTATTGAGAAGCAGGTCTGCGAGAATTCACGTACGATGATTACGGCCGAGGGTGACGGTGTCATTGAATATGTTGATGCAACTACCATCCGCATTCTTTATGACCGTACCGATGACGAGGAATTCGTGTCTTTCGAACCCGCTTTGAAGGAATATCGTATTTCGAAGTTCCGTCGTACCAATCAGAACATGACCATTGACCTGCGTCCTATCTGCAACAAGGGCCAGCGTGTGAAGAAGGGTGACATTTTGACTGAAGGATATGCCACTGAGAACGGAGAGTTAGCTTTGGGTCGTAACCTGCTTGTGGCCTACATGCCTTGGAAGGGTTACAACTATGAGGATGCTATCGTGCTTAATGAGCGTGTCGTTCGTGACGATGTGCTTACCTCTGTCCACGTCGACGAATATTCGCTCGATGTTCGCGAGACTAAGCGCGGCGTAGAGGAATTTACAGCAGACATTCCCAATGTGAGCGAGGAGGCTACCAAGGATCTCGATGAGAATGGTGTTATCCGTGTCGGTGCACGTGTAGAGCCCGGTGATATTTTGATTGGTAAGATTTCGCCTAAGGGTGAAAGCGATCCTTCACCTGAGGAAAAGCTGCTCCGCGCCATCTTCGGCGACAAGGCTGGCGACGTGAAGGATTCGTCGCTGAAGGCCAATCCATCGCTGACAGGTGTCGTCATTGACAAGAAACTCTTTGCTCGTGCCATCAAGACACGTCAGACGAAGCAACAGGATAAGGTGCTGCTTGCTAAGATTGACGAGGAATATGAGGCAAAAGTTGACGATCTGAAGGACATCCTGGTCGACAAGCTGCTGGAGCTCACCAAAGGCAAGGTTTCTCAGGGTGTGAAGGACTATACCGGTGCTGAGATTATCTCGAAGGGCTCGAAGTTCAATATGACGAACCTGAAGAATCTCGAGTTCGGTGACGTCCAAACCAGTCGTTGGACTAATGATGAGCATAAGAACGAGCTGATAGCCCAGCTCATCATTAACTATATGAAGAAGTATAAACTGCTCGATGCTGAGATGAAACGCAAGAAGTTTGCCATCACCATTGGCGACGAGTTGCCCTCAGGCATTCTGCAGATGGCAAAAGTCTACGTTGCAAAGAAACGCAAGATTGGTGTGGGTGATAAACTCGCAGGTCGTCACGGCAACAAGGGTATCGTCTCTAAAGTCGTACGTCAGGAGGATATGCCGTTCCTTGAGGATGGTCGTCCTGTTGACCTCGTGCTCAATCCGCTGGGTGTGCCTTCACGTATGAACCTCGGACAGATTTTCGAGGCTATCCTCGGTGCAGCAGGTAAGCGTTTGGGCGTGAAGTTTGCTACTCCTATCTTCGACGGAGCCAAGCTTGAAGATTTGGCAGAATGGACCGACAAGGCAGGTCTGCCGCGCCTTTGCTCAACCCACCTCTATGACGGCGAAACTGGAGAGAAGTTCGACCAGCCGGCAACGGTGGGCATTACCTACTTCCTCAAACTTGGTCACATGGTTGAGGACAAGATGCACGCCCGTTCCATTGGCCCGTACAGCCTCATCACTCAGCAGCCCCTCGGCGGTAAGGCCCAGTTTGGTGGCCAACGTTTCGGTGAGATGGAGGTCTGGGCACTCGAGGCCTTCGGTGCCAGCCACGTGCTTCAGGAGATTCTTACGATTAAGTCAGACGATACTGTAGGGCGTTCCAAGGCTTATGAAGCCATCGTCAAGGGTGAGCCGATGCCAACACCGGGTATTCCCGAGTCGCTCAATGTGCTGTTGCACGAGCTTCGTGGTCTCGGTCTTAGTGTGACACTCGACTAAGTGAATTGAAAATTGAAAATTGAAAATTGAATAATTGAAATATGGCTTTCAAGAAAGATTCAAAGACAAAGAGTAATTTCACCAAAATTACCATTGGACTGGCTTCACCTGAGGAAATCCTGGAGAGCAGTTATGGCGAGGTTACCAAGCCTGAAACCATCAACTACCGTACCTATAAGCCCGAGCGCGACGGCTTGTTCTGCGAGCGTATCTTCGGTCCTACCAAAGATTACGAGTGCGCATGTGGCAAGTATAAGCGCATCCGCTATAAGGGCATTGTCTGCGACCGTTGCGGCGTTGAGGTGACTGAGAAGAAAGTTCGTCGCGAGCGCAGTGGCCACATCGAACTCGTCGTTCCCGTGGCCCATATCTGGTATTTCCGCAGCCTGCCCAACAAGATTGGCTATCTGCTCGGTTTGCCTACCAAGAAGCTCGATGCCATTATTTACTATGAGCGCTACGTGGTAATTCAGCCCGGTGCACTCGAGCGCCGCAAGAATGCAGAAGGAGAGCCCTTGCTGGGTTCCCAGAAGTATGACCTGCTCTCGGAGGAGGAATACAATGATATCATCGACAATCAGCTCTCCGAAGAGAACTACATGCTCGATGACGCCGATCCTAATAAGTTCGTTGCCAAGATGGGTGCCGAAGCTATCTATGAACTGCTCCAGCAGCTCGACCTCGACTCCCTCTCATACGAACTTCGTGACCGTGCTAATACCGACTCGTCGCAGCAGCGCAAGAACGAGGCCCTGAAGCGCCTGCAGGTGGTCGAGGCTTTCCGTTCGAGCGTTGAGAAGGGTGTCAACCGTCCTGAGTGGATGATTATGAAGATTCTTCCTGTCACGCCTCCCGAGCTGCGCCCGCTGGTGCCTCTGGATGGTGGCCGTTTCGCAACGAGCGACCTTAACGACCTCTATCGTCGCGTCATCATTCGCAATAACCGTCTGAAGCGACTCATGGAGATCAAGGCCCCCGAGGTGATTCTGCGCAACGAGAAGCGCATGCTTCAGGAAGCCGTCGACTCGCTGTTTGACAACTCTCGCAAGTCAAGTGCCGTTAAGAGTGAGAGCAACCGTCCGTTGAAGTCACTCTCTGACTCGTTGAAGGGAAAGCAGGGCCGTTTCCGTCAGAATCTGCTCGGAAAACGTGTCGACTATTCCGCCCGTTCGGTCATCGTCGTCGGTCCAGAGCTGAAGATGGGCGAATGCGGTTTGCCTACGCTGATGGCAGCAGAACTCTACAAACCGTTCATTATCCGCAAGCTCATTGAGCGCGGCATCGTCAAGACCGTTAAGTCGGCCAAGAAGATTGTCGACCGTCGTGAGCCCGTCATCTGGGATATCCTTGAGAACGTCATGAAGGGTCATCCCGTGCTCCTCAACCGTGCTCCTACGTTGCACCGTCTGGGTATCCAGGCTTTCCAGCCGAAGCTCATTGAGGGCAAGGCTATTCAGCTCCATCCGCTTGCTTGTACGGCATTCAATGCCGACTTCGACGGCGACCAGATGGCTGTTCACCTTCCTTTGTCAAATGAGGCTATCCTGGAGGCTCAGATCCTGATGCTCCAGAGCCACAACATCCTCAACCCAGCCAACGGTGCTCCTATTACCGTGCCGTCTCAGGATATGGTGCTCGGTCTCTATTATATCACCAAGATTCGTCCGGGCGCCAAGGGTGAGGGCCTCTCATTTTATGGTCCTGAGGAAGCCATCATCGCCCACAACGAGGGCAAGTGCGACCTCCACGCTCAGGTGAAAGTGATGGTCGACGATGTAGTCGACGGCATGAAGATCCGCCATCAAGTCGAGACCTCCGTTGGCCGAGTTATCGTCAATGGCATCGTTCCCCCAGAGGTAGGCTTTGTCAACAAGGTCATCTCGAAGAAGTCCTTGCGTGACATTATTGCTGATGTTATCAAGAATGTAGGCTTTGCCGAGGCTTGCGAGTTCCTCGACGGAATCAAGAACCTTGGTTACCGCATGGCTTATCTGGCCGGCCTGTCGTTCAATCTTGATGATATTATCATCCCGAAAGAAAAGGCAGACCTTATTGCCAAAGGTAACGAGGAGGTGCAGCAGATCACTGATAACTACAACATGGGTTTCATTACCGATAACGAGCGCTACAATCAGGTCATCGACACCTGGACCCACGTTAACAACGACATCGGTAATATTCTGATGAAGCAGATGACTGAGGCCGACCAGGGCTTCAATGCCGTGTTCATGATGCTCGACTCTGGTGCGCGTGGTTCTAAGGACCAGATTAAGCAGCTCTCCGGTATCCGCGGTCTGATGGCTAAGCCTCAGAAGGCTGGTGCTGAGGGGCACCAGATTATTGAAAACCCGATTCTGTCGAACTTCAAGGAGGGTATGTCAGTGCTGGAGTACTTTATTTCCACCCACGGTGCCCGTAAGGGTTTGGCCGACACCGCTATGAAGACGGCCGACGCAGGTTATCTGACCCGCCGTCTGGTCGATGTATCCCACGATGTCATCATTACCGAGGAAGACTGCGGTACGCTCCGCGGACTCGTCTGCTCAGCCCTGAAGAGCGGCGACGAAGTTATCTCTTCCCTTTCGGAGCGCATTCTGGGCCGTGTCAGCGTCCACGACATCATCAATCCCAAGACGGGCGAGATTATCCTGCCCGCCGGTGAGGAAATCACCGAGGACATAGCCGAGCAGATTGAGAAGGCAGAGATTGAGAGCGTAGAAATCCGCTCGGTGCTCACCTGCGAATCGAAGAAGGGCGTCTGCCGCAAGTGCTATGGCCGCAACCTGGCAACGCGCCGCATGGTGCAGAAGGGTGAGGCCGTCGGCGTCATTGCCGCACAGGCTATCGGTGAGCCGGGCACGCAGCTCACGCTCCGTACGTTCCATGCCGGCGGTGTGGCCGCCAATGCTGCCGCCAACGCTTCCATCATCTCGAAATATGAGACGGCCCGCATCGAACTTGAGGAGGTGCGCACCGTGCCCTTCGACGAGGACGGTCGTGAGTGCGAAATGGTGGTCAGCCGTCTGGGTGAACTCCGCTTCGTCGACCCGAATACGAAGATTGTCCTTTCCACGGTCAATGTGCCTTATGGCGCCTCGCTCTATTTCAAGAACGGCGATGTTGTCAGCAAGGGCGACAAGATTGCCCAGTGGGACCCCTTCAATGCCGTCATCGTCACCGAGTATGCCGGTGTGCTTAAGTTCAACGATGTCATAGAGGGCGTCACCTTCCGTGCCGAGACCGACGAAACCACCGGTCTGACTGAGAAGATTGTCACCGAGTCGAAGGATAAGACGAAGGTGCCCACCTGCGACGTGCTTGATGTCAACGGCGAGAAGATCGGAACCTACAACTTCCCCGTCGGCGGCCACGTCGTCGTCGAGGACGGACAGACCGTCCGCACCGGCGAGACGCTCGTCAAGATTCCGCGTGCTGCAGCCAAGGGTGGTGACATCACCGCCGGTCTGCCCCGTGTCACCGAGCTGTTCGAGGCTCGCAACCCGTCGAACCCCGCCGTTGTCTCCGAAATCGATGGTGAGGTCACCATGGGCAAGGTGAAGCGCGGCAACCGCGAAATCATCGTCACCTCTAAGGCTGGCGACCAGCGCAAGTATCTCGTCTCGCTCTCCAAGCAGATTCTTGTGCAGGAGCACGACGCCGTGCGTGCCGGTACGCCGCTCTCTGACGGTGCCATCACCCCGAGCGACATTCTGGCCATCAAAGGCCCCACAGCCGTTCAGGAGTACATCGTCAACGAGGTGCAGGACGTCTATCGTCTGCAGGGTATCAAGATCAACGACAAGCACTTCGAGATCATCGTCCGCCAGATGATGCGCAAGGTGCAGATCAACGACCCCGGCGACACGTCGTTCCTCGAGCAGGAGGTGGTCGACAAGCTCGACTTCGCTGAGGAGAACGATCGCATCTGGGGCAAGAAGGTGGTCACCGACGCCGGTGACTCCGAGAATCTGCAGCGTGGTCAGATTGTCACGGCCCGCCGTCTGCGCGACGAGAACACGAGCCTCAAGCGCCGCGACCTCCGCACCGTTCAGGTGCGCGATGCCGTGCCCGCCACGTCGACACAGATTCTTCAGGGAATCACCCGTGCTGCCCTGCAGACCAAGTCGTTCATGTCGGCTGCCTCGTTCCAGGAGACCACGAAGGTGCTCAACGAAGCTGCCATCCGCGGCAAGGTGGACCATCTGGAGGGTATGAAGGAGAACGTCATCTGCGGTCACCTCATCCCTGCCGGCACAGGCCTGCGCGAGTTTGAGAAGCTCATTGTCGGCTCCAAGGAGGAGTACGAGCGCATGCAGGCCAACCGCAAGAACGTGCTCGACTACGTTCAGGAGACCGTGCTCGACGACTGAGCCCCGCCATCCCCGAAGAAAAACAGAGAAAGAGAGAGAGAAGCCCCCGGATGCCAGGCAACGCGGCGTCCGGGGATTTTTTTGTACATCGGCCATGTACCATTCGTACATCGGTCATGTACCATTCGTACATCGGTCATGTACCATTTTTTGCCTGCCATTCAATTTTTCGTAAGCATCTTAGCATTGCGGCAGGCGAGATGTTCAGCGTATGGCAGAGCTGGCGGGCAATCTTCAGCGTCGGCTCTGCGCGCCCCGAGACATAATCGTTGATGCGCGAGGGGCTGATGCCAATGATGAGGGCCAGCTGCTTCTGTGTCATTTCCTTCTCTGCGAGCGACGCTTCTATCAGTTCGCCAACGGTCGGCTTGCCGATGGGGAAATGCTCTTTCTCATAGTCCATGACAACGGCCGACACCATTGTCAGCTCCACTGCGTCGCGGCTGTTGGCTGGCGTGTTTTCATCGACAAGGGGCAGCAGCTCCTCTATTCTCTGCAGTGCAAACTCATACTGTTCTTTCGTTATCTTTCCCATCTTTTCTGTCTGTTTATATGGTCGAGGCGTCTATCTTGTCATATTCGCTGTGCGTGCCTACAAATCGGATGAAGACATGTCCGATGGTGAATTTCACAACGACTATCAGCCTGTATTTGTTTCCTTTAACCCAATTCTGTCTAACGACCGATTTGGGATTATTTTGTTTTTCCGAATATAAAGAGCCAAAAGTAATCGGCCCCAAATGTTCATGTCATTTCACCACTACCTTTTTCCCGCCAATGATGTTCACGCCCCTGCGGGGAGCGGCGAGCCGCTGGCCGGAGAGGGAGTAGACAGGTGCGCTATCCTGCCTTACGTCAATAACTGTGGCAATGCCCGATCCTTCACCCGGCTTATATACCACGTCGGCGGGCTTTATTCCTGTCTCGTCGGGCGACACCAGCAGAATGTTTTCCAGCCTTATCTCACCGCTCTGATAGCCGCCATCAGCCACAAACGTCACCTTGATAATAGCGCCTTCGGTTCCGTCAATCACAGTATTGCTGCTTGATGCCAGCAGGAAGCGGATGGTGCCGTCGGCCTGCGCGTTGGCATCGAGCGAGTGTTTGCGCCAGGTGGTGCGGCCGCACATGTCAATGTCGTACTCGCCACCCACCTGCTTCAGCGACAGTCCTTCTGGCAAGCGCAGGTCGAACTGCACGAGCGTTAATTCGTCTTTGGGGTTCGTAAGGTCTATGACCATTTCCTTCGTTTCGCCAGCCTTTATGTCAAACGGCTCAATGCTCAGATAGGCAGAAGTCTGTGAAGGCTCTGGAGCATTGCCCTCTTCCACAATGTTCTTAAAGTTCTTCCAGCCCTCAGTAGACTGATACTTAGCCTTAGTTCCGGCAGGGACATAGAGCGTTGCCTGATTGCAAATTGTACCATCGTCAAACGCACTCCCTGCGCTGACAGGATTATCATTCAGAGAATGAATGGAAGTAAGTGAGCTACAGTACCAGTATTTGCAAGTCGTTTTATATCAGCAATTTGCGTGTCAAACTCAAATTCTGCCTAACGACCGATTTGGGTTAAAAACGGTATCAACCAGATGCGTCCGAATTTTTTTGAAAGTTTTACATCAGGGTCAAACTTGGGCTAAGGCTATTGCCGGGAGGCATAAAAACGGAAGTTGCGCCACGGTCAATGGAACTGTGGCGCAACTTTTGTTGAAAGTTTTTTCCTTGACGGATGATCTGTCAGACCGGATCAGACCGGATGGTTCTCGGCGAAGACCTGCATGCGCTCGTCGAGCTGCTGGTACTGATGGCCCTCGATGAAGGAGGTGCAGACGCGCAGACCTTCCTGATGTGAGCCGGTGGTAATCAGACAGATGGCCGACACGCCGTAGTACATCAGTTCGCGGGCGAGTTCGCCCGAGGTCATGCCGCGATAGCCGATGGTGAAGTAGAATCCGTCAGCAATGGGCTGGTCGAGGTCTTTGTCATAGACCACATGGAAACCGTGGCGCAGGAAGATTTCTTTCAGACGGTGGGCCCGCTCGCCGTAGACGCGGATGTCGTCGCGGAAACGATAATCGCCGTCGCAGGCTGCCCGCATCATGGCCGCCATTGCAAACTGAGCCGAATGGCTGGTGCCGCTGGAGAGGGCGTAGAGCATGCGGGTGGAGAAGACCAGACCGAAGGGCAGACCCTCATAGCGCTGGGCAAGGTCGGGATAGTGGCGATGGAACAGCTGGTCGCTGATGCAGACGACGCCGATGCGCTCGCCGGCATAGGAGAAGGCCTTGGAACCCGAGATGAGCAGCATGTAGTTGTCGGTGTAGCGGGCCACTGTGGGCTGATAAGGCGGCTGGAAAGGCACCGAGAGGTCCTGACGGAAGTCCATGGCGAAGTAGGCAAGGTCTTCCATGACGATGGCTTCATACTTTGTTGCCAGCTGGCCGATGGTTTGCAGCTCCTGCTCTGTCAGGCAGATCCACGCTGGGTTGTTGGGATTCGAGTAGACGATCGCGCAGATGCGGCCTGTCAGTAGATAGCTCTCGAGCTTCTCCTGCAGGCGGTCACCGCGATAGTCATAGACGTCGAAGGTCTCATAGCGCACGCCCTGCACCTGCAGCTGCATCTTCTGGACGGGGAAGCCGGGGTCGATGAACAGCACGGTGTCGCGCCGACGGTCGGCCTGCGAGCAGGTGAGGAACGAGGCAAACGTGCCCTGCATGGAGCCGCAGACGGGCACGCAGCCCTCGCCCTTGATGTCGACGCCGATGAAAGCCTTGACGAAGCGCGAGGCCTGCTGTTTCAGCTCTGGCAGTCCCTGAATGTCAGGGTAGCTGTGAGCGATGCCGTCCTGCAGCGCCTTCACCTGGGCCTCGACGCCCACTTGGGCAGCGGGCAGTCCGGGAATGCCCATTTCCATCTTAATAAACTCCACGCCGCTCTGCTGCTCGGCTATGGCTGCCACTTGCTTCACTTCGCGGATAGTGGCTTTTGCAAAGTCGTTGATGCCCAGCTGACTGACGAGCTGGTCTACGATTTCCTTCTTAATCGGGGTTGGTTTCATAGTAAATAAATGTATGTGATGTTAACGGTTGTTTTTCCCGTCACAAAGGTACAAATATTTGTCTGAACTACCAAACTTTTCAGTGCAAAAAGTCGTTCCCGCAGAGGTCTTTCTCTTCAATATACTTCAGGTTGTTGTCTGCAATGACCTGAAGTGCCTTCTGCCGGTTGTCGGTGCGGAAGACCATGATGCCCTTGCCACCGAGGAGGAAGGTGTACATGTAGATGATGTTGATGTCGGCACGGCTGAAAGCCTCTACGGCTTCTGCGGCACGGCCGGGCTCGTCGTCGAGTTGCAGGGCGAGCACATCGTTCAGGGCTACGGCAATGCCTGCTTTTTTCATCTCCTCGTAGGCCCGCAGGGGCTCGGAGCAGATGAGTCGGTAGATGCCGTATTCAGCCGTGTCGGCGATGGTCGATGCAATGATTTGGATCTGTGCATCTTTAAGCACTTGGAGCACCTTGATGAGTGTTCCCGAACGGTTCTCGATAAAAACGGATAATTGGTTGATAGTCATGGCTTTTTTTGTTTTAGAACAACTTTCGCAGGTCCTTGACGCGGACCGCCTTCTTCTCGTCGCTGACGGTGAGGGTGCCTTTGGGCACGAGGCGGAGCTTGGGTGTGATGAGGATTTCGTCTTTGAGCAGGCGGGTGATGGTCTTCTCGAGCGATTGCAGCTGACGATAGTCGTCGGTGAAGAGCTGGTTGAGTTCGACGTCGATATTCATGACGTCGCCGCTGTCAGTGGTCTCGAGCGTGATGAGATAGTCGGTCGAGAGTTCCTTGAACTTGAGCAGGATCTTCTCAATCTGAATGGGGAAGATGTTGACGCCCTTGAGGATAATCATGTCATCGGAGCGGCCTTGCAGTCGGGCCAGACGACGATGATGGCGCCCGCAGGGACAGTCGCCCGGCAGGAAACGGGTCAGGTCGCGGGTGCGATAGCGCAACAGAGGCATGGCCTCGCGGTTGATGGTGGTGATGACGAGTTCGCCGAGCTCACCCTCAGGCACAGGCTCGAGCGTCACGGGGTCGATAATCTCAACGATGAAATAGTCCTCCCAGATGTGCAGACCGTTCTGTTCCGGACATTCGAAAGCGACGCCTGGGCCCATCATCTCTGAGATGCCATACGAGTTGTAGGCCTTCACGCCGAGGTTCTGCTCGATGCGCTGGCGCTGTTCCTCACTATGGGGCTCGGCACCGATGCAAAGCACGCGTAGCCGGGTGTCGCGGCGCGGGTCGACGCCCTCGGCTTTCATCACCTCGTAGATGCGCGAGGCATAGGAAGGGATGGCGTGCAGCACATTTGTGCCGAAGTCGCGGATGAACTTAATCTGGCGCGTCGTGTTGCCTGCAGCGGCCGGCACGGTGAGCATGCCCACGCGCTCGGCACCGTATTGGAATCCAAGACCGGCCGTGAACATGCCGTAGCCGGCAGAGTTCTGAAACACGTCCTCAGGGCGAGAGCCCACCATCCACAGACAGCGGGCGACGGCGTTAGCCCATTCGTCGAGGTCGCGTTGCGTGTGGAGCACGACGGTGGGATTGCCTGTCGTGCCGCTCGACGAGTGTAGTCGGGTGCATTCCTTCAGGGGCACGCAAGCCAGTCCGAAGGGGTAGTTGTCGCGCAGATCCTCCTTGGTGGTGAAAGGCAACCGGCGAACATCGTCGAGAGTGCGGATGTCGTCGGGGGTGATGTTCAGTTCGCGGAAGCGCTTCTGATAGAAGGCGTTATTCATGCAGAGGCCGAGTGTTTTCTTCAGACGTTCCATCTGGAGTTGCTCCAGCTCGGACCGTGGCATGGTTTCAATCTCGGGATTGAAGTAGGGTGAATATTCCATTTTTTTTCTTATTATAGTTTACGGTTGTCAATGACGTGGGCGCTCTTGCCTTGTGAGCGCTCTATGGTGTTAGGCGCCTTCAGCTGTACCTTGGCGGCGATGCTGAGCACGCTTTTCAGCCGACTGGCCAGCCGTTTCTCGAGGGCGGCCACGGCGGCGGGGGTGTCGAACGTGTTGGTCAGGTATTCTTGGCGGAGTTCCACCTGTACCTGCAGCGTGTCGAGGTTGTTCACGCGGTCGACCACCAGCATGTAGCGAGGAGCCACCTCGGGCATCGACAGCACGACGCTCTCCACCTGTGAGGGGAAGACGTTGATGCCGCGGATGATGAGCATGTCGTCTGAGCGGCCCTCAATGCGGCTCATGCGAACAGCCGTTCGGCCGCAGTCGCACTGGCCCTCCATCAGTGAGCAGAGGTCACGGGTGCGATAGCGCAGCACGGGCATGCCCTCCTTGGTCAGTGTGGTGAAGACGAGTTCACCGGTCTGGCCGTAGGGCAGTGGTTCCAGTGTGTTGGGGTCGATGATTTCGGGATAGAAATGATCTTCGCAGACATGGCTTCCCTGCTGCATCTGGCACTCATAGCTGACGCTCGGTCCCATCACCTCCGACAGCCCGTAGAGGTTGTAGCCTTTCAGCCCCAGCCGTTCCTGAATCTCCTGGCGCATCTGCTCAGTCCAGGGCTCAGCGCCAAAGGCTCCTACACGCAGTTTGATCTGCTCCTTGGTAATGCCCATCTTGTCCATCGTCTCAGCCAGGTAGAGGGCATACGACGGTGTGCAGGCGATGCCGGTGATGCCCAGGTCGCGAATGAGCTTCAGGTGCTTCTCGGTGTTGCCCGTCGAGGCAGGCACCACCGCTGCTCCGATTTTCTCCACACCGTTGTGGGCGCCCAGTCCGCCGGTGAACAGTCCGTAGCCGTAGGACACCGAGAAGATGTCGTCGCGCGTCACGCCGTAGGCCGTCAGACAACGGGCCATGCACTCGCTCCAGACACCGATGTCCTTGCGGGTGTAGCCAACGATGGTGGGATTGCCGGTCGTGCCGCTGCTGGCGTGGAAACGGATAATCTCGCTCTGCGGCGCAGCCTGCAGTCCGCTGGGATAATTGTCGCGCAAGTCCTTCTTCGTGGTGAATGGCAACTTGGTGATGTCCTCAATCGTCTGAATGTCGTCAGGAACGAGGTCAAGCTCCTGCAGCTTATGCCTGTAGAAAGGCACATTGTGATAGACATATTCAACGATTTTGTGCAATCTTTTACCTTGCAGCGCTCTCATCTCGTCGCGGCTCATGCATTCTTTGTTCGGATTCCAAATCATAATCTTGTTTGTTTTGTGTGTGATGCTCCTATTGAATGATTGGGGTGGGCTCGCCTGTCCACAACGTTTGCAAAATTACTAAAAATCGGGATAACAACTATGTCCCTGGCTGTTAAAAATCAATAAATATAAGATAGGCTACGCTCCTAAGTCGTTGAAACGCAGCCTATCCGAATGTTTATGCATGTTTCAGGTTACTTCTGAGCCTCACGCCCCAATGCCAGCGCCTTGATATTGGCTTCGACGATGGCCTCGCCCTTGCGACCGAAGACGCGCCGGATGGCTTCCTCCAGTTTTTCGTATTCAATGCCGAGGGCTTTCTGTGCAGCACCCAGCAAGATGACGTTGGCCGAGCGGCTGATGCCGTTGTTCTTGGCCATTTGCTCGATGTCGACCACGATGACGTTCTTGATTTTTGCCAGGTCGCCGCGGATGACCTCCATGTCGGGATAGTTGGGGATGTTGACGAAGGGCGTCGACGAGGTGATAATCCAGCCTTCCTTCGAGAGGTAGGGCAGGTAGCGCAGAGCTTCCATCGGCTCCATCGAGATAATGACGTCGGCCCCGCCACGGGCGATGAGGTCGCTATGGATGGGCTCGCTCGAAATGCGAAGGTTCGACTGCACGTCGCCGCCACGCTGGCTCATGCCGTGCACCTCAGCCTGCTTGATGTATAGGTTCTCGTTCATGGCGGCTTCGCCAATGATTGTTGCGATAGAGAGGATGCCCTGTCCTCCCACGCCGCAAAGAATTATATCTGTTTTCATTTCTTACCCTCCTGTGCTTTTTTTTGTTTAAGATGTCTCTGTAAAGTCTGCATGCACTCACGGCGCGGGATGATGACCGATGTGCCGTGGTAGTTGATCTCATCGCGGATGGCCTGCGTAATCTCAGGCATGTTCTTCGGCAGGGGAACGACGACCTTCAGGTGCTTGTCGCTCAGACCCAGTCCGCGGCAGATGGCCTCAAACTTATTCGTGCCGGCCGAGTCCTGCCCGCCCGTCATGCCGGTGGTCAGGTTGTCGGAGATGATGACCGTGATGTCGGCGTTCTCGTTGATGGCATCGAGCAGACCGGTCATACCGGAGTGGGTGAAGGTCGAGTCGCCGATGATGGCCACGGCAGGCCACTGTCCAGCGTCGGCGGCACCTTTTGCCATGGTGATCGAGGCACCCATGTCGACGCACGAGTGGATGGCGTGGAACGGGGGCAGGAAGCCGAGCGTATAGCAGCCGATGTCGCCGAAGACGCGCGGATTGTCATATTCGCGCAACACCTCGTTCAGGGCGGCGTAGACGTCGCGGTGGCCGCAGCCCAGGCAGAGTG
>FLNY01004276.1_pt1 | contig 22967 bp, 14 predicted proteins | sample 1140381 | NCBI WGS metagenome assembly FLNY01 (sample SAMEA3878172, study PRJEB12797) | bioreactor metagenome | biome: Moose rumen | place: Sweden | collected 2011-10
GGGACTGAACTGGGCAGAGCTTTACGACAGGTTCGGCTCCTCGACCCTCGACACCGCCGACCTTGCCCGCCGCATCTCAACTCTGATGCGCGACGGCGACATACAGAGGCAGTCGGGCATCATCCCATACGTCCTAACAGGCGACGAGCACTATCTCGACCTTCGTGCCTTCCCTGAAGACATCAAGTTGGCTGTCTGGGAAAAGCAGAACCATATCTGTCCCCTTTGCGGCCGCGAGTTCGACTATGAGTTGATGGAAGGCGACCACATCACTCCCTGGCGCGAAGGCGGCCGCACCATCATTGAGAATTGCCAGATGCTTTGCATCGAATGCAACAGAAGGAAGGGCGGAAGATAAAATTTATTCAACACGACAGCTAATAACAAAAGCAGCGAGCCCGGTAACAAAACCAGGCTCGCTGCTTTATTTCTATATCAGCAATCTTACTTCGTGCTGAACTTGTAGAGAGTTGTTGTCGTGTACTCTTCGCCTGGGCGAAGGGTTGTGGTGGGCCATTCGGGATGGTTGGGGCTGTCGGGATAGTGCTGTGTCTCGAAGCAGAATGCACTGCGACGAGGATACTTCACGCCCTTCTTGCCGACGAAGCTGCCGTCGAGGAAGTTGCCTGCATAGAACTGTACGCCGGGCTGGTCGGTGAACATCTCCATCTGGATGCCGCTGTTCGGATCGTAGAGTGTAGCAAAAGGCTTGGTGATGTCGCCCTTCGTGTTAAGAATCCAGTTGTGGTCGTAGCCGTGACCATTCACAATCTGCTCACTTGTCTCGTCGTCGATGCGTTCGCCAATGGCTGTAGGAGTGCGGAAGTCGAAGGGAGTGCCCTCTACGTCGAGCACTTCGCCAGTAACGGCAACGTCAGCGTCAACAGCGGTGAACTGGTCTGCATCGAGCCAAAGCACTTCGTCGAGGCAATCCTTTGAGCCGTCGCCGCTGAGGTTGAAGTAGCAGTGGTTGGTCAGGTTCAGGACAGTTGCCTTGTCTGTTGTAGCAAAGTAGCTGATCTGCAGACCATTGTCTTCAGTAACGACATAAGTAACAGTTACCTTGATGTTGCCGGGATAGCCGTCCTCGCCATCAGCGCTTGTCGTGCTGAATGCAATGCTGCTGATGTCAATAGGCTCAGCCTCCCAGATACGGTTGTGGAAGGCAATCGGGCCACCACCGTGCAGACTGTTGGGGCCGTTGTTAATGGGAAGTTGGTAGCTTTCACCGTCGAGTGTGAATTGACCTTTTGCGATGCGGTTGCCATAACGACCGATAAGGGCTCCGAAGTTGCAACCTTCGGCACCGAACTTCTCGTAGTCGGCAATGTTGTCGTGACCGAGGCAGACATCCGTCATGTTGCCGTCCTTGTCAGGCACCATGATGCTGACGATGCGTCCACCGAAGTTGGTGAAGCACACCTCCATGCCGTTCTTGTTGGAAATGACATAGAGACCCGTAGAGTCGCTGGCAAAGTCAACGGGGTTAAGACCAGAGAGTGTGAGGTAGTCGGCACCCTCAGCATTACCTGCGGTTTTGCTTCCGCAAGAGGTCAGGCAGAGTCCTGCAACGATTGCAGCAAGACCAAAAAAGAAATTCTTTTTCATTTTTTTAACAGATTAGTAATTGGTTGTCGTTTTCTTTTTGCCACAAAGTTACGATAATACCACTAAAAAGCAAAAGAATTGCCACAAAATGTTGCTTTGTATTGTATTTTCTGCTATCTTTGTAGGCAAATTGCAATCTAAACAGATATGATACGAGTCTCTAATTTAATCAAACACTCCCTTGCCCTAATGTGCATCGGGATTCTGTGGAACTGTACGGAGAGCGTTGATACTTCAGCACGCTATGTTTTCAAGGAGGACACCATTCTGAGTTATTTGGAGAAACACCCGGCCTACAGCAGCTACGTTGACATCCTGCAGAAGGTGAACATCAGCATCGTCAGCGACTCGAAGGTGAGCCAGCTGCTGAGCGCCCGAGGTGTCTATACCGTCTTTGCCCCCAACAACGATGCCATCCAGAAGTATCTGGAAAGCCTCGTGGAGGAAGGTCTCATCACGGAGCCTTCGTGGGATGCTTTCCCCAGCGAGCATAAGGCAGACTCCATCCGTAAGGTCATCGTCTTCAACAGCATCATCAACGGCGGAGACGAGACAAATGCCTTCTACTACTCCTCTGACTTCCCCAACGACAAGGATGAGTTCGTCCTTGGCACGCTCAACGATAAGAAACTGTCCGTGAGGAGGCCTCAAAGCCAGCCGGACAGCATCTACATCAACGACGACTGTCCCGTCAGCGTGGAGCAACGAGACATCCTGACCATCAACGGCATCATCCATCAGATGGAGAAGGTCATTGCTCCCAAGGATATTACTGCTGCCGACTACATTCAGGAATGCCTCGACGAGCAGAAGGACGGCTATCTCACCTGCTTCCGTGTCATTCAGGCATGCGGTCTGCTCGACGAATTGCGTCAGGTGCGTGATGAGGAGTACGAAACACTCTATCAGACGGGTCAGATAAAAGACCTGGTGGGCATGACGAGCTACGGCTTTGCCGAAGGCAGTGTCGCCTCAGCTCCCAAGCATCGTCTCTACGGCTTCACCATCTTTGCCGAGACGGACGACTTCTGGCGCAGCGAAGGCATCGACCCGCAAGACCCCGACCTGCTGCCGAAACTCACGCAATGGATTCTCGACAACAAGCAGTATAGCGAAGACGACATCTTCACCACCGACGACAAGTACGATAGCGAAGACAATCTGCTCTACCAGTGGATTACCTACCACATGCTGCCCATGCGCATCCCGAAAGGCAAACTGGTGTTCCACATCAACGAGTATGGCTACAATCTGAGCAGGCCCAACTTCTACACCATTCCTGTCTATGAGTACTACACGACGATGGGCAAGCGTCGCCTCTTCAAACTCATAGAAAGCGGAGCCAGCAATGGCGTGTGGATTAACCGCTTCCCCATTACAGACAACGACCGTCATGGTACGGGCGAGGAGATAGGTTGCGAAGCAGACAAGGAGGGCAGCCGTATAGACACAGAATCGGACATGGCCATTCTCAACGATATGGTCAATTGCAACATCTACCCCATCAGCGCCCCCATCTCCTACAACGACCAGACACGCGACAACCTTCACAAGGAACGCATCCGCTTCGACGGCATGAGCCTGTTCCCCGAGGCCATGAACAACGACATACGACTCAAGAAGGCCAGCGAGGAGAAATACAAACACGTATATATCCCCAATACGGTCAGTGCCTACAACTACTTCGAAAACATGCAGCAGAACGAAGACATGAACTTCGTCTATTACAATGCATGGAACGACGACTGGTGCAACCTTCACCGCGACGAAATGAAGGCTGTGGGCAGGTTCGATGTCATGTTCACCCTTCCTCCCGTTCCGCGTCGCGGAACGTATGAGGTGCGCTACAAGGTGCTTGCCAATAGCAACCGTGGCGTGGCGCAGATCTATTTCGGCTCCGACCCGGAGAGACTGCCTGTGGCCGGCATTCCTATCGACTTGACAATGGATTGCAGAAACGCCCTGGACGCTTTGAAGGTAGGTTGGGAAGACGATGACCCCAATGATGATGACATCAGCGCCGAGATTGACAAACGTATGCGCAACAACGGCTACATGAAAGGCCCGCAGTCCATCAACTCAAACGATGGCACGGAACGTGGCAAGAACGACCGCGAGAACATACGTCACATCTTTGTGCGTCAGACCCTCGACCCCAACGAGACATACTACATCAGACTGAAGTCCGTACTCGACTCCGACCGAAAGGAGTTCTACATGGACTTCATCGAGTATTGTCCGAAGGAGGTTTACGACAATCCCGAACAGCCTGAAGACATCTGGTAGCAGGGGGGTCCATCCGACGCGACACGAGGCGTTGACGTTTCCCATGCATGGGAAAAGCCAACGCTTCGTGCCGCGTTTTTCTTACCTCCTTTTCACGCCGCGGACAGCTTCAGCCTCCAGGGGATTGTCCGGCCAGTAATGTTTGGGATAGCGACGGCGCAGTTCGCTCCGCACGTCGAAGTATGTGTTCTGCCAAAAGCTGGTGAGGTCGCTGGTGAGCTGTACGGGCTTATAGCCTGGCGAGAGCAGTTCCATCAATACCGGCACGCGGCCATCGTCCACGCGGGGCGTCTCCTGCATCCCGAAACACTCCTGCAGACGCACGCTCAGCACGGGCGCCTCGGCTCCGAGACGGTAGTCCAGACGGATATGACTGCCCGTCGGGACCTCGATATGCGAGGGGGCGAGGCGGTTTATCTCTTCCTGAAGGTCGTAAGGAAGAAGCGCCCAAAGCGCATCACACAGATTTATTTTGCGAAGCTCGGCACCCGTCGAGCGCAGACGACCGTTGTCATCATATATATAATAAGGTAGCCAATCGTGCGCCGAAGCAAGGAGATGCGGCGTGGAAAGGTCGGGGATGCCGAGCTCTGGATGCCATGCGGCCACCTGGGCAACGCGTCGCTGGAGGGCGCTCACCTCGTCGCTCCACGACAAGAGGCTGAGTCCGTCCTTCTGGAGAGCATCCAGGAGCACCTCTTCCTGCACCTCTCGCGGCGCATCGTGGATGGGTTTGGAACGAAGCAAAAGCCGCCCGATGCGCCATTCGTGCTGCATGACGAGGCAGTCCTTCCCGTTGTCCCAAGCCACCAGGTCGCGCTCTGAAGCCAGTTCCTCCAGGTCGGACGGCTCCACGGCAGCTGCCAAGAAGACGGAGCCGGCATTCCCCTTGGTATGGAGAGAAGCAATGGCAAGCCAAGGATACGATGAGAGGGCATCGTGCTCAAGCCGCACCTCCTCGCCTGTCGCCAGCCTGAAGCGTCCGGCACGGTCCATTTGCACGGCCACACGTTCAGGGTAAGCGTAGGCGACAAGGCGGCCAGATTCCTCCGTTCCGACTTCCGAATTGTCTTCCCCGGCATGCAGCATTTGCCGATAGGCCTCAGCTATTTGAGCGATACGCTGCCATCGGGCAAGGTTTTTGCGCTGCCTTGACCGCCGGAGAGAATTGATACGCTGGGCGATGTCCGTGCCATGTTCTTCCAGCGAAAGCGGGTCCTTCTCCTCAATCAGCGCAGCGATGTCGCAGGCGAGGCTGGTCTGGCCGAGCGAGGCGGCACGGAGTATCATCCTGGAGATGCGGGGATGGCAAGGCAGTTCGGCCATCTTCTTGCCAAGAGAGGTGATGCCTTTCTCGTCGAGAGCACCGAGGGAAAGGAGCAGCTGGCGAGCCTCGACGATACTCTTCACAGGCGGCGGCGTGAGCCACGGCAGGGCGGAAGCATCGGGTTCGCCAAAGGCGGCGACGTCCAGAAGCAGCGGCGCAAGGTCGGCATCCAGTATCTCGGGCTTGCGCTGCTCTGCCATGCGATGTTCCGCAGCCTTCGTCCAGAGTCGATAGCATATGCCGGGAGCCAAGCGGCCTGCGCGTCCGGCACGTTGCTTAGCCATGTCCATGCTGACGGGCACCGTTTCGAGATGGCTCAGGCCGCTGCGTCCGTCGAAGACAAGGGTGCGGCACAGTCCGCTGTCAACAACGATGCGGACGCCTTCGATGGTCAGCGAAGTCTCGGCGATGGACGTAGCAATGACCACTTTCCGCTCGCCTTCTCTGGACGGGAGGATGGCTCTGCGTTGTTCCGCAGGCGGCAAGTTGCCGTAGAGAGGCAGGACGGCGGATGGGATTCCTTTAAGCAGTTCGGCACACTTCATGATGTCCGCCTGTCCGGGAAGAAAGACGAGGATGTCGCCGTCGTGTTCCTTGAGAGCACGACGGACAGCACTCGCAGCCACCTGCGGCATATCGCGGCGGTCGGTGTCCTCTTTTGCATAGACAATATCGACGGGGAACATCCGCCCCTGGCTCTCTATGAGTGGAGCCTGCAACGCTTGGCAGATGGCCGAAGCATCGATGGTGGCAGACATGATGACAAGGCGGAGGTCGGGCCGGAGGAGTTGCTGAGCCTGTCGGGAAAGCGCGAGGGCGAGGTCGGAATGCAGGCTGCGTTCGTGGAACTCGTCGAAGATGACGATGCCCACGCCGTCGAGCGTCGGGTCGTGCTCCAGCATTCGCGTCAGGATGCCCTCGGTTAGGACCTCGATTCTGGTGTCCTGGCTGACCTTAGTATCAAAGCGGATGCGGTAGCCGACGCGCCCCCCGACGGGTTCGCCGAGCAGCGACGCCATGCGTTCCGCTATTTGTCGGGCGGCCAGGCGGCGTGGCTCGAGCATCAGAATCTTGCCCTCCACCGGCGCATCGAGCATGAGGGTGAGGGGCAAGAGGGTCGACTTGCCGGCTCCCGGAGGCGCGGTGATGACCACGGACGACCTTTCGGCAAGCGTCCGGCTCACTTCCGTGGCAATCGACCAGGCAGGCAATTCGCCCGAACGCTCAAGGAGAAGCTTCCTGTCCATCTACACTTCAAGTCCTTCCCTTTAGGGGAGGATTTAGGAGAGGCTTACCCCACAATCCACTTGCTGCCAGGCAGCAGGGAAACAATCTTCGTTGTGACGGCGCAGCAGAGGAAGCTCAGGATGGCAATCACGGGGATGGCCAACCACACGGGAAGCATGGGTTCTGCCACGTTGCCACCTATGATATAGGTTGCGATGGGCGCAAGGAAGAACAGATGCATCAGGTACATGCCGAAGCTGAGCTTGGCCAGAGAGGTGATGATACGCGGGGCCGGACGGTGAATCGTCGAGAAGAGGAGGAAGAGGCCATACGTCGCCACGAGCACGTTGAGCGTACAGAACTCCCAACTCCACTCGAGTGCCGGGGTCTCGATGGCAACGCCGGGAACGCCTTTCAGCCAGAAGCTCCAGCCCGTGAACGCGGCTCCAATGATGAAGCAGAACAGTCCGACGGCCATGCGCTTACGGTCCGTCCACTGGAGATGATAGCGGATGTAGTGCGCGAGGACCAGATATCCGAGGTAGCCGGAGCAGTACCAGAGCATATGGAAGCCGTTCCAGAAGCACTCGCCCCACAGTTCGTCGCTCACAAAGCGGTGCAGCCAGGGCATCAGCGTCGAGAAGACGAAGATCCAGATGAACAGTCTCTCCTCTTTTGCCGAAGCCTTCTCGAGCCACGGCGACACGACGGGGATGATGAGATAGAGGCTGATGAGGGGGTACATGAACCAGAGGTGGCCTGCCATCGACGGGAAGTTCCAAGGCAGACGGCACAGGTCGTTCATCGATGTCTCCCACGTCATGCCGCCCCAAGCCAAGGGAAGGAAGCAGTAGAGGAGCATGAAGACAATCATCGGCGGCAGGATGCGGAGGAAACGCCGGCGGTAGAAGTCGGTCATGCTCATGCCCTTCTTCATCGGCACAAGCAGGAAGGCGCTGATAATCATAAAGAGAGGAACGGAGACGCGGCCCAGTGCTCCGTCGTAGAAAGCCACCCAGAAGCGATTGGCTTCCGTGGCGAGCTTGGACATATTGCCGGCCAATCCGCTGTCGTCGGCACCATAGAAGTTCTCACTGGCATGCACAAGCATGACGAGGAAGCACGCCACGACGCGTATCCAATCGACGAAGGCGATGCGATCTTTCACTTCATTATTCATGGCTGTTCACTTGAAGAGGGGTTGATAGAAGAGCTAGCAGGACTAGTTGAACTAGTTATACTAGTAGAACTAGAGGGGCTGCTTGGCATGGGCTTCTTGATGGAGGCGCAGATGACCTTGCGCACCTTCATGGGCTGCTCGATGCAATGCACCTGGTGCGACGTGCCTCCGCTGCCCACCATCTCCACGCATCCCGTGCCGAGAAGCCTTTGCCAAAGCGACTGATAGAAGTTCACGGTCTCTATTCTGGCCAAGGGAATCTCCGTCATCTTGATGTTGAAGATGCCGTCCTTCTGCACGAAGCGGGTGTCCGTGACAGCAAACTCGCTGCGAGTCCGCACGATGCGGCCCACTATCCAGGTAAAGAAAGCCAGCACCAGCAAAGCAATGCCGACGTAGAAGAGCGCTGTCTTTTGCTCGGGATACTTGTAGTAAGCCAGGTAGATGACGATGATTCCGCCCACCAAAAACAGCAGGCTGAACAGGAGATAACGGAAGATGTAGGACCAATGTAAGCGGCCCTTGAAGATGATGGTCTCGCCTTCCTCGAGACTTTGCTTGATGTAATTTGCCATTTCGATGTTGCTTAATGCTCTGCAAAGTTAGCAATAATTTCCGAAATACAACGCCATCCGACCAATTATTTCACGTCTTTCCACGCATTTAGGCACGGAGCGTCACCAGACATGCCACGTTTACTTCATTGCTGCATCACGTACATGCAATTGCTGCATCACGTACATGCAATTGCTGCATCATGATGCAGCAAAGAAGAAGGTATGGCTTGTTTGGCAAGGAAACACTCTTTCCCGACCGACGCAACAGCAGAAGATTGGCATCATCCCTTGCTTCGTATTCAAAAAAATCGTATCTTTGCAGAGCAATATACATTATTATATTATGTACAGAGCCCTTCACCTCATCCTCTTCATGCTGCTTTGGACGGCACAGACGCGTGCCGCGCTCTACATCGTAGGCTCGGCCATCACGACAGGTTGGACGCGGCAGCCGATGACGGAGCAGGCCTCGGGCATCTACATATGGAGCGGTTTCCTCTTCCACGGCGGCGAGCTGAAGTTCATGACAAGCGCCACCGACTGGGGCGACCACTGGGGACCCGCCGCTGCCGACACGCCGCTCGGCATGGGCACGCAGGCCATCAGCCTCCACACAAGCGGCGACTACAAGTTCCGCGTCGATAACATCGGGCTCTGCCAGGTGCAGGTCAATACCAACTCCAAGCAGATTCAGATAGCCGACACGAACGGGAACTTGCCCCACACACCACTCTATCCCGCCTGCCTCTACCCTATCGGCACCGCCGTCAGCACGGACTTTTCCGACGGGAACGACTTCGCCCTCCGTGAAGATGCACCCGACGCGGGCACCTACAGCGGCCTGCTCAAGCTATCGTCGGGCACGTTAGCGCTCCATGCGAAACCCTACAAGAAAACCCTCGATGTGCGTCCCATCACCCCTCTGCTCGCCACTGGAGCCTCCGAAAAACTGCCCAAGCTCCGCTATCAAGTGGAGACCGACCGATGCAGCTACAGTCCGGGCGACGTCGTGACGCTGACCATGTCCTCCGCACCACCGTCGGGAACGCGCATCCGCTACCGCTTCATGGGCGACATCGTCGCAGACACGTTGCTCTCCTCCCGCACATGGACGTGGACGACACCGCCCGAGGACTTCCGCGGATACATGGCCGAAGTGTATCGTCCCGCTGAGGAAACCGACGAAATCTTCGCCACTGTCGCCATCGATGTCAGCTCCGACTGGACGCGCTTCCCGCGATACGGCTTCGTGGCAACCTTCGGAAACGACAAGACGCTCACGAAAACGCGCACGGAGATGAAGTGGCTCAGCCGCTGCCACATCAATGGTGTGCAGTTCCAGGACTGGCACTACTGCCACGACTGGCCTTTAGGCGGAACTCGCGAGGGCGGCCTCTGGACCACTTACAAAGACGTGGCGAACCGCACCATCTACACCTCCGCCATCAAGAACTACATCCGCACGCAGCACGACCGCGGCATGAAGAGCATCTTCTACAACCTCTGCTACGGCGCTCTCGACGGCTGGGAGGAGCGAGGCGTGCAGCCGGAATGGTTCATCTATAAAGACAACAGACAACAGACAACAGACTCTCATGAACTGCCGGACAGTTGGAAGAGCAACATCTACCTCGTCAATCCGGCTAACGAAGGCTGGCTGAACTATCTGGCAGAACGCAATGACGAGGTCTATTCGATGCTCGGCTTCGACGGCTTCCAGATAGACCAACTCGGCTCGCGGGGCAATGTCTATGACTACGACGGCAACCTCGTCAACCTTCGCGAAGGGTTTGCCACGTTCATCAATCACATGAAGAACCGCCACCCCGACAAGCGGCTTGTCATGAACGCTGTGAGCGGGTGGGGCGCAGAACAGATTGCAGGGACCGGAAAGGTGGACTTACTCTACACGGAAGTTTGGGGGAACAAGGCCGGAAGCAGCCTCACGAGCGGCGAGGGACGCTTCTCGAACATCAAGAACGTCATCGACCAGAACCTCAGCCTCAACCCCTCGCTGCGCACCGTCCTTGCCGCCTACATGAACTACGCCACGGACGGCAAGAACTTCAACACGCCAGGCATCGTCATGGCCGATGCCGTCATGTTCGCCCTCGGCGGGTCACATCTGGAACTTGGGGGCGATCATATGCTATGCCGCGAGTACTTCCCCTACGACGGCATGAAGTGGCACAGCCAGCTGGAGGACTGGATGACGCGCTACTACGACTTCCTCACGGCCTACGAGAACCTGCTGCGCGACTCGTGGAAGGAGAAGACAAACGTCAAGGCAACGTGCTCCGACGTCACCATCAACACATGGGAACCCGTCGCAAACCAAGTGACGATGCTCGCCCGCGAAGTCAACGGCCGCCAAGTCCTGCATCTGCTCAACTTCACACATGACAGTGTGGTCGTCGTTTCGGACGACGACTACCTCCTCTGCTGGCACGACAACGAGGCGACACGCCCGTGGCCCCAACGCTTCGAGAACCTTTCCATCCGTCTGACAGGCATGACGGGCATGGGCAAGGTGCGTCGCATCTGGGTGGCTTCGCCAGACTATTGCGGCGGCGCCATGCAGGAGCTGACGGACTTCAGATACACGTCTTCGACCGGCACAGTTACCCTCACGCTCCCCTCCTTGCAGTTTTGGACGATGATTGTCATCGAGCCTGAGAACGCCACAACGAAGGACAATACCTGTTATGCCCCGTCGACCAACGGCGAGTCTCTCGTTCCTGACATCCCCTCGACGCTCGCCGCCACTACCTCCGCCACACGTTCATGGAACCTTCAGCTCGACGAAGATGTCTACAAGGCACATGCCGACATCCCCGCCGGCACATTGACCCTGCAAAGAGACAACGACGACGCCATCATTGATATGAAGAGTGAAGAATTAAGAATGAAGAATGAAGTCTACGACCTTAGCGGCAGGAAATGGCAGGTGGTCAATGGCGGGTGGCCAAAGGGCATCGTCATCAGTCAAGACAGAAAGATGCTCCGATGAACTTTCCTCTTTCAACTTTTCAACTTTTTAACTTTTAAACTTTTCTTTTGCCGTGACATTTTGCCTCTTTGCGTCTATATAAAGCAGAATGACACACGACGAAGACATCATCATAGCGCGCATACGCGGCGGCGAAACGAAGACCTTCGGCCAGCTCGTGAAGCGTTACGGACCGCAGCTCATGGTGTTCGTCGGACGTATCGTGGGGGTGCAGGAGGACGCGGAGGACGTTGTGCAGAACACTTTCGTCGCGGCCTATCAACACCTGAACGACTACGACTCGCAGAAAGCATCTGTCTCAACCTGGCTTCAACGCATTGCCTATCACGAAGCGCTCTACCATCTGCGGAAGCGAAAACGGCAAGTCATGCTGCCGCTTAACATAAGTGATGACATTCCCGACGAGTTGCCTGAAGACACCACGGCACAGCAACTCGACGAAGCCATACAGCAGCTCTCGCCGGAAGAGCAGACACTTCTGCAACTCTTCTACTACGACGGGCGCTCCCTAAAAGAGATTGCCTACATCACAGACAAGGCGGGCCAGGCCACGGCTCGCGAGGTGTCGCGCCTCAGCAGCCAGCTTTTCCGCATCCGACAAAGACTCAGAATCATCTTAACACACATACGAAACCATGAATAACGACAAACTTTTCCGCCAGGCCCTACAGCGACAGAACGACCGCGCAGCAGGCATGAAGATGCCCGACGACATGGAGCAAAGGGTGATGAAAAGCCTCAAGCCCCAAGCCACCAAGCGTCGCTGGCTCTATCCCCTCTCGGCTCTTGCCATCGCCGCCTGCGTGCTCCTGCTCATCATATTTAATATAGAGAAGCCTCAGCCCGAGCAACAGACGCCCGTCATAGCAGAAAAGGTGATGCCGCCTGTGCCTGCTATCTCCGACGAACCTATTGAACACGCCAAACCTACCAGGCCTATTAAACCCGTCAAGGTTGCCAAAGCAGCTACGCCTAAGAAGCGACCCATCGAGGCTGAGCTTCCCGATACGCTCGGGCAAGGCATCTTCGAGTCGGAGGAGAATGTGCGGATTGCCATGCAGATACTTTGCGAGTGCGAAGCCACCATTCGTCAAGAGAAGCAACAAACACGCAACTACATCATAGAAGCAACGTTCAACGCCTTGCCACAAGCTGAGAATGCCTTGCTCGTCAGGGGCGAGAACGGCGACCTCGAAGTGATACAAGTCAACCAACAAACAGCGATAGAAATATAAACCCCTAAACTAAACAGAAAATGAAAACTACAGCTAAACTCCTGACACTCGTTCTGTTCGCCCTGTCACAGAGCCTCAGGGCACAGGAACAAGTTATGCAAGTGCTCGACGAAATCATCAACACCAAAGGCGTGGAACACTCTGTCAACAAGTACAACGGGCGGGAAGACTCGACGGAAATCCATAACTTCCGCATCGGACGGCAGAACTTCAAGCTCTTCGACAAGCTGCAGAAAGCCTTCACCTCGCTCGAAAGGAATCCTCAACTGCATTCTATCTACGTCAACTTCAATCCGATAGAGCTCAGCCGCAACCAGCCGTGGAGCATCAGAACCAAGCAAGACCCCATCGTCATCGGAGAGCAGCCTGGGTCGAGCTATGCCGTTGCAGTCTTCGACATCCCGTACAAGGGAAGTTTCCGCTCTGTCTATGCCGCTGAGTGGTGGGACACAGACGACAAGGACATACGCCAAGGCATACTCGTCCGCACATATGGTGAGAAAGCGCAATGGCGTGAAGGGAACGTGGACATGGGGGTTGCTATCAATACCGGAGAAGCGCAGGCAGACGCGACAAGCATTCCCCCCGAAGGCACAGACTTGATAGAGTGGATGAATAAAGCTATCAACGACAGTGGAAACCTGGAAAGTACCGACTGGCTAAGCATCTTCGGACTGCTTACACAAAAGATAGAAAATGCTGCCGAAAGCGATGCGGAAACGATAAAGGAGCAGCTGGTGGTAGCATCAAGCATTGTCCTCAAACTTTGCTCTGATGCTCCTCTCGGCGACGACGAGATTGAGATGTGCTGCAAACGCCTGAACTTCGTAGCAGCCAAGGTCTCTGCACATAGCATGTACGTCGGCGACACCCTCCGACTCGCGATGAAAAGGCTGAGGAAAGAGTAAGTTAGCCTCAACAAGAAGACCTACCTCAAAGGCATGGAGCCGAAGAAAGAAAAGAAGTAAGCACAATTTGGTTTTTAGAAGTTAATAAATCGGTGCGCCAACCAGCTCCTGCGTCGCGAGATGCGGGAGCTTTTTATAACCCTCACGTGACATTGCAAAATCCACGTAGGTGGTTACAAAACAAAGCGTGCCGTGTTGTTGGACACGGCACGTTACATTTATTAAGTTCCTCTTATTTCCAGTAGATGTCGGTGAATTCTTTCTTGATGTTCACCTCTTCGAGCTTGAAGTACTTGCGGAAGAGGCTCCATGTTACGTCGAGCATTTCCTCGGTATTCAAGTTAACGTCGATGGCAAGGAGCTTGCTTGCATAGTCCTTGGCAAAGTCGAGGCAACGGTTGTCGTAGTCTGTCAAGTCGAAGCCGTTCTCCAGCTTTGTCTTGGCATTGGCAGCGTCGGCATAGAGGCGGATGGCAGCGTTCATCACCTGGCTGTGGTCCTTTCTGGTCTTCTTACCTGCGACGAGTTGCTTCAGACGACTGAGCGAACGGAACGGATCGACGATGACCTTGCCCACGTCACTGTCGCGGCGCAGGTAGAGCTGACCTTCCGTGATGTAGCCCGTGTTGTCGGGCACGGCATGCGTGATGTCGCCACCGGACAAGGTTGTCACGGCGATGATGGTGATGGAGCCGCCGCCTGCGCTCTCGGGGAACTGCACAGCCTTCTCGTAAATCTTCGCCAGGTCGGAATAGAGCGAGCCGGGCATGGAGTCCTTCGACGGGATCTGGTCCATGCGGTTCGACACGATGGAGAGCGAGTCGGCGTAGGAGGTCATGTCGGTCAGCAGGACGAGCACGGTCTCGTGCTTCTCTACGGCGAAGTACTCGGCAGCCGTCAGCGCCATGTCGGGAATGAGGAGTCGCTCGACGGCAGGGTCCTCGGTCGTGTTGATGAAGGAGATGATGCGGTCGAGCGCGCCAGCGTTTGCGAAGGTGTTGCGGAAGAAGTAGTAGTCGTCGTTAGTCATACCCATGCCGCCAAGAATGATTTTGTCGCACTTTGCACGCATGGCAACGAGAGCCATTACCTCGTTGAACGGCTGGTCGGGGTCGGCGAAGAAAGGAATCTTCTGACCCGAGACGAGTGTGTTGTTGAGGTCGATACCTGCAATACCCGTAGCGATGAGTTCGCTGGGTTGCTTACGGCGAACAGGGTTCACAGAGGGGCCGCCAATCTCCACCTCCTTGCCTTCCACTTCAGGTCCGCCGTCGATGGGATGACCGTAAGCGTTGAAGAAGCGTCCTGCCAGTTGGTCGCTGACCTTGAGGGACGGACTCTTGCCCATGAAGACGACTTCCGCATTGGTGGGAATGCCGCCTGTGCCTTCGAACACCTGCAACGTCACGTCGTCGCCCATTATCTTCACCACCTGAGCAAGTTTGCCGTTGATGGTTGCCAGTTCGTTGTAACCGACACCCTTCGCCTTGAGCGAGCAGGTGGCCTTCGTTATCTGGCTTATCTTAGTATATACTTTCTGAAATGCTGTTGCCATAGTTTTTACGCATTGAGCAAGTTCTCGACTTGCGATTTGAACTCATAGTATTGCTCGCTCTTATAGACAGAATAGTTCATCTGCTTGCAGAGGTTGATCATCTTCTTGAAGTAGTCGATGACGTCGAGGAAGGTGTCGAACTTGTAGTCCTCCTTGTCGCAGATCTTCGTAACGAGGTTGAGAATCTCCTCCTGACGCTCGAGGGGCGTCACAGCGTCCACCTCGTCGAAGGCATCCTGCTGCAGGATGACGTAGTCGATGACTTCGGACTTCCAGAAGACGATGTGGTAGTCGACAGGCACACCGTCGTCGCCCAGGATGTTGATCTGTTCGGCTATCTCCTTACCGCGCTGCATACGGGTCTTCAAGGCAAGTATCTTCGGAATCCATTCCTCGTTGATGTGCCCCTTGATGTACTCTGCGAACTCGGGATACTCGAGGTACTTGGAGTAAGAGTCAATGGGGTTGACGGCAGGATAACGCTTCTTGTCGGCACGATCCTGCTCGAGGGCATAGAAGCAACGAGCAACCTTCTTGGTGTTCTCCGTCACGGGCTCCTTCAAGTTACCGCCGGCAGGCGACACTGTTCCCAAGAATGTAACAGAACCTACCTCGCCGTTGTTGAGGTAAACATAGCCGGCACGTCCGTAGAAGTTACTGATGAGGGCGCCGAGATCCATTGGGAATGCGTCGGGGCCAGGCAGTTCTTCCATACGGTTGGACATCTCGCGAAGAGCCTGTGCCCAACGTGACGTCGAGTCGGCCATCAAGAGGACGCGAAGTCCCATCGAGCGGTAGTACTCGGCCATCGTCATGGCTGTATAGACGGAAGCCTCGCGGGCTGCGACAGGCATGTTGGAGGTGTTGGCAATGATAATCGTGCGCTCCATGAGCTTGCGGCCTGTGTGGGGGTCAACCAGCTCAGGGAACTCGGTGAAGATTTCCACAACCTCGTTGGCACGTTCGCCGCAGGCAGCGATGATCACGATGTCGGCCTCGGCCTGCTTCGATATGGCGTGCTGCAACACGGTCTTGCCCGTACCGAAGGGACCGGGAATGAAGCCTGTGCCACCTTCCACGATGGGGTTGAACGTGTCGATGGTGCGGACGCCCGTCTCAAGCAGTTTGAATGGACGGGGCTTCTCGCGGTAGTTGGTCATGGCGAACTTCACGGGCCAGTGCTGCACCATATCGACCTTGATGTCGTCGCCCTTCTCGTCGGTCAGGACGGCGATGGCGTCGTGAATCTTATACTGGCCTTTCTGGACGATGCTCTTCACCGTTGCGATGCCTTTCATCTGGAAGGGAGCCATAATCTTCAGTGGCTGATGGTTCTCCTCCACCTTTCCGAGCCAGTCGCTGGCCTGCACCTTGTCGCCTGCCTTCACGAGGGGTTCGAAGTCCCAGAGTCGTTCTGCATCGAGAGCCTCGGTGTACTCGCCGCGCTTCAAGAAGACACCTTCCATCTTGTCGAGGTCGTTCTGAAGTCCGTCGTAGTTGTGGCTGAGCATACCCGGACCGAGCTGAATCTCAAGCATGTGTCCTGTGAACTCGGCTTCGGCACCGACCTTCAAGCCGCGTGTGCTTTCGAAGACCTGCACATAAACGTCCCTGCCGACCACCTTGATGACCTCTGCCATCAGTCGGTCGCCACCTGTTGTGATGTAGCATATCTCGCCTTGGAGCACCGGACCGTCCACTTGGAGCGTGACCATATTGGCGACTACGCCACTTACTATACCTTTAGTCATCTTTTTTATGTTGTATTTTTATCTAAGCAACTGAACTAACTTTACTATTATATCTTTTTCAACCACGAATTTCACGAATTATACGAATTTATCATTGCTGGCGGTCATGGCGCGGCCAATTCGTGCAATTCGTGCAATTCGTGGTTAATATACATGATAATTTGTGCATTATTGTTATCTTCGTATAGAGGGAGCTTTGAATTCTTCTGGTACTTGGGCTTCGGAGCGCAGGTCGTCGATGATTTTCCGGAAGGTTTCCTTGCCTTGTTCGGGGTCGAGCTTTGCCCAGCGCTGCTGCATCCTGAGCTTGCAGAGGTAGGCGAAGACGGCTTCCATGCTGAAGGGCTCGAAGAAGGTCCGCTCGTCGAGCCAGACCCATTTGAAGGCGTCTATCATCTTCTCCTTGCGGACGGGGTCCTCTTCCTCCACTATCTTCATGAGCTGAGGGATGTAGTCGAACTCCAGCCCGAGGTTGAAGTCTTTGGTCTTGTTCTCACGTATCATCTCCTGCACTTCGCCCTCTCCCTTGATGAAGTCGCCGATGCTCCAGCCCTGGCTGCGTGCCAGCATGGCTGTGAGGATGTTGGTGATGTCGAGGTTGAGCTTGTACCAGCGTCTCATCATCTTGTTCGGGCAAGTCCTGATGGCGTAGTCGAGGAACTGGAAAGCCATCTCGTCCTCGGGGAAGTAGCCTGCCTTGTCCTTGTTGAAGGCATATTCGCGGGCGAAGATGCTCATAAAGGCAGGGTAGCGATGCACGTTGAAGTTGAGCTCGGTGGCGCTTGTGATGAGGTCGCGCAGCTGGTCGAGCGTGAAGTTGCCCCACTGGTCAATCTGCGCCTCGGGGTTCTTGAGGAGCTTGACCAGGTTGACGCAGTCGAAGTGGAGGAAGAAGTAGAAGAGCAACTTCCTGTCCTGCTGTGTGAGCACCTCCTCGCACTGCTCGCGCATGTCCTCAACGGTCATGCCGGGCTTGGCGTCCTGCAGGTCGATGTCCGGCAAGCCGGCTATCATGCAATAGTAATTGGCCATGTAGCTTTAGGTTAGAAGAGCATCTCCACGAGCTGCGGACGCAGGAAGTTCTTGAAGTAGGTCTCGAACTCTTCCTTGCCGAAGTTCACCTTGTAGCTGCCGTCGGCTGGAGCGATGGTGAGCAGTGTGTCCTTGCCGTTGACCTTGTTGATGGTGACGCCTTTGTCGAGCAGTGCCTTGGCTTTGGCTGCGAAGTATGCCTTGAGGCTGTCGGCTTCGCTGCTGGAGATGACTGGGGGCTCGCCCTCCTGCCACTTTTCTGCCAGTGCGACGGCAAACTGTCCGAGGAAGTCGGGGCTTGCCTTGAGGCCTTCTACTGCTTCTTTGACGACGCCGTCGGTCAGCACATTGGCTATCTCGCTCTTGAGGGCGCTCATGGCCTGACCTGTATACATCTTGAGTTCGCTGCGCGTGTTGGCTGCCGTCTCGTCGGCCTTCTTCTGTGCCTGGACAGCGATTTCCTGTGCCTGCTGGCGTGCTTCCTGCAGAATCTTCTCTGCCTGCTGCTTTGCTTCGGCTATGATGCGGTCGGCCTCGGCCTGACCTTTTTCTACGCCTTCGCGCAGGATCTTTTCGGTGAGTTCTTGTATCTTTTCCATTATGTTTTAGTGTGTGTTTTTGCGAATTACGGCACGAAGGTACAAAAATCTTCTGACATTCCAACGGAAAGGCCTAAAAAAAATGCCCTATCTGTCATTATCTGAGCAGAAAGGGCATTCGGGGAGGGTGCTTCAGTACACGCCGACTTCGGTTAGCGCTACTGTGCCGTGGTGCCGCGTCACAGTGATGCGTACCTTTTCGGCATCGACGGGAGAGAAGCGATGCTGCTTGACGCGACACTCGGGGACGATGCCTTCGAAGAGCGTGTACCAGCGTTTGCCTTTCTTGTATTCGAGTCTGTATGACTGGATGTTGCCGTTTGTCTGTTCCATGACGGTGACGAGCGAGATGCTGTGCTTGCCTCGGAGGTCCACTTCCCACCAGGGTTCCTGGACGGATGGATGCGCGGTCCAGGCCGAAGAGAAGTCGTCGTCACATGCGAAATCACCGATGCCGTAGTCGTTGCTCCAGCTGTACTCGGTGGGGCAATGCTTGGCGATGTTGCGCTGCGTGATGGGTGCGTCGCACTCGGGCACAGGCTTCGTGGGCCCTTCATGATGCCAGAGTCGGCCTATCTGACGGAGCGCTTCGATGGCGTTGGCATCCATCTGTCCGTCGCGGTTAGGGGCGACGTTGAGGATGAAGTTGCAGTAGGCTTCGTTGTAGGGACGGATATTCTCCTCTACGATCCAGCGGACGTCGCGGAGGCGGTCGGTTGGCATGGACTCTTTCCAGAACCATGTGCGCTGCAGGGGCAGGCAGGCCAGGGCGGGCAGGCGATTCTCGCTGGTGCTGATTTTCTGCCCTGCGCCCTGCTCGTACGATTTGATGTCGGTGTAGAAGAGGGCTTCGCGGGGGTACTTGGCAGCATTGAGGTCCATGACGAGACAGTTGGGTTGCAGGCTCTTGATGTATGCATAGATCTCGGGGAAGGAGATGTCGTCGTAGCTGATGCGTGACCAGGGTGCGTCCCAGCCGTCGATGATGATTGCGGTAATGTCGCCGTACTTGGTGAGCAGTTCCTTGAGCTGTGCCTTGATAAACTTCGTGTGCTCGGGCTTGATGTGGCCCGGGCGGATGCGATGGTGGGTGTCGAGGATGCTGAAGTAGAGCATCACGCCGAGCCCTTCCTGCCGAAAGGCATCGACGTACTGGCGGACGACGTCAATGCGGGCAGGCGACTTCATGGAGCAATAGTCGGTCGTCCGGGTGTTCCAAATGCAGAAGCCGCTGTGATGCTTAGTGGTGAGGCAGCCGTAGGTCATGCCTGCCGACTTGGCGGCCTTGGCCCACTGATGGCAGTCGAGTTTGGTTGGAGCAAAGGCGGATGCCGGCATGTCGGGGTCGGGCCAGTCCTCGGTGGAATAGGTGGGCATGCCAAAGTGGATGAACATGCCGAAGCGGAGGTCGACAAACGCCTGCTGCAGTTCGCGCAGCGACTTCTGCTGGGCCGATGCCAGCAGGCCTGTCAGCAAAAGGGGGAGAAGGATGAAGATACGTTTCATGTCGTTAGATTTTTTTATTTCAATGGACTATTCTCTCATGCAAAATGCCGGAGCTGTAAAATCGGTGTACCTGTGTTTAAAAATCGACGTGCCGATGTTGCGAAATCGACGTGCCGATATTGCAAAATCGACGTGCCGATATTTCGCAATCGGCGTGCCGCGTTGACAGGCACGGCTGGCGGCCTCGGAAAACGGAACGTGCTCTTACCATCATAAAAGCACGCTCCGTCATGTTTCTCAGCCCGCCTTACCAGACATCCTCGGGCCTTTCGGGGCTGTCATAGATTTCCTTCGGACAGTACTCGAAGTAGTCGAGATAGAGCTCCGGGCGGCTCAAATCAGGCTGAACCGACTTGAAGCGGACATAGTATGTCTCGCTCGGGTCGAGCGTCTGGCGCACGATGATGTGGCGGCTGCAATTGTTCTTGTCGCGGGCCAGTTCGCTGTCGTGCTCGTGCTTCGTCGCCTTCATCAGGCCGTGGTTGCGCAGTTTGTGGTCGATTTCAATAATCTCGTCATCATCCTTACTGCCGTCCTGCAGGTCCGACCACGTAGCATTGTCACCAAAGAAGACCTCTACGTTCTTTCTCATGTCAATGGGGATGCCGGCCACTGGCAGTCTGTCCGGGTCAGTGCCGAAATAGACCTGCACGATGCCTCGGGCAGCCGTGGCAAGAAGCTTATAGCGGAACTCGTAGGTATTGCGGACAGGCACAGGGGGCAGCTTGAACATGATGTCGAAGTGGCCGAATGCCTTGTCCTCGTCGCCGCTATAGTTTGCCCAGTTGGCCTTGTAGCCATTGTAGTGGATGAAGTGGGTCTCCTCGTTCAGGATGGTCATGTTCTCGAAGTACTTGTACCTGTTGTAGAGAGAGACAAACACATGCTGCCACTTGCCCAGAGGACTGTCGGCGCGGCGTATGCCGTTGGTGATGGCCTCGGGGAAGAGTGCAAAGAGGTCGAAGCGGATACGCTCCTTGCCCAAGTCCTCGCGCACGACATCAGTATAGGCCAAAGGCTCGCCGATGGGATAGATGCAGGCGTTGACGATATCCGTCACCACCGCTCTCTCATCGTTCGTGAGTATCTGGATGCCACGCTTCTCGGGAGCACAGTAGCTCTCGTGACCCGTGCCCCTGATGTCATTGTCGCGCTCCGGGAAACTGTTCAGGTAAATGCCATTGCTCTCTGCACTCTCGTATATCTTGAGCAGACGACCGCCTTCGTACACAGGATACCATTCGAACACGGGAATCGTGTACTTGTTGTTCGTATTGTAGAAGTAGCCGTTCTCGTTGCAGTGATAGACCAGTTTGTTGGCAGGAATCCTCATAGGCAGGATATGATAGACCAGCCATTGGTGCAGCATATTCTTAGGCGAAGCATAGTTGTTGTTGACCTGGTAGCCGCCGTCGCTGAGGTACATGCCGTTTGAGGCAATCCAGTCCTGCAACTTCTCCACGGCATCGGACGCCTTCGGGTCGATGCCCTGAGACTGCCAGAAGTCGTCCGTCTCGCAGAAGAACGTAAAGCCATACTTGCGATGCTCCGGAGCATAGGCATGGGGGTCGCCCGAGATGGTGGTCATGTCATAGCCACCCTTGTCCATGTAGTTCTCCATGTTGAGCGCATCACCCTCGGCCTGATAGAGCGACTCGTACACCTCGTCGCGAACCTTGCTCAGCGTGTCAAGCAGGCCGCAAGCCTGAATAGCCTTGGCAAACATAAGGTATCCCTCACGCTGCTCGTCGAGGATAATCTGCAGATAACGGGCACACGACTCGTCCTTGGGAGCTATCACCTTGTGCAGCTGGTGCAGCACACCGTTGATGGCAGGAATATCGCAATTGAGGGGGTCTATATCGCAGTCGTTGTCGAGATAGATTACTTCCTGCTTGTCCTGACGGACCGTCAGTTTATGATCATATATCGTAGGCAGAGGCAACTCTGCATTCTCTTTTCCACTTCCAACAGAAGTAATAAGGTCAATCGTATATCGTTGCGACTCCATATCACCTCCATCGATGACAGTATTCTGCACCACTACCTTACGCACGGAGTCGAGCTTCCTGTCATCTGTAAATGCGTCCCACGAGGGTTCGCTAATCAAGCCCTGCTCCACCAGGTCTTGCAAGTATTGGTCTATCGCCTCGTTCGTGAGGGCGAAACATGTATAATTACCACGCGCTGTCAAGAGCTGGTAGACGGAAGACTTACTCCTTCCACTCACTGGCACCAGTTTTGTCAGTTCTACATACTGCGAGTATTCCTCGTGTGCATCCAGATAACCGGCCACCGTATATTCCGAGAAGACATAACGGGCCGAAGTATCTATTTCCTCCGTGCAAGAACAGATGATGAAAAGAAATGTGACAAGTGAAAGAACAAGCTTCCTCATTATTGTTGGTTGTTAATTATTGTCTTTTTACCTTATTTTTAATATATTCTCTTGGTCAGGCACGAAGCCTGACCAAGAGAATTGAGAGAGAGTTATCTAATGACCTCTGTGAGCATTACTGCTGGGCCATGATGTTCAGGACTGCTACTACGTCAGCAATGTCCACAACGCCGTCGCCATTCACGTCGCCGGTGAGATTGTCAGAGTCGGATGCCATGATGTTCAGGACAGCCACGACGTCTGCAATGTCCACTTCGTTGTCGCCATTCACGTCAGCAAATGCGCCATTGATGGGACTGCCACCTGCAGCCTGCATCTCAGCCCTTGTGATGAAGTGGAAGTTGCGGGCCTGGAGTTCGATAGAGTTATCCTTCGTAGCTTCGCTGCTGATGCTCCAGAAGATTGAGTGATCGATAGCAGAACCGAATCCATAAGTATTGATGCCCTTGTCCACCTTGACGTAAACGGTCTTCCATTCGCCTTCGGTTGCAGGCAGAACGAACTCTTCCTTGACATCTGTCAGCAGGTTGGGAGACTCATAGTACATGTAGCCACCCTTGATAGTATCTGCAGAGGCATAGTCGAAGGCAAGAATTACCTCGTCCTTCTCGAGAGGCTCATAGAGCGTTGTCAGCTCAATAGAAGGATTAACGCCAGTTGTAATGATGTCCAGAGTGAAGGCATCGTGTGTATAGTCAACGTTTGTACCCTTGTCACCCTTAACCTGGAGATATTCAGGATAGTCAGTGTAGAGCTGAGCCTTGGCAGCCAGAGCAGCTTCGGCATCA
>FLNY01004677.1_pt1 | contig 22966 bp, 20 predicted proteins | sample 1140381 | NCBI WGS metagenome assembly FLNY01 (sample SAMEA3878172, study PRJEB12797) | bioreactor metagenome | biome: Moose rumen | place: Sweden | collected 2011-10
AGGATCATGGCGACGATGAGACCGCCGACGGTGGTGATAAGGGCGACCTTCATACCGCCTGCGACGACGTTGGGGGAGATGTCGCCGGCTGCCTGGATGGCGTCGAAGGCGTTGATCATACCGATAACGGTACCGAGGAATCCGAGGGACGGGGCGATGGCGATGAAGAGGCCGATCCAGCTGAGGCCGTTCTCCATCTGGCTCATCTGGACGGAGCCGTAGGAGACGACGGTCTTTTCGACTACGTCGACGCCCTGGTCGTAACGGAGGAGACCCTGGTAGAAGATGGAGGCCACGGGGCCGCGGGTGTTGCGGCAGACGTCCTTGGCTGCTTCAACGCCGCCCTCGTCGAGGGCCTTTTCGACTTTCTCGAGGAGTTTCTTGGTGTTGGACTTGGAGAATGTGAGGTAGAGGATGCGCTCGATGGAGAGTGCAAGGCCGATGATCAAGCAGATGATGATCAGGGACATGAAGCCTGCGCCACCTTCGATGAACTTGGTCTTGAGAGCCTGGTGGAGGGGGATTTCTTCGCCTGTGCCGGCGAGGAGGTCGGCGGCGGTCATCTCTGCGGGAGCGGAGGCGACTTGCTCATCTGCGGGGGCGGCCTGTGCGTCCTGAGCGGATGCGGTGCTGGCAGTGAAGGCCATTACGCCAGCAACTGCGAGAAACATGAAAAACTTTTTCATAAAAACTTTAGATAGATGTATTAGTTTAAAATTAATTTCCAGTGAAATCGGTGCAATTTAGGAAAAAAAATCCAAAATTCAATGCCTACGATGATATTTCACCGCAAAGATTCTTTTCCAGTTGGGCTTTAACATATTCATTATCATCGCTCTTGCCCATGAGGAAGAAAAGTTTGGCCAGGGCGCTTTCTACCGTGAGGTCGTATCCCGACAGCACTCCGGCCTCCTTGAGGGCCTTTCCGGTGGAGTAGAGGTTCATGTTGACGGTGCCCCGCAGGCACTGGGTCACGTTGAGCAGAATCTTGCCGGAGCCGCAGGCCCTGCGGACCACGTCGAGAAACCAGCCTCGCGAGGGGGCGTTGCCGCAGCCGAAGGTTTCGAGCACCACGGCCCGGGTGCCCCTGCCCAGCAGGATGTCGCCGGCCACCTGTTCGGTGATGCCGGGATGCACCTTGAGAATAGAAACCCGCGTGTCGAGCCCCAGGCTGACCGAGAGCTCCTCTCCCGGAGGGAGGATGGCGTCGCGGTTGTAGCGGATGTCGATGCCGGCCTGCGCGAGGGGCGGGAAGTTGGGCGAACGGAAGGCCTCGAAACCGTCGGCGTCCACCTTGGTGCTGCGGTTGCCCCTGAGAAGCAGGGAGTTGAAGTATATGCACACCTCGGGCACCATGGCGCTGCCGTCGTTCCTGCGGGTGCCCGCTATCTCGATGGCGGAGACGAGGTTCTCGCGTCCGTCGGTGCGCAGGCGGCCTATCGGGAGCTGGCTGCCGGTGAAGACCACGCACTTCGAGAGCCCCCGCAGCATGAAACTCAGGGCCGAGGCGCTGTAGGCCATCGTATCGGTGCCGTGCAGCACCACGAAGCCGTCGTAAAGGGCGTAGCGTTCGCGTATGAGCGTCGCGAGCTTCTGCCACATCGCGGGCTCGATGTCGGAGGAGTCGATGAGCGGGTCGAAGGTATAGGTGTCGATGTCGAAGTCGAACTTGCGCAGCTCCGGCACCTCGTCCAGCAGGCTCTCGAAGTCGAAGGGGCGGAGCGACCTGTCGGAGGGGTCTTCCTTCATGCCTATCGTGCCTCCGGTGTATATCAGGAGAACGGATGATTTTTTCATATGGCGAACAGTTTCAGTGCGTTGGATGTGGTGACGGAGGCGACTTCCTCCAGGCTCGTGCCCTTTATTGAGGCGATTTTCCCGGCTATCAGGGGGATGTTGGCGGACTCGTTGCGGGTGCCTCTGAGCGGGACGGGAGCCATGTAGGGGGCGTCCGTCTCGAGGATGATGCGGCTGAGCGGGATGCGGGCGAGGTCGACGGCGATGCGGGCGTTCTTGAAGGTGATGACGCCTCCTATGCCCACGTACCACTCGCCGTAGCGCTGCATGCGCTCGAACACCTCGGCGCTGGCGCTGAAGCAGTGGAGGTTGCCCCTCAGGCCCATCCCGCGGCACTTGTCCATGACGGCGAACCAGTCCTCGGTGGCGTCGCGCAGGTGGATGTTGACCGGAAGGCCCCAGTCGCGGGCGAGTTCGAACTGCGCCATGAGCGCCTCCTTCTGCAGCTCGGCGGTCCCGGCGCCGTAGTGGTAGTCGAGGCCTATCTCTCCGATTGCCACGGGAGAGCGGGATCGCCAGGCGTGCAGGGCGTCGAGTTCGTCGCGCCACGAGGCGTCCACGTTGCCGGGATAGAGGCCGAGCATGGGGAAGCAGACCCCCGGGTGGCGGGCGCACAGGTCGTACATGGCCTGCCGCTCCGAGCTGCACGTATCGGCCTGGAGAAGCCGGGTGACTCCGGCCCCGACGGCACGCTCCACTGCGGCGTCCTCTTCGCCAGCGAATGCGGCGTCGGCAAGGTGGGTATGTGTGTCGACGAATTCCATCGGCGACAAATTTAGCAAAATTTCGTGTTTATACTACATTTCCCCAGCATGTCGGTGACGATGAAGCCGTCGCTTTCGAGAAGGCACAGGGCCGCGCTCACGCTGCCCCAGTCGAGCCCGAGCCCGCTGCACAGCTCCTCGGCGCTTATCCCCCGGTTCCTGCGGATGAACAGGGCGACGGAGCAGAGGCGCTCCAACGTATCGGCGCCGGCGTCGCTGTAGCAGGCCCGCAGGCTCTCTTCGAGCGCCGGACTCTTCGATCTCGCCAGGCTTCCGAGCCCCAGCTGGCGTGCGAATTCGGACGGGTCGGCGACGGGCTCGGCTATCTTCTCCATTATGAGGCGGTTGCAGCCGGCGGAGCGCACGTCGTCTATCCTCCCGGGAAGGGCGAAGACCTCGCGCCCGTAGCCCGCCGCAAGCCGCGCCGTCATGGTGCCGCCGCCCTTGGCCTTGGACTCGGTGAGCACGGTCGCGCGCGAAATGCCGGCGATGATGCGGTTGCGCCGGAGGAAGTTGAAGGCCGCGGGCACGGTGCCCGGAGGGAAATCGGTCACTATGGCGCAGCGGGGCGTCCCCAGAAGGCGCCGGGCCACTCCGGCGTGCCTGCGCGGATAGATGGAATCGATGCCCACGGGTATGACCGCCACCGTGGGCAGGCCGGCGTCGAGCGCTGCGAGATGCGCCGTCACGTCCACCCCCATGGCGAATCCGCTCACCACCGTGGGCCTCAGGGCGCTCCGCCCCAGGGCTCCCACGAGCCTGGAAGTCCATTCGCGCCCGTAGGGAGAGATGTCCCTGGTGCCTACGACCGAGATGCATTCGATCCGTTTGCCGAACACCTCCTCGGGAGGGGAGAGGCTTTTGAAGTACAGCCCGGCAGGGGCGTCTTCACAGTCGCACAGAAGGGGAGGGTAGCCCGGAAAGCCCCGGGGCACGAAGGTACAGCCCTCGGAGCGGAGCTGCGAGAGCTCGCGCGAGGCGTCCCCGAGGGCGTCGGGGCCAATCTGGAGCCGGTATTTGCTGAAAGGTCCGAAGGCCTCGTCGAGGCTCTGGGGACTCTGGGAGAAAACGGCTCCCGGGGAGCCGAAGCGGGCGGTCAGGGCCGCCGCCAGCGAAGGCTTGTAACCGAAGATGCGGTTGAGCGCCAGCGCACATGTGATTTCATAGTCTGTGAGGTCCATAGAAGTTTTTCTTTAGTCCGGGCAAATATAAGCCAAAGACCCCGAAAAACCAACAGGGCCCGCTATTTTTTGTTGATGGCGTCGAGGCGGGCCTGATAGCCCTGGCGCTCGATTTCGTCTTCGGTGGCGCCGATGAGCGCGGGAAGGTATTTTTTCTCGAGCTTGACGTTCTTTTCGCGGCGGGCGATGATGACGCAGTTGTGGGCGGCGGTGTAATCGTCGGGTTTGAGCTTGAGGGCCTTGCCGTACCACTTGAGGGCCTTCTTGGGGGAATCCTTGCCCACGAGCCAGTATGTGCCTATGTTGTCGGTGAAGCCGACGTTTTTGGGGTAGAGTTTGAGCATGCGCTCCGACACCTCGCGGAAGGCCTCGTAGCTGCCGGGAGTGCCGTAGCGGTAGAGGGTGAAGCAGTACTCCTGCACCGCCTGGATGAAGGTCTCCTCGGATGCGCTCTCGCCGTAGTGGGTCCAGGAGGGGTGCGCCGACGCCTGATAGTCTATCATCTTGATTATCTCGCGGCAGGCCAGGTCGGGGCTTTCCTTCTCGTAGAGGAGCAGGGCGCTTGTCTTGTCGACACGCCAGGCGAGCTCGGAGGGCTCAAGGGCGATGGCCTTGCTGATTGCCGACTGCGAACGGGCGAAGAGCGAATCGACGAAGAAGTCTTCCTCGAAGTAGCCCACGTCGCGGCCGGTGCTGTCCCGGAGCGTGAGCACGGGGGCTGCGCCCAGGAACTTTGCCTGGTGCTTGGGCACCACGCTGCTGCTGCGGGACTTCTCGAAGTACCAGCGGAAGCGCCCTTCGAGCATATAGGTATTGTCGGGTTCGGCCTGTTCCCAGCGGTCGAGTATGGTCTCGACGCCTACGCCGGAATAGCCTACGATGCGGACCTGGCGGTCGTAGCGGGTCTTGTAGGAAGATGCGTCCTGGGCCTGGACCAGGATGGATGCGAGCAGCAGTGCGGCGGTAAAAAATCGTTTCATACGTCCTTGAGTATTCTGCGGCCCGGAGGAAGAAGGTTGTTGCAGCGGGTGCCGAGGTTCTTGACCATTCCGAGCGGATGTCCCTTATATGTTATGACAACGTATCCCGCGGGAGCGTCGGGAAGTACGATGGTGTCGCGGTGGAGGTAGCGCAGGGCCGTTTCGAGCGGCACTTCGGCCTCCGGGCAGAGAGTCCTGTCAAAATCGATGCCGTACACGGCGTCGGGATGGGGGATGACGTCCCTGCCCCTGGTCACCGGGGCGGGAGTGCCGCAGCGAAGGGGCCTGAGAGCCGGGAGGTCGAAGCGGCGGGAGGCCCCGCACGGGGAGGTCCTGACGAGCGCGCCCGCCCACTGGCCCTCTCCCGGCACCGTTCCGGCCTTCAGCAGCGAGCCGCAGGCGGTGAGAGTGACGCCCCAGGCGGCGAACTCGTCCTCGGGCGGAATTATCTCCCCTCCCAGGGTGCGGGCGGCCCAGAGGAGGTTGGCGTCGTTCTCCTCTTCCTCGTAGGTGCAGGTCGAATAGATGAGGACGCCGCCCTCGCGCAGGGCGGGCCAGACGTCGGCGAGGATGCGCTTCTGCCTTGCCGCACAGAGGGTTACGAGCTCGGGGGACCATTCCTCGACGGCCCGCGGGTCCTTGCGGAACATGCCCTCGCCGCTGCATGGGACGTCGGCGATTATGATGTCGAACGCTCCCGGGAGGCAGCGGCCGATTACCGAAGGGTCGGCGCTGGTGACGCTGACGGCGGGGTCGCCCCAGAGGGCGACGTTGTCGAGGAGTACCTGCGCGCGGGCCTTCATGACTTCGTTGGCGACGAGGGTGAAGCGCCCGCCGAAGGCCTCGCGGAGGGAGGCCGCGGCGTCGGTGGTCTTGCCGCCGGGGGCGGCGCACAGGTCGAGCACCCGCAGGCCCGGGGCGAAACGCGGCAGGACCTTGCGCAGCAGGTGCCCGGGGAACATGGCCGACGAGTCCTGCACATAGTAGCATCCTGCGTGCAGCAGGGGGTCGAGAATGAACTGCGGCCGCTCCTCCAGGATACGGCCGTGCGGGCTCCAGGGCACCGGCGCTCCGCCAGGCCCGTCGGACCCCTTGAAGGGATTGAGGCGTATGGAAACCCCGGGACCCTCCATCAGCCGAGGTCGGAGGGGAAGTCGGGACGCTCGCCGTGCGAGACTGCCACGAGGCCGTCGACAACCTTGTCGAGGGCGTCCTTGATCTTGCTTCCGAGCATGGCCTTCATCATAAGGTTGAGGTCGGCGTCGACGACCAGGAAGAACTCGGTGCCGCCCTCCGAAGGCTCGAAGAACGCCGATATGCAGAAGTGGAAGGGTGCCTCGGCATCCTCGATGCGTATGAGGGAATAAGGCCTGCGCTCGGTGACCTTAACGGCTATGGTGAAGCCCTGTATGTTTGCCCTTATGGAGTCGAAATCGGCCTCTACGCCGTCCCGGTATTTGGCGGGGATGTTCTGCGTGAGGTTGCGCATATCGGTGAAGCCCATGTAGAGCTGTTCGGGGGGAAGGGCCACCTGGCCGTGCTTGCTTTCGTAATGTGCCGCCATCTCGTTTATTTTTTATACATTTGCAAATATACAAAAATAAAATGCACAAAATATACTTTGAAAAACGCTGCATAATCATCTGCGACCCCTCCGACCAGGCCCTTGCAGACCCCAACTCCATAGAATTCCACGGCGGCGGCAAGCTCGACCTCCATACCCTCGTGACCATGTTCAAGGCCTCGGGATCCCTGAGCCGCATCTATATCCCCGCAGAGGATACGGACCTCGCCTACAAGAGCCTCTGCGCCGAGTTCCGCGAGGTCAACGCCGCCGGCGGCCTTGTGTCGAACCGCCGCGGCGACTATCTGCTCATCAGCCGCAACGGCCTCTGGGACCTGCCCAAAGGCCATCAGGAACCGGGCGAGGACATCAGCGTCACGGCCCTCCGTGAAGTGCAGGAGGAGACCGGCGTCGAAGCCCTCGAGCTCCGCGGCCTCATCTGCGTGACCGACCACTGCTACCTGCGAGGCGGCGTCTGGCACCTCAAGCACACCTGGTGGTACGACATGCTGTACACGGACCCCGTCGACCTCACCCCCCAGAAGGAGGAAGACATAAGCAAGGCCGCCTGGGTTGCCAAGTCGAGCCTTCCCCCGTATCTCAAAAATACTTACCCGTCCATACTTGAAGTTTTCAGGGAAGCAAAGGTGTGAAACTTTTTTTGTTTCATATCCGTATAATACTATATGAAACTTTCCCAATTCAATTTTGAGCTCCCCCCCGAAAAGATCGCGAAGGAGCCAGTCCGCTGGCGCGACGAGTGCAAGCTCATGGTCCTCGACCGCAAGACCGGCAACATCGAACACAGGCAATTCAAGGACATACTCGACTACTTCCACAAAGGCGACCGCTTCGTCTTCAACGACACCAAGGTCTTTCCCGCCAAGCTCTACGGCAAGAAAGAGAAAACCGGCGCCGACATCATGGTCTTCCTGCTCCGCGAACTCAACCGCGAGCAGCGCCTCTGGGATGTGATAGTCGAGCCCGCCCGCAAGATCCGCATCGGCAACAAGCTCTACTTCGGGGAAGACGAAAGCATGGTCGCGGAAGTGATAGACAACACCACCTCCCGCGGCCGCACCCTCAGGTTCCTCTACGACGGACCCTACGAGGAGTTCAAGGAATCCCTCTTCGCCCTCGGCCAGACCCCCGTTCCCGAGTGGGTCAAGGAGACCCCCGGCCCCGATGACGCCGAGAACTTCCAGACCATCTTCGCCTCCAAGGAAGGCGCCGTGTCGGCTCCCGCCGCCGGCCTGCACTTCTCGCGCGAACTCATGAACAGGATGATTCTCGCCGACGTCGAGAAGACCTTCATCACCGTCCACATGGGCATAGGCCACTTCCGCAGCGTCGACGTCGAGGACCTCTCCAAGCACAAGGTCGACAGCGAGCACATGATCATCAGCCAGCAGGCTTCCGACGAAATCAACGCCACCAAGCACGCCGGCGGCCGCATCTGCGCCATTGGCGTGACCGTCATCAGGGCCCTCGAGACCTACGTCACCACCAACGCCGAAATCCGCCCCAACGACACCTGGACCGGCAAGTTCATCTTCCCGCCCTACCAGTTCAGCATCGCCGACGCCTTCGTCTCCAACTTCCACCTTCCCTGCTCCACCATGCTCATGATGGAGGCTGCCTTCGGCGGCTACGAAAAGGTGATGGAGGCCTACCGCGTAGCCCTCGAACAGGACTATCGCTTCGGCCCCTACGGCGACGCCCTCCTGATAAAGTAGGCCCGGCTATCTAAGTTTCGCAAGTATGAACTATTTATGTTTCAAAGGATTGTGCCAACTTGCGAAACTTCCCCTCACGCACATTTCTTCTGCCCACGTTACCCCATCCCTAAATCCCTTCCCTCGGGGAAGGGACTTATCAACGCCCTACGGGCTCTATAATAGGTGGTTTCGCAAATGCGAAACTTAAGTTATCTATCTGACCCTTATTGTTTGGGCAGGATCCACCTTCGAGATGAAGAGGGTGGGGATGAGGAGCATCAGCATGATGGCTCCGAAGGCCAGCGCGTCCACCAGCAGGACCGTGGGCAGGTTGAGGTGCACCGGTACGAACGAGACGAAGTAATTCTCGGGATTGAGCCGCAGCAGGTGCGTCTTGTCCTGCACGAGGCACAGCAGCAGCGCCGCGGCGTTGCCGGCCGCCATGCCTATGGCGACAAGGCGTGCCGCCACCCTCAGGAACACCCCCGAGATGGCGCGGTTGGACATGCCGAGACTTTTTAGCGTGCCTATGGTGGATATGTGCCGGAACAGCAGGATGAGCAGCCCCGAAATCATGTTGAACCCTGCCACTATTGTCATCAGCACTATGATTGCCAGCACGTTGAAGTCTATCAGGTCGAGCCAGTCGAAGAGCTGCGGATACCGCTGGCGGGAGGTGCTGGCCCGGAGAATGTCTTCGTCCTCCTTGTGGGAGGCGTAGGCAAGCAGGCTCATCTGCAAGGCGGCGTCGTCGGCCGATGCGCCGTCGGCGAGTATGACCTCGAGTGCGCCGCACTCGGTTGAGTCCATGCCGCAAAGGCGCTGCATGTCGGAGAGAGGAACCGTTACCGTGAGCATGTCGTCGGAGTCTACGAGGGCGTCGTACACGGTGGCGGCGGTGAACTTGCGCGCACGCACGCGTTCGTCTACAAAGTAGGCGGTGAAGCTGTCGCCCTCCTTGATATGCAGCCTGCGGGCGAGCCTGGAAGGGACGCTGGCCTGCAGGGAACTGCCTTCCGGCATGGGGACGCCCTTCACGAGCACTCCGCCGATGTCGTCGGGCCCCTTCACGATTGCGGGCTTCCATATCACGGGCGTGATGCTTTCGACCCCGTACACATTGCCCAGGCTCTCAAGGTACGAAAGCCCCAGGTCGACGGTGGAGCCGTCGCTGCCCGTGAGAGTCACATCGCCTGCAACGGACGAAATGCCGGAGCGTATCTCGTGCCTGAACCCGCCTGCGATGGCGAGCGAGAGTATCATTACGAGGAACGACACCGCTATCGCCCAGGTCGCAAGCCTGCCCTTGAAACTCAGGTGCGAAGCTATGAACCGCTGTGCTTTCATCTACGGGCAGATATGGCGGTAACGCTGATGGTAGGCGCGCACGCGGCGCACGTACGAGACCGTCTGCCCCCCGCCGGGGAAGGTGCCGTGGGCGAAGTCGCCCGCGACGGCGACCGAGTCGTGCTGAAGGTCGGGAATCAGGGCGGCTACGTTGTCCCAACGGGAGACGTCGGCACCCTTGCGGCGGGCGTAGTTGATGCAGTCGCGCATGCGCCCGGTACCGGCGTTGTAGGCAGCCAGAGTGTACTTCGAGAGCTCCTCGGGCCCGGCGGCGATGCGGCGGTAGCGCTTCTCGACCGCAAGGAGCATCAGGACCCCGGCGCGGATGTTTTCCTCAGGGTCGAGGGTGTTGGAGCAGCCGAACGAACGTGCGGTGTCGGGCAGCAGCTGCATGAGCCCGGAGGCGCCCATGGGCGAGCGTGCCTCGATGCGGAACTTCGACTCCTGATAAATGAGGGCGGCGAGGAGCTTCCAGTCCCAGCCGAGGGTGTCGGCATAGACGCGCAGCAGCGAGTCGTAGGGGCAGATGAAGTCGGCGCTCACACGCTTCAAGGGGTTGTATATGTCGAAGAAAGGCTGACGTATGATGGGGTAGTCGGGCCTGTTCCTGAAGGCTTCGAGCCACTCCGAGGCCTTGCGGGCCTCCACCTCGCGGGAGGCGGGGAACACCCAGACGCCGCAGCTGTCGGCGGGTATCTGCACAAGGGAGGAATCGGCGGCGATGCACCCCAGGTACGGGAAGAGGGCGACGTCGATCCTGCCGGCGCGGAGCGAATCCAGGAGCTGCTCGCCCCCGGAGGCAAGACGCACCCTGACTGTGCGGCCGGAGCTTTTGGCGAAACGCTGCAGCAGCTCGTAGCTGTAGCCGCAGGCAAGGGGGCCCCCGGGCGCGGAGCCTTCCATGCTGACTGCCCCCGAGAGGGGAGTGCCGTCATGCCAGGGACCCGGGCTGCGCTTGCAGGCTCCCAGGCACAGGACAACGCAGATCAGGACCGGTATGGCGCGTCCCGGTCTCATTGCCGGGCTCCTCCTCTGCTTGCTGCTCCTGCTTTTCCCCCTCCTCCTCCGCCGCTTCCGGCAGAAGTGTTGTTGAAGGTGTAGAAGTAGAACGGCCAGTACATGCCGAGCTTGAGGCCGCTCATGCCGTCGACCGTGTAGGTGTAGCCGTCGGCGGTGAAGTAGTCACGGCGCTGCATGGGCCAGCCCCTGCCCACATTCTGGTATTTGACGTAGAGACAGAGGCGCTTCCACTGGATGTTGACGAACAGGTCGAGGTAGGGGCCGTTGTTGTAGAGCTCCTTCTCCTGGTTGTGGAACACGCCGAGGGCGGGGTTCCAGGCGGGGGCGTACCATTTGGTGTTGAAGAGGCCGCCCGCGCCTATCTGCATCTGCATCACGCCGGGCTGGATGTCGAACTGCACGTACCAGCGCAGGTTGAGGGCGAGCGCAGGCAGCGGCAGGACCTCGGGGTTGGAGGAATACTGTGCCAGGATTCTGTTGTCGAAGTGGACGGGCCCTGCCACGAACTCCTTGTGCAGCGAGGCCGACAGGATGCTCATGGGAACGGCGTTCTGCTGTACGATGCCGAGGGTGTCGTAGTAGATGTTGTTGGCAAGGAGGGCATATCCGGCCTGGGCGTCGAACTTCCAGCGGGGGATTTCGATGCCGGCGCGTATCCTGGTCACCGATTCCTTGGTGAAGTCGTTGTTCCAGCTGAAGTGGTTGGTGCAGAGGACCCGCTGGTAGTAGTCGGGGGTGAGGAGGGTGCTGCCTATCCGGGCCGAGACCGTGACGGGGCTGGTGCGGGCCCGCCTGAAGGGGTAGAAGTTGAAGGTGGCGCCCGCATCGAACTCGGTGTCGCCCAGCTTGTATCCCATCACGTTGAACTTGGCGAGGGCGTCCCAGTTCAGGTACTTCCTGAACTGCCCTTCGGCTCCGGCGTAGAGGTAGACGGAGTTCTCGACGTGTTTCTGCGGACGCAGGCTCGTGGAGTCGAAGTAGTGGCGCAGCTCGTCGCCGGCGCCGACGTCGATCTTGGACACTATGCCCTCGCTGCCCCAGGGCTGGAGGCGGACGAAGAGCTTGTTGTCGAGCTTCATGGTGCCGAGGGAGTCGGCGCTGGCGGCGCCGTAGTTGAAGACGTTGTTGTAGAAGGCCGCGGCGGTGGCGTCGGTGATGTTGTCGGTGTAGGTGCGCGAGTATGTGGACCATTCGGAGCTGTGGCCGATGAACATCGTGGTGACGTTGCGGTCGAGGGTGTCGCGTTTTGCGGCGGCCTCGAGGGTGTCGGTCGCAGCGAGGGTGTCGCGTTTTGCGGCAAGGTCCTTTATGAACTCGAAGGGTATGCGGTACTGCTGGTCGAGGTAGAAGGTGTTTTTGACAATCTTGGAGGAGGCGTTGCTGAGCCGTACGGGGATTTCGCGGGCCTCGATGGTGGTGTCACGCACCCAGGTGCGCTCCAGCACGCCGCCGTTCTCCTGGCGGTCGACCATGTTGTAGATGTAGCCGGCATGACCCAGGTACTTGCGGCCGAGGTAGTTGAGGCGGGCCGAGAACGTCTTGTTGGTGGTGCTTTCCCGCTGGAGTATGCCGCCGCTGCCGAAACGGTCGTAGGAGAGGGCTATGTTGAGCTCGGGAGTGATGTTCTGGGTGGTGAGGATGTGGAGGTTGTCAGACTCCTTGGAGGTGTCGTCCAGTATGGTGCCGTAGTAGGCGAGCTCGGTGTGGGGGGTCTTGGTGTTGTAGTTGGGGACGGTGCGCGGGGAGAACGACCATATCTCCTCGGTGTCGTAGAAACTGACGCGCTCGTCGCTCTCGCGAAGGAAGTAGTTGTACAGCTGGGCCGGGGAGCCGGGGACGCCGAGCCAGGTGGCGTTGACGTCGCGGCGGAAGATGGGATAGTCGTTGAAGTGGTAGTTGTAGGTGGTATCGGGCTCGCGGACATTCAGCCTGTGGGCGTACTGGTCGACGTTCCATTCGATGATGCGCTTGTACTGCATCTCTTCGGGCAGGGCGAAGGTCTCCAGGATGCGGGGCGTGTATTCGGTGATGGAGTCGCGGAGGGCCTGCTTCCTCTCTTCTTCCTTGCGGAGGGAATCCATTTCGGCGAGCTTGATGGGGAGCATCTGCTCTGCGTCGTACTTGCGCCTCTCGGAGCGGCTGAGGGAGTTGTACCAGGCGAGGAATTTGGCCTGTGCCACGGCGGCGGAGTCGGCAAGGTAGATGGAGTCGAGCCTTCGCCAGTCGAGCGAATCGGGACGGGCGAGGTCGAGAAGGGAGAAGGCGCCGAGGGAGTCGGGCGGGATGCGGGCAAACAGGGTGTCGGCCTCGGTGTGGAGGGAATCGACCCTGTGGCGCAGTGAGTCCCTGACTATTCGGTGTGTGAGTGAATCGATTAGGGCTACGTAGTATTTGTAGCGGAACGGGTCTGTGAAGCGGAGTGAATCGGGGGCCTTGATGGTGTCGCGGGCGGTGAGGTGGGGGAGGGTGTCGAGGATTTCCTCCTCCTGTATGTCGGTGCCGATGAGCAGGCTGTCGGCTATCCTGGCCTCGCCCAGGTCGCCTGTGCGTCCGAGCTTGTAGGCGTCGCGCACGTAGGTGACGGTGTCGATGACGGGGAGGGGGGCATGGGGCGAAGGGAGATTGCCCGGGGCCGAACCCAGGACCGAAGCCACGGTGGCCGAAATCACCGCTGCGGGGAACAGTAATCCGGAGAGCGCTTTCATCTTTCTTCTCTCTGTGCTTCCATCATGGCGGCGATGCTTTCGTCCTCGCGGATGAAGGGGGCGCCTTTGTCGAGCAGGGAGCAGAGTTCATCGTAGCCGAGGTCGCCGATCAGCATCGAAAAGGCCTGCAGGCCGACTATGTCGTCGGTGTGGGAGAGGTAGGTTTCCTTGCAGAGGGCCAGGATTTTCTGCATCTGGAGGGCGTAGAGGGAGTCTGCGCTCTCTTCCCGGCCGCTCAGGGCGAGCTCGCCGATTTCGCCTTCTCGCTCATAGTAGAGATCCATTATGCCGTCGAGCAGGGAGGCGTTGGCGTCGGAAAGGGGGCTGCCGGTGACGGTGACGGGGTAGTCGAGGTCGATGGTGATGTCGGGCGAATCGGGCACGAAGCGCACGGTGAAGCGTTCGTCGAAGAGGTCGCGGCCCGGGAAGCGGAGGAAGACCGCAAGGCATACGGTCTTGTCGATGGGGCCGGTGAAGCCGAAGCGGCCGTCGGTCACGGTGACGGAGTCGATGGGACCGGAGGCTCCGAGGAGGTACACTTTGCTGCCAGGGAGGGTTGCGAGCGGGTCGCTTATGCTCCCGTGGACCGTGAACGTGGGCGCGGGAGAGGTGCAGGCGGCGAGCATCACGGCCGCGAGCAGCGGGAGGTACCTTCTATGCTTCATCGGACGAGAATAATGAGGGAACGCTGTCAAGGTTGCCCTGGGGGTGCTCCAGCCTGACCTTTCGGAAGGCGAGCACGACAAGGGCGGTGAGCAGGACGGCCGCCGCGAGCAGTATTGCGTACGGTGCGGCGGGGATGACCTGGGACCAGGAGTCGACGTCCTCCCATGAGGGGATGCGGCTGACGGCCACTGCGAAGGTGTTGTTGACGCAGTGCATGAGCATCGTGAGCTTGAGGGAGCCGGTCCTGTAGTAGACGTAGCCGAACAGGCAGCCCATCAGGAATGCCGGTATCGCCTGCCAGGGGTTGAGGTGTATGAAGGCGAAGAAGAAGGCGGAGATGACTATGGCCAGGGCGGGGTTCATCTTGTGGGAGAGCAGGCCGCGCAGGACCATGCCGCGGCAGAGCCACTCCTCGCACAAGGGGGCGAAGATGCTGACGCACAGCAGGTCGACCCAGAGATTGCCGTTGGTAAGGCTGGCGAAGGCTTCTGCGAGCGAGGGGGGCATGGGGGGCAGGAGGCTGGTGAGGGCGTCGGCCCAGAAGCTCATGGCGATGGTGCCTGCTGCGGCAAGAAGGGCGCACAGGGCGCCGCCGACAGGCGAAAAGTGCCGGTTGTCGAGCTTGACGCCGGTGGCGTTCATGGCGGCGGCGGAACTCTTGACGGAGGCCCATAGCATGGGCGGGATGAACATGACGGGGTAGCTCAGCAGGGTGCCGTACTCGGTCGCCGCCTGCTGGCCTGCGACTGCCGTGAGGATGAAGATGAGCACGCCGCCGATGGCGGTCCCCACGAGGAGCCAGCCCAGAAGGGCGAACATGCCGCCTGCTCCCGGGACGTACCAGGAAAACTTTTCCAGGAACTGGTAGTTGCCGCGACGCTTCATTTGTAGAGGGGTGTGGGATAGACGCCTTCGTGCACGAGGGAGGCGAGCTTTGCCACTACGCCCGGACGGTCCTCCTTGAAGGTGACGCCGAACCAGCGGGAAGGGGAGGAGAGGACGTCGCAGACGGCGGTGCCGGCCTTGATCATGTTGTCGATGGCGAAGGGGATGTAGAATTCGGTCTTGAGCTCGTTGACGTTGGCCTCGAGGAAGGACTCGAAGATGCTTGCACTGGCCGCGAAGTAGTCGGGGGTGAAGCACCACATGTTCATGGAACAGAGGTCGCGGGGCTGGAGGGCGACCCTTTCCGAGGTGACGGAATTGTCGCCCCGGAGGACGCCGTCGGGCTCGAACATCACGTTGTGGTGCTCGACGACGCCGGTCAGGCGGCCTTCGGCGTTGTAGTGGCAGATGCCGCGGGAGACGCCGCCGGACTCGCTGAGGGTGTTGTCGACCTGGAAACCTACGATGGCGTAGACGCCGGTGGTGTTCTCGTGCTCACGGCACCAGTCGGCGGCGATGCCGAAGGAGTCGCGGCCGTAGAAGTCGTCGCCGTTGATGACCACGAAGGGCTCGTGGATGGCGTCGCGGGCCATGAGGACGGCGTGGGCGGTGCCCCAGGGCTTCTGGCGCTCGGGGTTGAGGGTGAAGCGCTCGGGGATGCGGTCGAGTTCCTGGGTTACGAACTCGAAGCGGAGGGGCTCGCCGTCGGGGCATTTGACATTGCTGTATTTTTGTGCCACGAGGTCCTTGAACTGCTGGAGGAAGTATTCCCTGACGATGTAGACGACCTTTCCGAATCCGGCGCGCACGGCGTCATAGATGGAGTAGTCTATGATAGTTTCTCCGGAGGGGCCGAGTCCGTCCATCTGCTTGAGCCCGCCGTAACGGCTGCCCATGCCGGCTGCAAGTACCAAAAGAGTAGGTTTCATGACAAATTATCTTATTAATTCCGCAAATTTAATTATTTTTGTGATTATGGGAAAATTTAAAGACATCTGGAATCGCGACAAGGACGGCAGCAAGGCTCCGCAGCGTTCGTTTCTCCGTTTTGCCATAGTCATCACGGCAATAATCGTGCTCTTCCTCTTCGTCAAGAAAGACAACGTGGTCCGCTGGGTGCAGGCCGGATTCACCCTCCGCAGCCAGGAGCGCCGCATCGAGGCCCTCAAGGAAGACAACGCCCGCCTCGACGAGCAGATACGCATTCTCAGCACTTCACGCGATTCGCTCGAAACCTACGCCCGCGAGGAGTTTGGTTTCGCCGAGCCGGGTGACGACGTTTATATTGTCAAGTAGCCATGCTGGTAGTCATAGAAGGACTTGACGGCGCTGGAAAGTCCACGCAAGTGCGCCTCATGCGCGAGTACCTGGCCACGGTATGTCCCAGGCTCGAATACATACATTTCCCCCGTTACGACGCCCCTGTCTACGGAGGGCTGATTGGCAAGTTCCTGCGCGGCGCCTTCGGCTCCATAGAGGACGTGCATCCCCAGCTTGTGGCCCTCCTCTTTGCAGAAGACCGCCACGGCGCGGCCCCTTTCATCAAGGAGGTCCTTGCCGGCGGCGGCACCGTGCTGCTCGACCGCTACGTCTATTCCAACATCGCCTACCAGTGCGCCAAGATGCCCACGGCCGACGGCGCCGAGGACCTCAGGGAATGGATACTCAATACGGAATTCGGCAATTTCGACCTCCCCAGGCCGGATATCAACATCTTCCTGGACGTGCCCATCGGCTTCGTGGAGGAGAGCCTGTCGCGCTCGCGCGGCGGGTCCGACCGCAGCTATCTCCAGGGCTCCCGCGACATCCACGAACAGGATCTCGGCTTCCAGAAGCGCGTCCGGGCCATGTACCTCAGGCAGGCTTCTCTCGACCCGTCCATGACCGTGGTCGACTGCTCCGACGCCTCCGGCTGCATGCTCCCCCCGGAAGACATCTTCCTCAAGCTTCGCAAGGTCTATGAAGCACAACTTTAAGCGCCTGTGCGCCGTCATTGTCGGCATAGTGTTCTTTGTCGCCGGCCTGCTCAAGCTCATGGACCCGGTGGGAGCAGGGCTTGTGGTGCAGGAGTATTTCAAGTTTTTCCGCATGGGGTTCCTCATGCCTGCGGCCCAGGCCGCGGGAGTGGCCATGGCTCTGCTCGAGACCATGCTCGGCGCAGCCATGATAACGGGCGTGTGGCACCGCCTCACCGGGATAGTCTCTATGGTGGTGCTTGGTGTCTTTACCCTGCTTACCCTCGTGCTCTGGATAGCCAATCCGGCCATGGACTGCGGGTGTTTCGGCGAGGCCGTGCATCTCACGCACTTCCAGAGCTTTGTCAAAAACGTGGTCCTGTGCGTGCTGTGGGCCTTGGCATACCTGCCTCTGGGCAGCGCCCAGGCGCCCCGCCGCGGCAAGTACGTGTCCTTCTGGATAGCGGCCGTGTCGGTGTCGTTGTTCCTTGTCGTGAGCCTGAGGGGCATCCCGGCCCTGGACTTCACGTCCTTCAAGCCCGGGGTCACCCTCATGCAGGCGCAGTACGGCGCAGCCGAGGACTCGCCCCTCTTCTCGCTCTGCGATTCCGAGGGCGAGTACTGCGACGAGCTGCTCTCCGACGGCCCTGCACTGGTGTTCTCGGTCTACGACCCCGACAGGCTCAGCCCCAGGGTGGAGGGTCGCATCGCGGCGCTGCGAGCCTCGGCCGACAGCCTCGGCCTGCCCGCCCTCCTCGTCGTCTCGGCCGGCGAGCTTGAGCCGGGCCAGTACTCCTCCGACCGCCGCACCCTCATGACCGTCAACCGCTCCAACGGCGGCGCCACCCTGTTCATCGACGGCCTGGTCGTGGCCAAATGGCCCGCCTCGCGCCTCCCCTCGGCCACCTACGTCGCCTCTCTATCCTCCCAGGACGCCACCGAGGCCATGATCAATGAGTATTCCCCCCGCCGCATGAAGATGCAGGCCTTCCTGCTGTACGTCTTCGCCGTGCTGCTGCTGCTCTGAAACAGAGCAGCAGCAGCACGGCTTTGTCGCCTAGCGACAAAGCCGTACCTATTATCCCCCTGCACCCCCAGGGGACTGGGTGGCGTACCCCCCAGACCCCCTGAGTCGGCCGCAAGCGGCCTCCGTACTTTTCTTCGAACCCACCGCAGTGCTGATCTCTCCCGGCCAGATCCCTTCGAACCCACCGCAGTGCTGGCGACGAAGCGGTACCTATTATCCCCCTGCACCCCCAGGGAACGGGCTCAGAGGAACTTGAGCTCGTAGGGCATACGGGCGAGGATGCGGGGCTCGGAGAGCTCTTTGCGGATGCGGACGGAGTAATCTTCCTTGGGGCCGTTGATTGAGGAGACCAGGACTTCCATCATGGTGGGAGGGGCGGGGACGGCCTTGACGCTCCAGGAGGCAGGATCGTCGAGCCCGGCGAGCGAGGCGGCGTAGCCGACGGCGTCTTCAAGGGTGCCGAGCTCGTCGACCAGGCCGATGCCGAGGGCGTCAGCGCCGGTCCAGACGCGGCCCTGCCCGATTTCGTCGACCCTGTCCTTGGGCAGTTCGCGCCCTTCGGAGACTATGGTGGTGAAGCGGTCGTAGATGTCTTCGATCGAGCGGAGCATGCAGTTGTACTCAGCCTGGTCGAAGGGCCTTACGAGGCCGAACATGTCGCCGTGCTTGTTGGAGGATATGGTCTCTACCCCGACGTGCAGCACGTCGGAAGCGGTCTTGCTCAGGTCGGGGACCATTCCGAATACGCCGATGGAGCCGGTGAGGGTGAGGGCGTCGGAGTAGATCTTGGCGCAGTTGTTCGAAATCCAGTAGCCACCGGAAGCGGCATATTCGCCGTACGAGGCCACGAGGGGCTTCTCTTCCCCGAGCCTGTCAAGCTCCGACTTGATTTTCTCGGATGCGAGCACGCTGCCGCCGGGGGAGTTGACCCTGAGCACTACGGCCTTGACGCTCTTGTCTTCACGCACTTTTTCGATGAGGGAGGCGAAGCGGTCGCCCGCCACCTCCTGCTCCTGTATGCCGTCGACGATGTTGCCGTTGGCGTATATGACCGCAACCTTGCTGCGGGCCGTGCCCGGGAGCACCTTCGCCTCCACGTAGTCGGCAAAGGGTATCATCGTCACCTTCTTGAAGTCCTCTGCTACCGCGAGCGTTGCAAGCTGCTGCTCGAGACCGCTCCTGTCGAAGAGTTCATCCACCAGCCCGCAGTCGAGAAAATCCTGGGGCAGGCAGAGCTTTAGGCCGTCGACGGCTTCGTTGAGGGAACTCACGCTGATGCCGCGGCTGGAGGCGATTTCGGAGGCGATGGTCTCCCACATGGAGTCGACCATCTGCTGGTACTGCTCGCGGTTCTCGGGGCTGGCGCTGCTGCGGGTGAACATTTCGCCGGCGGACTTGTATTTGCCGTGCCTTATGAGCTGAACGTTGACGCCCAGCTTCTTGAGGAGGTCGCCGAGGAACACCATCTGGGTGTTGACTCCGACGATGGTGGTAGTGGCGCCGGGGTGTTTGGTCATATATACTTTGTCGGCTACGGAGGCGAGGTAATAGGAGCCGGTCGAAGGGGCTTCGATGTAGGCTGCCACCGCTTTGCCGGAGTTGGTGCGGAAGTTCTGAAGGGCCTGCCGCAGCTCGCTGCAGCGGGCGATGCCGGAGGCGTTGCCGTCGGTCTTGAGGTAGATATATTTGATGCCGGGGTCTTCTGCGGCGGCGTTGACTGCCTGCACCGCCTCCCATATGCCGATGGTGGCGATGTTCATGCCGCCCTGGAGCTTGGACATGGGATCTCCGGGGCCGCCCTGCTCCTCGAGGGCTATCCTGGACATGTCGATTTTGAGGACGCCTTCGGAAGGTACGGAAGGGGATCCGGAGCCTGCGAGGCCTGCGAATACCGCAATCGTGAGTGCACTGAGGAGAAGGATGCCGCAGATTACGGCAAGGACCATTTTGAGAAAATTCTTCATCTTGAGCGTAATTTGTTCGCAAAAGTAAGTAAATTTGCGCAATTATGGCACAGAAACCTTCAATTCCCAAGGGTACGCGCGATTTCGGACAGCAGCAGATGTCCGGCCGCAACTATATTTTCGATACCGTCCGCAGCGTCTTCCGTACGTTCGGATATGCGCAGATAGAGACCCCCGCCATGGAGAACCTCTCCACGCTCCTGGGCAAGTACGGCGACGAGGGCGACAAGCTCCTCTACCGCATCCTCAACTCCGGCGACGCCTTCGACGGGGTCGATTTCGGCAGGCCGCTGGCTCCCCAGGTGTGCGAAAAGGGCCTGAGGTACGACCTTACGGTGCCGTTCGCCCGTTACGTGGTGCAGCATCAGTCCGAGATTTCCTTCCCCTTCAAGCGTTTCCAGATTCAGCCCGTATGGCGTGCAGACCGTCCGCAGAAGGGCCGCTACCGCGAGTTCTACCAGTGCGACGTCGATGCCATCGGCTCCGATTCCCTCCTCTACGAGCTCGAGCTGGTGCAGATAGTCGCACGAGTGTTCGAAAAGCTCGGGGTACGGGTCAACATGAAAATCAACAACCGCAAAATCCTCACCGGCCTCGCCCAGGTGTGCGGCTTCCCCGACAAGGTCGTCGACATCACCGTCGCCATCGACAAGCTCGACAAAATAGGCCTCGATGCCGTTGAGTCCGAGCTGCTCGAAAGGGGCCTCACGCCCGCTGCGGTCGAGGTCCTGCGTCCCGTGCTGCTGCTGGAGGGCTCGCTGCAGGACAAGCTCTCCGTCATGCGGAGGCTTCTTGCCGCCTCTCCCGAGGGGCTCCGCGGGCTCGATGAAATCGAAGAGCTCTTCTCCCTCATCGCTGCCGCCGGCGTCGGCATGCCATGCGAAATGGACCTCTCGCTCGCCCGCGGGCTCAATTATTATACCGGCGCCATTTTCGAGGTCAAGGCTCTCGACTGGCAGATAGGATCGATCTGCGGCGGCGGCAGGTACGACAACCTCACCGGCATATTCGGCCTTCCGGGCATGTCCGGCGTGGGCATCTCCTTCGGTGCCGACCGCATCTTCGACGTGCTCGAAGGGCTCGGCAAGTTCCCCGAAGGACTCTCTTCCGGCGCCGACCTCCTCTTCGCCAACATGGGCGGTGCCGAGGTGGCCTACGTGCTGCCCCTTGCCGAGGCTCTGCGGCGCGAGGGCGTTTCGGCCGAAGTGTACCCCGACCTTGCCAAGCTCCGCAAGCAGTTCGACCACTGCGACCGCAAGGGCATAGGCTTCATCTCCATCTGCGGCGCCGACGAAGCGGCCTCCCGCACCGTCCAGATAAAGAACCTCTCCTCCGGCGAGCAGCGCAGCTTCTCCATTGACGACCTCCCCGGCATGCTGGCCTTCCTCGGCAGGCGCTCCGCCTGAACGCTGCAAAAACACCCGGGTTTCGCGAGAGCAAACGCTGCAAAATAATTTTGCAGATTTAAAAAATGTTTCTACCTTTGCAGTCCACATCGCGGGGTAGAGCAGTCGGTAGCTCGTCGGGCTCATAACCCGGAGGTCGCAGGTTCGAGTCCTGCCCCCGCTACTAAAGAGGACAAATCGAAAGATTTGTCTTTTTTTATGCCTTTTTCGCTTTTGCAAATACTTGAAAATGAACGCATTAGCTTTAAGGCCTCATTTTCTTCATCGGTTCGATAATTGTCTGTTTCGCGGTCCCACTTTAGTCCGCGGGGGAAGGCCAATTCCTGGATTTTTTGCTTGGTTTCGTAGGTTCCAGTTTTCCAGTAATAGCCTAAGTTACAAATAGTTGTAATAGAATTCAGAACGTCAATCGTCTGGTTCGAGGCAGAATTTTGGAGGTTCGTGATTTCTATCCCCAAATCATCGATTTGACGGTCAAGGTTCTCCCTCGTCACGGTATAGACATCTTCGGGCAAAGCGCCGAGTCCAAACTTAGTCATCACCTCCCTTTTCTGCTTTTCGAAATTGACCTTTCTGACCCTTAGAGCATGAAGGCGTTCTTCCGATTCCTTGTTATATACCTTAAGTTTGGCCTCAATCATATCTGTCAGGATAGGAATATACTCTTCAGGAATGGCATATTCACATAGGAGATCGTAATACTTGTCGTGCATCGTGACCGCGCTCTTGTTGCTTTTGCAGCCAGTCGTATTGCACTTGTAATACCACAGGTGCTTTTTCTTGACTTCATAACCAGTCATATAACCCCCGCAGACCGAACAGCGGACATAACGTTTGAGGGGTGTACTGGGCGTTTCTTCGGCATGCTTATAGCCGATATGCGTCTCTATGCCGTTCACGATGTTCCAGGTCTCCTCATCAATGATGGCAGGATGATTTCCGTCCACTATCCTGTCTCCTAGAAGATAGTGCTTTATTTTCCCGCAGTAGAAGGGGTTGTGAAACAATTCGGTGAGACGTTGTTTGTATATGATAAACCCTTGTAGTTTCAGACGATGGATGATTTCAGCGTCAGAGAGTTTCTCATAAGCCCTCCATTTGAACGCCTGCGCAATCAGCGGCCCTTTCTCGTCAATTACAATCTCATGCTTTTTCTTGCCGCCAGCTACTTTCTTGTAACCCATTGGCGGTTTTGAAAACCAGTCGCCATTCTCCAGGCAGGCAATCATTCCTGCGGTACACTTGTCCTTTCTTAGATTGTTTTCAAACTGGCTGAACAGGAAAATAATGTTTTCCATGAAAGTCCCGGCAGCGTTATTATTGTCAATTGGTTGGGTAACGGAAACAATACTGATTCCCTTGGATTTCAAGTATTCCTTGGTTACCATTGCCTCTGGGCCGGTACGGGAAAAGCGGTCCAGGGAATAGACGATGATGGTGTTTATCCGCTTGTGAAGGGACACATAGGCAATCATATCACGAAAGAGTTTACCTTCCGTCTTGGCGCTTTCGTTGGTGTTTCCCTTGATGCAGTCCACCTCGATGCCGTTCCGCTCGGCGTACTCACGACAGGCTTTCTCCTGAGTCTCGAGGCTCAGGTTGTTCTCTGCTTGTTCCTTCGTGCTGACACGTGTCCAGATGACGGCCACTTTCTGGTCTTGAGGGCTTGTCCTGTCCATCAAGGCCTTCTTCTCACTTTTTGTTTTCTTGCCCCTTGGATCGCCTCGCAGTCCTTGGCGAGGTTCCCCGAAATCAAAATTGTTTGCATAATGCGGTTGGGTTAAATGTTGAACTTGGGTTTATCGGTGAGCCGGGGCCCGTCTCACGGGCCGTCGGCATCATCTTTTTTCTTCTCATCTCCTTCCTCTCCTTCGTCCGAATCCAGCACTGCCCCCCGAATCTCGGAGAAGGTTTTCACCATCCCGTCCATCAGGCGTTTCATCTCCTGCATGTCGTGCTCGATGTCGCGGGCGTTGACGATGGCCTT
>FLNY01000181.1_pt1 | contig 22946 bp, 18 predicted proteins | sample 1140381 | NCBI WGS metagenome assembly FLNY01 (sample SAMEA3878172, study PRJEB12797) | bioreactor metagenome | biome: Moose rumen | place: Sweden | collected 2011-10
AGAATACATGCCTGTCACGCATGGGGTCGCGAGTTCGAGCCTCGTCCTCACCGCCAAAAAAGTCGTTGTCAGAGGAACTAACGACGACTTTTTTATTATATCTTACCACAAAAAACAGTGGGGCAATAATCATGTTGCCCCACTATTTTTGTTACTTCTTAATCACAATCTCGCTCACGCTCGTCCCATCTGCAAACCTTGTTCGGCGTATGCTAAGTCCACTCTCTGGTTCTGCAATGCGTCTACCTTCAAGTGTGTAATATTCAAACGACTTAACTGCCGAGTTATTCTTCAGAGTTTTTAGTCCCGTCTGCTGGTTTACAGCATAGTTATAAAAGTCAATCCTTTCGGCTGGTTCGCTAATATTGCTTGCAAGTTTCTTGCCTGGCCAATGTTCCACGACAGTCTCCGAAGCGTCTTCATTTTCAGCTTTCATTATGTCTTCTACGAGGCTATTAAGGTACACTTCGAGGTTTGTATACCACTCTGCATACTCGTCTATCGTATAATAGTCTTTGTCGCTCGCATCGTTGGGGTCCAGTCCGTTAGCCGTCTCCCATACGTCTGGCATGCCGTCGCCGTCAGTGTCGAAACCTTCAGGTCGTTGTGTCGACTCCAACTCCGGAAATGCTGCCAAAGCTGCATTTCTTTCGCTTCCCGGGTCTTGTATCAGGTCTATTATGCCAGCTACTTTGGTTACCGTGCCCGTATATGTTGCTGTTCCTGTGCGAGCCTCTTCTGCATATCGTGCGTCCACCGCGTCTTGATATACCGATGCGCCAGCATAGCTTAGCACTTTCTCATACGCCTTTTCGGCCGTATGTGTCGTTACCACACCCTTATCGCTCTCCACATTCAGTTTTACCGACACTGTTGTTTCTTGGCTATACAAGTGTTGCGAGTCTGTCCACGTCGCTTTTTGTGGGTTCGAATTGTTTTTTACGCCAGAGCCCTCATCAAGTATTACTCCTTTCCAGTCATAATTCGCTGCTTGCGACCCTGCTGCTGTTACATAATTACCATTTATATAAAATCGTCCTGGCATTCCGTCTGGCAGTACTCCTTTGCTATCCGACGACGAGTTTGTCGAGCATTGGAACACTCGTGTAGTATTCTTTGTCCCAGGTCCTGCCTTGTAGTAGTTGTTTACGATGTTATGATAGCCACCCATGCCACCATATGCACCATTACCCTGTCCCCAATTATAGTTTACGCAGTTTCGAAAGTCCACACGTTCAGCGTCTACGCTATTCTTATAGAGCGTCTGGTCGTATCCCTGATAATTGTAGCGAGCTCCGCAGAAGCGTGGCGAGCGATTATTGTTGTGTGCCAATAGGCAGTGGTGAAAACTGGCTCCTTTGCCACCCCAAATTCCGCCATAACCATGCGCACCTTTTTCATGACCAGCATTGTTTAATCCTTCGCCAATTGTGCACCACTGCATCGTAAAGTTCACGTTGTCGTAGAACGATGCCACTTCGTCTATGCTCCAACTAAACGAGCAGTGGTCAAAAATTATGTTGCTATTATTGCGTCCGAAGGCTGCGTCTGCTCCGTCGTTGACGTCTTTCACTTGTGAACGTCGAAAGCGTACGAAGCGTACAATTACGTTGCTTGCGTCTGCTTTTAGTGTTCTATATCGTACTGTTATTCCCGGTTCGGGTGCCGTCTGACCTGCAATGGTCGTATTATTACTCAGTACAAGATCGCTTTCGAGGTCTATATATCCACCGACATCGAACACTATCGTGCGTGGTCCCGATTGGCTAAGTGCCCAACGTAGTGAGCCTGTCCCACTGTCGTTAAGGTTTGTTACGTGATACACGTTTGTGCTACCGTCTGAACTCCGACCGCCTTGCGTATAGCGCCCGAAACCCTCTGCTCCAGGAAATGCTGGTTTGCTTGTCTGTGCCGTTGTCTGCAATGCTCCGCATATTGTTGCCAAGAGCAGCAGCGTGGTTGTTTTATGCATAAGTCGATAGTTTAATTTTAGTCTTTTTTACAAAAGTAAACTATTTTCTTTTCTTTTTATATGTCGCGAGTGTCTCAATGCGTTGTCCGAAAAGCCTATCGGCAAGGTCAAGTCGTCCTATTTTGTGTAGTTCGTTCATAATGCGCTTGCGCTCCTCGGGTTTATACCAGAAAAAGAATAGCCTCTGTTTTTGTTTTTCTTCGGATGAATGGGCTGTAAACACAGGCTTTAAAGTATACGGATGTACACCCGAGCGGAAAATGACTGTCGATACAGTCATAGGTGTCGGTGTGAAGTCTTGCACTTGTTCAAGTCTGAAATCCAGCTCGTGTGTCTCTGCCGCAAGGCATGCCATGTCTTCTTCTCTGCAACCCGGATGGCTCGATATGAAATACGGAATCAGCTGTTGGCGCAGTCCCAACTTTTTATTCGTTTGGTCGAATATCTTTTTAAACCTGTGGAACAACTTAAACGAGGGCTTACGCATGACGTTTAGCACGGCGTCTTGAGTGTGTTCTGGTGCCACTTTCAAGCGTCCCGACACGTGGTGGGCAATTAGCTCTTCAATGTAGAGCCTATGGCTCTCTTTCTCTTTGTCGGTTGCATTGTCGTTCAGTAGCATATCGTAGCGTATGCCACTGCCAATGAAAGATTTCTTTACGCCCTTAATGCTGTCAACTTTCTTATATAGTGCAATGAGTCTGCTATGGTCGGTATCCATATTTTTACACACCGACGGAAATATACACGATGGTCGCACACATTGTTTGCATAGCGACAAATCGCGTCCACGCATGCCATACATGTTGGCCGACGGACCGCCAAGGTCAGACAAGTTGCCCTTGAAGCCTGGCAATTGAACCACTTTCTCCACTTCGCGAAGCACCGATTCTTCACTTCTTGAGGCTATGAACTTACCCTGATGTGCCGAGATGGTGCAAAAACTACAACCACCAAAACAGCCTCGGTGTAGACAAATGGAGTTCTTTATCATTTCGTAGGCCGGAATGTCGCCTTTGCCATCGTAGCGAGGGTGGGGGAGGTGTGTGTATGGCAAGTCGAACGAGTAATCCACTTGTGCTGTTGTCATTGGTTCGTATTGTGGATTGACGACAATTTGTTTGTCGCCAACCACTTGCACCAGTCGGCGAGCATACCACTTGTTACTCTCTTGTTCGATGTGCTTAAAGTTGTCTGCATATAAAGTCTCATTCCGCAAGCAGTCGTCATGACTATTCAGCACAAGTGTTTCCCAATGTTTTTGCTTTGGCAGTGGAGATTCTTTTGGAATCAAAAATGCAGTTTGTGGCACAGTCCGTAGCGACGAAAATGGCACACCTTTTTTTAGCAGTGTGGCAATTTCTTTCAATGGATTTTCGCCCATACCATACACAAGCATGTCCGCACCACTTTCGACCAATATGCCCGGTCGCAGTCGGTCTTGCCAATAGTCGTAGTGTGTCAGTCGGCGAAGGCTCGCTTCTATGCCACCCAGCACCACTGGAACGTCTGGAAAGAGCTTTTTGAGTATCTGTGTGTAAACAATTGATGGCATGTCTGGGCGTCGACCTGCTACGCCACCTGGCGTGTAAGCATCGTCGCTTCGCTTGCGTCTTGCTGCCGTATAGTGGTTGACCATGCTGTCCATAGCTCCGGGCGATATGCCGAAGAAGTATTTAGGACGACCAAATTTTTTAAAATCGCGCAAATCATCTCGCCAGTTAGGCTGTGGCACTATTGCTATGCGCAGTCCACAATCTTCGAGTACGCGTCCTATTACAGCAGCACCAAACGATGGGTGGTCGACGTAGGCATCGCCACTGAAAAGCACGACATCAATTTCTGTCCAACCTCGCAACTCTGCTTCTCTAACGCTTGTCGGTAGCCACAGAGTCAGGTCTTTTGTTTCTCGTTCTTTTGCGTTGCTTGGTTCTTTTTTCTCTGTATGTGGTTTGCGGATTGTCATGTGGTCTGTTGGCTCCTGAGTGTTTACATAAAAAAGAAAAGGACTTAGCACTTACTAAGTCCTTTCGGTTATCTTTGTTTGGCGGAGAGACAGGGATTCGAACCCCGGGAACATCGCTGTTCGCCTGTTTTCAAGACAGGTGCAATCGACCACTCTGCCATCTCTCCTCGTTTGCGACTGCAAAGTAATATATTTTAGTCGAAACGAACAAATTTTTCAGAAGAAAAGAGTTTAGTATTCTTCTTTTTTGAGGTCTTCTGGTCTTTTGAAGAATAACTTGTCGTCCACATATTCTTGCGCTGCTATGCTGACGGGCTTCGGTAGGCACTCGTAGTAGCGCGATATTTCTATTTGTTCGCGGTTCTCGAAGACTTCTTCCAAGTTGTCTGTGTACGAAGCAAACTCTTGCAGTTTTTTTGAGAGTTCTTCTTTTACGTCGACGCTTATCTGATTTGCTCTTTTGGCAATGATGTTGACCATTTCGTACACGTTGCCTGTCTTTTCAGACAGTGTAACGGTGTCGCGAGTGATGGTGTTGAGGGGTGCATTGCTTTTTTTGAAATCTACCGGCATTGCTATTGTTTGTTTAGTAGTTGTTTTCTTTTGTTTGTCTATCTTGTGGGGGCGTGCGCTAATCGTTGTCGATGTTGCGTTGGCGCTCACGTTCTTGGTCGGCAAGTGTGCCAAAGTTTAGGTAGTAGTCCATATCGTCTTTCGATGGTGGGATTAGCTTCTCAGCGTCGGCTAATCCTTTTTCAGACGAGCGAAGCATACGATCGGCATCTTTTCGATACTTGCTTTCGGGATATTCGTTTATGAACGAGTAGTATTCGTCTATTGCGTCGCGGTAGCGTTCAGGCTGGCGACGTAGTGTGCTACGATCTGCTTGTATGTACTTAGAGCGTAGGATTAAATAGCTTAATTCCTCGCGATGTTTTGTGTCGGGATATTTACGCAGTGTGTTTTGTGCTACTATGACTGCGCTGTTATAGTTGTTGCCCATATAGTCGCCAAGATTGAAATATAGCTTGGCCGACATATAGTCTTTGTATGCAAGCTTATCGGTCATCTCTTTTATCATCTGTTCGGCTTCGGCTGTTCGTCCGTCTTCATGATAAAGGTTTAGGTATGCTTGCAGTTCGTCTATTGCTTGTTGGCTATCGGCTTGGTCGAGCTCTACTTTGGGCGAAAGTTTGTAGTAGCAATATCCTGCCATAAATTGGCATTCGGGGCATTTTGACGACGACGGATATGTCTTGACGTAATCGCTAAAATATGATGCTGCCGAATAGTAATCGCCAGTTTTTACAAGTGCATGTGCGTAGGTTGTGATTAGTGTGTCGTAGCGTGCCGTGCCTATGTTACGAGAAAGTACTCCGCCCAACAAGTTGGCTGCTTTGTCATAGTCGCCAGCAGCGTAATATTCCATCCCTTTGATGTACCACTGCTCATAATCTTGCGACCTAAGTAGCAATTGATAGTCGCTACAACCTATGGTGAGCCCTGCTGTAAGTCCCAGCATAAGTTTGCGTGCGACACTAAAACTTTTATGCATAGATTTGGCCAAATCTTAACTTATCAGGGAGCAAAAGTACGATTTTTTATATTTAAAAGGTAACGACGTGTTGTTTTTTACACTCTTTTTTCGAGCAGTGCAACATTTTCTACGTGGTGAGTGTGCGGAAACATGTCGACTGGTCGATAGGCTACAACGCGATAGTCTGCGTCGAGCATTTGCATGTCGCGTGCTTGTGTGGCCGAGTTGCAACTGACGTATACTATGCGTTTAGGAGACATGAGCAGTATTGTTTTTACTACGTCTGGGTGCATACCGGCACGTGGTGGGTCGACAATGACAATGTCTGGTTGTCCGTGTTGGCTGACGAAGTCGAGAGTTAGCACGTCTTTCATGTCGCCAGCGAAAAATTCGGTGTTGTTTATGCCGTTAATTTGTGAGTTGACTTTTGCGTCTTCTATGGCTTCGGGGACGTATTCTATGCCCACCACTTTGAGGGCTTTGCGTGCAATGTAGTTGGCGATGGTGCCAGTGCCAGTGTAGAGGTCGTAGACTACGTTTTCTGTTGTTGGTGCTGCAAATTCAGCCACAACATCGTAGAGCCTTTTGGCTTGCTCAGAGTTGGTCTGATAAAACGATTTGGGACCTATGCGAAATGTGACGTCGCCCATGCGTTCGTTTACGTATGGCAGACCCGAGTGGCATTCGATGTCGAGGTCTGTTATTGTGTCGTTGAGCTTAGTGTTGACGACATACATTAGGCTATTTATTTGTGGAAATTCTTGTCGTAGTGCGTCGAGCATTGGTAAGATTTTTTCTTTGTCGTCTTGCCCGAACGCAATCAGGACCATTATTTCACCTGTTGAGCAGGTGCGTATGGTTAGGTTGCGCAATAGTCCTGTTCGCTCGCGTAGGTCGTAGAATGTCAGTCCTTGTTGTTGGGCGTATGTACGAGTCCAATTGCGAATGGCGTTTGAGGGCTCGGCTTGCAGGTGGCACTCCGTTATGTCGACCACTTTGTCGAATAGTCCCGGTACGTGAAATCCTACACCGGGTGTTTTAAGTATGTTGGGGTCGGCAAGTTCTTCGTCTGTTAGCCAGCGTTTGGCAGAGTAAGTGTATTCGAGTTTGTTTCGATAACGAATGTTGCGTTCCGACGGTAGTATGGGTAGGGCTTCGGGTAGTTCTATGTGTCCTATTCGGCGTAGGTTGTTGGTTACTTCGCGAGCCTTGTATTCTGTCTGCTTTTCGTATGGTATGGTTTGCCATTTGCAACCGCCACATTTGCCAAAGTAGCTGCAAAAAGGTTTTTGGCGAATGGGTGATAGCTGCTTTATGGACTGAATTTTAGCTTCGGAGTAATTGGAGCGTTTTTTTGTTATGATGAGATCGACGACATCGCCTGGTACGGCTCCTTCAACAAATATTACTTGTTCGTCTACTCGGCAGACGCATTTGCCTTCGGCTGCCATGTCGTTTACAACGACGTCGGTTAATATGATTTGGCTCTTACGTTTACGCCCCATCTTTGTTCTTTGGGTTTTTATAACAACTAAAAAAGCCATAGGTTCTATCTATGGCTTTGCTTCTTGCACGGGTGGAGCGACTCGAACGCCCGACACTCGGTTTTGGAGACCGATGCTCTACCAACTGAACTACACCCGTGTGTTTTATTTCTCTTTTTGACGTTGCAAAAGTATGTCGTTTTTGTGAGAATTGCAAACAAGTGTGTAAACTTTTTTGCTTTTGTTAGTTGCATTTATGAAATAAATATCTAATTTTGCAGTGTCTAACAAAAAGAGACGCGGAATGCCGATATGGCTCAGTTGGTAGAGCAACGCATTCGTAATGCGTGGGTCCTCAGTTCGAGTCTGAGTATCGGCTCATAAGAAAAGACAAACTACGCCGGACAATGCATGTTGTCCGGTTTTTTTTATGTATGTAAACACGTATGTTGAATAAAAAAATATTGCTCGGTAGTGGTTCGCCAAGGCGCAGTGAATTGATGAGCGAATTGGGTCTGGAATTTGAAGTGATAAACAGCATTTCGGTGGAAGAAAAGTATCCTTCAACTCTCGACACAAAAGATGTTGCTGAATATTTGGCTAACCTGAAGGCTGATGCTTACAAACATTTTGTAACTGCCGAGTCTGTGTTGGTTACTGCCGATACTGTGGTGGTGATTGACAACCAGATTTTGGGAAAGCCAAAAGATAAGGTTGCAGCTAAAGAGATGTTGCGCATGCTAAGTGGACGGACACACAAGGTGATAACTGGTGTTGCAATAGTTTCAGATAGTGAGCGAACGTCGTTCTCGGTTAAAACGAAGGTTACGATGCGTTCTTTGACGGACGAGATGATAGAGTATTATGTGGAAAAGTATTGTCCGACCGATAAAGCTGGAGCCTACGGAATACAGGAGTGGATAGGATTGGTTGGCATAGATTATATTGAGGGTTCTTATCAGAATGTGATGGGATTGCCGACTCAACGACTCTATGCTGAGCTTCGTAATTTTCTGAACAAATAGATCTTGTCTATGAACACAGAGAATATGCATACGGCCAAAGAAAAACGACTAAAAGAATTGTTCGCTTCGTGGGTTGGTTCGGAGAGCGAAAGTTTTGATTTGTTGCCAAAGTCGGGTTCTAACCGAAAATATTATCGTATTTCTGGTGGCGGACGGTCGGCTATCGGGGTGGTTGGCGAAAACGACCGAGAGAATGCTGCGTTTGTATCGTTTAGCAGAGCATTGCGTGAGGCTGGCGTAAATGTGCCAGAGGTCTATGCAGACGACTTGAAAGAGGGTGTCTATTTGCAACAAGATTTGGGAAGTTTGTCGTTGTATGATTATATAATTTCTGAAAGGGGAAAAAATGGAGGCAAGTTTCCAACATCGGTAAAGACTATATACAAGAAAGTTCTTGCACAACTTTATGATATTCAACACAAGGGTTGGAAAGTTATAAATTTTAAGATGTGTTATCCGCGTGTGGCTTTCGACAAGCAAAGCATGCAGTGGGATATACAATATTTTAAATATTATTTCTTGCGCTTGGCGGGGATAGCCTACGACGAAGATAAACTTGAAGCAGACTTTGCGAAGTTGATAAGTTATTTGTCGGAAGCGAACTCGAAATATTTTCTTTATCGCGACTTTCAGAGTCGGAACATTATGCTCGACGAAGAGCTAAATCCTTGGTTTATAGACTTTCAGGGTGGTCGGCAGGGGGCACGTCAATATGATGTGGCAAGTTTGCTCTACGATGCAAAAGCAGATATTCCATCTTCGGTGCGTAACGAGTTGCTGACATCGTATGTTATGCACTTGAAACAAAACGAGGTGGAGAGTTTTTCGAGATACTATTATGGCTTTTGCCTTATGCGCATTATGCAGGCAATGGGTGCTTACGGATTTAGAGGTTATTTTGAGCGCAAAGAACACTTTTTGAAGAGCATCCCTTTTGCGCAAGACAACTTGCGTGAGATTGTTGGCAAAAATTTCCCAAACATAGGAGCAGACTACCTAAAGAAAGTGTTAACCGAAGTCGCAGAATCGTCTACGCTCCGTTCGCTTGGTTGCGAAAGAAAACGATTGTGTGTACATGTAGGCTCATTTTCTTATAAGCACGGCATACCTGTAGACACGAGTGGTAATGGTGGCGGACACGTATTCGACTGTCGCGCGTTGCCAAATCCGGGACGTTATGAAGAGTATAAACATAGCACAGGACGCGACTCTGACGTGCGAAGTTTCTTTGCAGAGCATAGTCAGGAAATGAGTGCATTTCTTGATGGTGTAAAGGCGATTGTCGGCATGAGTGTCGACAATTACATAGAACGTGGTTTTGCTAATTTGATGGTCAGCTTTGGTTGTACAGGAGGTCAGCATAGGTCGGTATATTGTGCGGAGATGACGGCAAATTGGCTTTCGGAGAAATATCCTGAAATAGAAGTTGAACTTTTTCATCATGAACAGACGCAGCTAAACAAGAAATGAACGGAATGATTTTCGCTGCTGGTCTTGGCACTCGGTTACGTCCGCTGACGGCAGAAAAACCCAAGGCACTTGTTGAGGTGTGTGGACAGACTTTGCTCAGTAGGGCAATAGGTCATTTGGTCGGAAGCAACATAAAAAATATTGTTGTCAACGTACATCACTTTGCCGATATGATAATAGACTATGTCGAGACGAATCGTTGGCAATGGGATTGTGACATCATCATAAGCGATGAGCGTGAACAATTGATGGATACTGGTGGCGGACTGCGTAAGACCTTGTCGCTATGGGCAAATGCAGACGATATTGTCGTGTGTAATGCCGATGTTGTTTGTAATGTCGACTTGTGCCAAATGATTGAGGTACATAGGTCAAAGAGCTCTGATGCAACACTACTTGTTAGCGGGCGAAAATCGTCTCGTGCGCTACTGTGGACGACAGATGGTCATCTTGCGGGTTGGCGCAACTTTTCGTCGGGTGAAGAGAAACTTGTTGGTCGTGCGGATATGGTTACGCCACTTGCATTTAACGGTTTTCATGTAGTTCGACAAGATTTAGTATGGCAAATGCCTTCTGATGTGCCATTTCCAATAATAGACGAATATTTGCGTTTGGCAAAGAATAATTCAATAATGTGTTATCAGTCAACTGGTTATCATTGGTTTGATGTCGGGACTATTGAAAAACTAAAAGTTGCCGAAGAATATTTATGCGCTTTGTAATTTTGCTTGTGTGGCTACTGGTGATGGCCACAAATGTTGCTGCACAAAAAGATCCGTTATATAATTTTCCGCTGAAAATTAACTATCGGATTAGTGGTGCCTATGCCGAATTGCGAGGCAATCATTATCATGCTGGGCTGGACATGTCGACTATGGGCGTTGAAAATGTCGAAGTGCATGCTGCGGAGAAAGGGTGGGTGAGTCGTGTCAAGGTTAGTCCGTATGGCTATGGACGTGCGTTGTATATAGACCATCCTGATGGACACACGACAGTCTACGGGCACTTAAATGGTTTTGCAAGCAAGATTGACGAATTCGTGCGCAAGGTGCAGTATGCCACCGAGAGTTTTGATGTTGACACGTTGCTTTCTGCAGGACAGATAGTGGTGGAGCGTGATGAGGTGGTGGCTCTTAGTGGCAATACGGGTGGGTCTGGTGGTCCGCATTTGCATTTTGAGGTGCGCGACACCCAAAGTGAAGAACCTCTTAATCCGCTACGTTTCTTGCCCCCCATAAAAGATGACGTAGCGCCAGTCCTTTACGGTATAAAGGTATATGCTTTGGGCGAGAAATCACAAGTAGACGATTGTACGACCGACAAATATTTTGCCACAAATGTGGCACGTGATAGACGTATAAATGTGTTTGGTGAGATAGGTTTAGGGTTGCATTGCACAGACTATATTGGGCAGAATAGTCGTCCGTGTGGCGTGGTATGCATTGAACTATACGACAACGAAAAACTTGTGTTCAAATCGTCAGTTGAGCATTTTAGTTTCGAGACGAATAGACACGTCAATTCGCACATAGACTATGCTGAGCGTAGGCGTACAAAGCGTTTTGTGCAAAAGAGTTTTGTTGAGCCTGGCAACAAATTGCCAATATATTCCAATGTCTGCACACCAATAAGAATATCAGATGGCGAAGTGCATAAAATGCTCTACGTGGCAAAAGACTTTGCAGGCAATAGGGCCACATTGTCTTTTACACTTGTGGGTAAAAAAAATCTCGCGATAAAAGACAAGAGCAGTCTCGATGGGGAGTTTGTCGATTGGCAACGCACGTGGGTGAAGGATACATTGGGTATAGAGATTCTTATGCCACATCATAGTCTGTTCGATAATACGTGTATTGCCGTAGAAAAGATAGGCGAAGCAATTGCCGTTGGTAATCCCGACGTTCCCTTTGCAAAGGCTATGTCGTTGACCATGAATGTGCCGAATAAATGGTTGCGAAGAGCAAGTCAGGTATATATCGGATGTCTTAACGAAAAGGGTGTCGGTGCTTACTTGACAAGCTCTGTTGAAGCCGACACTGCCACATGCAAAGGAGCAATGCTGGTGAAAGGGCTTGCAACAACATTTGGTCGATTTGCTGTATGTATAGACAGCATTGCACCTACAATAAGGATTCGCAATAAAGCAACAACCTTAAAGCCCAACAACTTGATTATGATAGGCGTTGCAGACGATGTGAGTGGGATTAGCCACTATGACGTGCGAATTGATGGGCGCTGGGAAGTGTTTGAGTATGACTACAAAAAGGCACGTCTAATTGCCACTCCTGCATATTTGGGCTTGAACTCAGGGCGTCATCACCTTGTGGCTACGGTTACTGATGCGTGCGGTAATAGTAGGATTTTGGAGTGGGATTTTACTCTTGCGAAATAGTCTCGTTGTTGGTGTTTGTCACTTCCACCGATAGCCATTCGTCTACAAGTCGCTGACCATTGACAACAAATTTGTATGCATCAATCAGATTTAAAATGGGAACCATAATCAGCAAATTTCGTAAGAATGTGGCTCTCCACGAGGCAACGCTATTGGTCTGTTTGTAGCGTACTCGCAGTCCAAAAATCCTCTTGCCAAAACTCTGACCGCCAAATAGTATAGGGTTGTCGCGCAAGAGAAAATATGTGGCAGCAATGACGTAGCCAATCGTATTTGGAAAGACTGCCAGTGCAGCACACATTATTATGTCTACTAAAAAAGCAACCTCACGTTCCAAACGTGGGTTGCTTATTATGCCGTATAGTATGTCTCGTATGTTCGACATTCTTGACATTTATTTTTTGCGCATTACGATGTTGATAGGCACACCAGTGAAGTCCCAATTTTTGCGGATTAGGTTTTCGAGGAAGCGTTTATACTGGTCTCGCACGTATTGCGGCAAGTTGCAAAAGAAAGCAAAGGTGGGCGAATTTGCTGGCAATTGAGTTACGTATTTTATCTTGACAAACTTGCCTTTTATTGAGGGTGGCGGATAGTTTGCGATGGTGGGTAGCAACACTTCGTTAAGTTGCGAAGTGCCAACCTTTCGATGCGAATTGTCGAAGACGTGCATAGCTTCTTCGAGTACCTTGTGTATGCGTTGCTTGCTTGGTACCGAAGTAAATATGATTGGTATGTCTGTATAGGGTGCAAAACTGCTTTTGACAGCTTCTTCCCATTTTTTCATTGTGTTGTTGTCTTTGCTTACAAGGTCCCACTTGTTCACCACGACTACTATGCCCTTGTTGTTGCGTTCGATAAGACCAAAAATTTTTTTGTCTTGCGCTTCGAGTCCACGGCTCGCATCAATGAGCAGAATGCACACATCGGCTGTTTCGATAGACTTGACGCTACGCATTGTAGAGTAAAACTCAAGGTCGTCTTTTTCTTTGCTACGCTTGCGCAGACCAGCTGTGTCGACCAAATAAAAGTCTTTGCCAAACTTGTTGTAGCGCGTTAGAATAGAGTCGCGTGTAGTGCCAGCTATATCTGTTACAATGTTTCTTTCTTCGCCTACAAATGCATTGAGCAACGAGGATTTGCCTGCATTGGGGCGACCAACAATAGCAAACTTTGGTAGCGAGTCGTCTATGTCGCTCTGAACGTCATCGGGCAATAGCTCAAGCACGCGGTCGAGCAAGTCGCCTGTGCCAGATCCGCTTGCTGCACTTATGGGGAATATCTCGCCCAATCCGAAGCTATGAAAGTCATGTATGTAGGCCATCTTGTCGTACGTGTCGACCTTGTTGGCCACCACGACTACTGGTTTTCGTGAGCGTCTTAAGATGTCGGCTACCACATCGTCATAATCTGTAACTCCATTTTTAGTGTCGACGACAAAAAGAATCACTGCCGCCTCTTCTATGGCCAATACAACTTGTTTGCGTATCTCGGCCTCAAAAATATCATCGGTGTTGGAGGCATAACCGCCCGTATCGATAATGGAAAATTCTTTGCCATTCCAAACTACTTTACCATATTGACGATCGCGAGTAACGCCAGACGCTTCGTCTACTATGGCTTGACGCGATTCTGTTAGGCGATTGAAAAGTGTCGACTTGCCCACATTGGGTCGTCCGACTATGGCTACTATATTTCCCATTAGATGTATAATTATTACGTGTAAAAAGTTTACAAAATTGACAAAAAAGACCGAGACTTGAAAAGTTAAGGTGTGAAGATTGCAAATTTGTTTGCTGTAAGCCCCATAATATGCCCTCAGAAAACTCTAATTGTGTTAAAATTAGTAATTTAGCTATTCCTATTTATTCATCGTAAATGATTGTCTTTCCACACATAAAAATCAATATTGGGCTAAATGTTGTCAGCCGACGCGAAGATGGTTATCACGACATTGAGTCATTTATGTATCCTGTTAAGGGACTTGCCGATATTCTCGAAATAGTTTTTCCAACCAATAGCACGAACAATGTTTCTTTTCAAACGACAGGTATTGGTTGTGGAGTAGAACCAGAAAAAAATATCTGCGTTCGAGCAATCAATCTTCTTTCAACAGTCCGTCAATTACCACCTATCGCTATGCATTTGCACAAGATTGTCCCCAATGGTGCGGGACTTGGTGGTGGTTCTGCCGACTGTGCTTTTGTGTTAAAACATGTCAATTCACTGCTCAATCTTGGTCTTTCGTCCGATGAACTTCGGAGTCTTGCAACACAGCTTGGTGCCGATTGCCCTTTCTTTATAGACGATACGCCAGCTATAGCTCGTGGCATAGGTGAAGTTTTAACTCCGTTCGACGTACCACAACTTGTGGGGAAAAAAATAGTCATTGCCAAGCCCGACGTGTCGGTTTCTACTGCCGAAGCCTATGCTGCCATTACGCCAGCAAAACCAAGTGTTGAGATAGAGGAGGTTTTGCAGTCCGACATCCGTTCGTGGAAAAGCAAGTTGCGCAACGACTTTGAAGAGGGCATATTTGCGAGGTTGCCCGAACTCGAGTTCCTCCGAAATCGCATGTATGGCTTCGGAGCCCTCTATGCGCAGATGTCTGGCAGTGGTTCAGCCGTCTATGGCATCTTCGATGGCGATGTCGAGTTGCCAGACAACTCTAAGTTTGGCGATATGTTTGTTTGGAAAGGAACCCTATAGTGCTTTGCCCCAAGAGAACGTAATGACGTGAGTGTTAAGTATATACATATTGCGTTTTCTTTCTTTTGCGCGTTTTGGCTTGTGCTTGTTGGCGGAGAAAGCTCGGCAGCAGAGCTAAGCAACGCTGAAAAATATTCGCTCTTCTGTCAGTATTCTGACTCGGCTCGTCGTGCTTCCATGACTTGCGATTTGAAGTTGGCTCGTCGGATGACACAAAACGCTTTGTGCTATGCCGTCGATAGTTGTAGTGTGTATACAACTCGTTGCATATTAGCTTCTTATGACATTCAAGAAGGGCATCGAGAGTCTGTTCGTCAGACCATCGAAGATGCAATAGCATATCTCGTACAAAGAAAAGATACTATTTCGCTCATCTCTCTCGGTATAGCCTACAATGCTTTGGGGCTCTATGATTACGAGACCGACACTGTCCCACAAGACATCTATTATCGTAAGACCGAACGCATTGCACGACAACTAAACATCGTTGACTTTCAGGTCATGACAATCCTTTTCCGCGGACTACTCTATCTTCGTACGCAGCGTTATGTCGAGTCTGCACATTGCGCTCGTCGTATGCTTGAGCTATCTTGTGGAAACCCTCAGAATCGCTTTTGGGCACATTTGCTCCTTATGCGAACCTACTCTCGTATGCATGCACAGGCTGCAGTCTACGAGTTCGCTCGCAAACTCGAGGAAGACACTATTAGCCTTGCCATGCCACCCCTTGCTCTTGCCTACTACCATACCGCAGCCGAAGATAATATCGTATGTGGTCGTATGGTCGAAGCTCTTGGCTTTTCAGAACAAGCTCTTGCCCTTGCCGACGAGCATAAAATATCTGCCACTATTTGGTGGCAACTCAATTTGCAACGCGCAATCATACTCGTCTCACTTGGGCGCTACGATGAGGCTAAGGCGTATGTGGACAATTGTTCGGAATACATATCTGTTGTCCACCCACACTGCACCGATGGCTACTATTCGCGCTACCATTTGCTCCTCCTGCAAGCACAAATAGCCATTGCCGAAAACGATTATGACAAAGCACAGACTTTGTTGGCTCACACTCACATCCCGTCCGTAATGTTTGAGCGGGTTAGCTTCGCCGAAATGTATTATGCACTACGTGAAAAAATATGTGATGCTACGAGACAGTACTCTTGTGCCTCGCAAATGCTTGTCAACAGATACCACACGCATAGGCTCGCCCGAATAGAATATGCGCGCATGCGTACCAAAGACATCGAAGTAGCGCTACGCGAAGACACCACTATTGTCAAACAAAAGCAACTACTCTTGTCCGAAGAACAAGATGTTCTAAACATTGAGACTCGATTTTTGCTCGGAGGACTTTTGTTTATCGTCATTGTTGTTCTGCTTTCAGTCATACTCTACTCTCGCATACGAAGCCGACACGTTAGGCTCCAATCACAACGTTTCCGCATAAATAAAATATTACGTCAGAAAATTAATGAGCAGACAGAAGAGAGCCGTAGGCACAATATGACCATTCTCAGCCGCAACGAAGACATTTTGGCTGGTCAGTCTTATGCTCATCGCATGCTACGTGGCATTCTGCCAAACTTAACTAACCTTAAATATTTTGGCATCAAGAATGCCTTCAGCATCCGTAACGATATGGGTTGCTCAAATGTTAGTTTCTATTGGTACAAACAGCTTGCCGATCACAAAATTCTCATTTGTACGGGTTCAAACGATTCTTCAAGCGTTTCTGGTACTCTGCTATCTATGATTTGCTTTACGCTTCTCAACGACGTTGTCTCAGTACTCGATGCCAATTGCACTCCTTCCGAAATTCTCGAAGATGTCGAAAGTCGACTATCTGTCACTTTTCCGCCACAAGAACAAATATACGCCATCGAAATGTCTGTCGTCATTGTCGACATCGATAAGCACGAACTTTCGCTCTCTTCGCTCGGACAAAAAAACGTCCTCATTTCGCAAGGACTTGTCTCTGAAATTCCATACACCGATCGTTTAATTGGTGCTGTAGACGTAGGACAAGCCAGCAGACCAACCGATTATTTTTATCACTATCAATCTGGCGACAATCTGTTCCTACTCTCTTCATCTGTCTTTAAGTGCAAAAATGCCAATAGCGGGCACGTCCTCGACCTACCAACTTTTTCTGCTATGATTGAACGAGTCTGCCATCTACCCATCGTTCTACATCGCGATGCCTTGCTCAACGAACTTTTGCTATGGAAAGACAATCGTTCGCTCAACGACGACATTCAAATTATTGGCATAGCCCTATGACGTGTCGTTTTGCCACATATTGCTCCGTTTCCTTGGTGATATTATTGCATATCATCGCATCGTGTTGCAATCAGCAGTACGAAGAAAACACCTATTTCCTTAGCAATGTATGCCTATCTGACAGCCTTTTGGCATCTGGCGATACCATCGGTGCACGCCAAGCTCTCGAAAGGGCTGCCGAAGTTGATGTGCGTCCCAATGAAAAAGCAGAAATATGGCTTCGTTGCGCCGAAATGGGCATGCCAGTGCGCGAAGACGAACTCATGGCAAGTCTTGAATTCTACGATGGCATGTTGGGTGGAGCTGCTCATGACCGTAAAATGAAGATGCGTTCTTTGCTCTTCAATTCCGACCGCATGACATCTTGTGGCAAGACTTGCGAAGCCATAAGTCTTAAAGCTCGCGCTGCTGCCATTGCCTATGAACTTGATATGCCACAAAAATATTTTGACATTCGTAGTCAAATGCATCGTCAGCAACTCGCCTGTGGACACTATATCGATGCCATAGTTGGTCATAGCGAACTTCTCGACTATTGTACGAGCAACAAACTTAACGCCGAAACCATAGAAGCTCTCTACGACCTCGAAAACACTTTCCTCGCAATCGACGATGTGCCAAAGGCTGCTGCATATCTCGACCAAATTGAGCATGCGTCAGACACATCGGCAGCCTCTGTCAGTCGCTATCTCTTGGCTTTTGCCCGACTATCCATAACCAACACCGATACCGTAAAATTTAGGCGCATAATGAATCGTCTCTGCAATTATCGATTCTGTCAATCTTTAAAAGACGATTTAGCCTACGACATGGAATGTACCTTCGCTCGATATTTCATAGCAACTCATCAGTTCGACTCGGCTCGCAGTGTCATAATTCGTTTGCCAATTAATGCTGCCGAACCCATGTTTTCAACCGATTATGCGCTCATCAAAGCTCAATATTATCTTGCGCTCCAACAACCTACAAAAGCAAAGATAGAACTCGATAAAATAAACCCCATTCTGCTCCGCAGAGTCGATGTCGGCAAGTATGAACGATATACCGAGCTCGCGTCAAGATTCTATGCTGTTGCTGGCGATGATCAGATGTCCTATTTCTTCCTAAAAGAAAAAATGGCTCTCATCGATTCTCTCAATCGCGATGCCATCGGACACGAAGTCGCATATCAGAATTTTGCTCTTAGAAAAGATACGACCATCGCCGCCCAAAATCTCCTCATTCGCAAGCAACAATCTGTCAAGCAACGGCTTATAGTCGTTCAGTCGCTCATCGTTTTTTCGCTCGTCATGCTCTCTCTTGTGGTCATATTGCTATATCTGCGTCATTCTGTTGCTCGTGCTCAAAAACGCGAAGCCGAACTCGAAAAACAAAAGCAACAACTTGCCACCGAAATCCGACAACGAAAATTTGCTCTCGCTCTGCAAAAAAGACAACTTGATGAAAAAAACATAGCTCTCCGTCAAGAACTCCAATATGCCAATCAGGTGCAAACCAATTCTTTGCCACCCTCTGCCATTCTCGATGCCGACCCCATAAAAGATTTCTTCATACTATACCAACCAGCCAACATCGTCAGTGGCGATTTTTATTGGTTCTACGATTCGGGCGACAAACTTTTTGTTGCTGTTGGCGATGCCACAGGTCATGGTGTGCCAGGAGCTCTCATTGCGCTCACGTCCGTCACCATACTCAACGACATCGTAGTCAACAAAGAAAATCAATCGTCACTCGCAATCATGAATCTTTTCAACGACATGCTCTCCGACATCCTGCATGGCAACGACGATATAGTAAACAAAGATAGTGTCGATTTTTCGCTCCTTACAATAGATCGCATAAAAGGCAGCATAACCCTTTCGCTTGCTCGTCATACAGCCTACATTGTTCGTGTGTCTAGCGAGGTTGTCCAGCTCAGTGGTGTCAAGCGTAGCATCTGTGAGTCCGATGATGTCGTTTCTGCTCACCGACCATACGAAACCGTCTCTCTTAGCTTGTCGCCAGATGACTGCCTCTACTTGTTTTCCGATGGCTACGAATCTCAAATGGGCGGACCTGCCGATCGCAAACTTCGACGTAAAACAATGCTCGACTATTTTGTCGAACTATCTCAACAACCCATGGAAATCCAGAAAAATGAACTCAGTCGTCGTTTCAACACATGGAAAGGTTGCAATGAGCAAACCGATGATGTCCTAATCGTCGGACTGCGATTTAACGATAATGTAAAATCATAAAAAATTCGCTCAACTACATAAAAATAATTAACTTCAAGCGTTTTTTCGCTCGAAAAACCTCATATTTACAGAACAATAACTCGCTATGGAAGAAGTAATTGATAGCATAATAAGCGTGGCTAATAAGAACGGACGAAAAACAAGCCTTCGCGATGTACTCTCGCCACTTGGCGATCTTTATATGGAAAGTTTCGACAACTACATTCATGTCATGTTAGCTAACGATTGTTTCGAGGGTGTAACCGATGTCAAAGTAGAATTATTCGATGCCACTTTTGGTCGATTTTCGGCTCCAGTAAAAAATGTCTTGTTTACCTTCGACTTTGGCTATTCCTACGATGTCTCTCGTGTCGGCACAAGTGGCGTTTCGCTCGGTATGGAAACCGACGAAGATGGATGTGAAATGCTCCGTCTCTCGCTCAACTAAATTTTTCCCCCAATTATTTAGACAATAATTAAAACAATTATGATAATCAAAAGTGCGCAATTCGTTTGTAGTAGCGCAAAAGTCAATCAGTGTCCCGAAAACAACAACATACCCGAGTACGCTTTTATCGGAAGGTCGAATGTTGGCAAGTCTTCGCTCATCAATATGCTTTGCGATCATAAAGGTCTTGCTAAAGTCTCTGGCACGCCTGGCAAAACGCAACTCATCAACCATTTCAACATCAACAATGGCGAGTGGTATCTGGTCGACCTCCCTGGCTACGGTTATGCCAAAGTCCCACTCGGCGAAAAAGCACGTTTTCAATCCATCATAACCGACTATGCTCTGAAGCGCAAGCAGCTGACAATGTTCTTTGTTCTTGTCGATGTGCGCCATTCTATGCAGACTGTCGACAAGAACTTTATGGAGTTCCTCGGACTCAACAAAGTACCCTTTGCCATCGTCTTCACTAAGGCCGACAAGATTAAAGCCTCTGAAGTAGAAGCCAATATGGCCAAATATCGCAGCGAGATGCTCAAGTCGTGGCAAACCCTTCCACCTATGTTTCTCACCTCATCTTCAAAGAAATCGGGTAAGGACCTCTTGCTTGCCTACATTGATAGTGTCAACCAACAAGTTAAAAAGGCATAGCACCTGCCGAAACAACGGCATAATGAAAAAATATCTTTTTATTCTCATTTCGCTCTTTTGCCTTGCTGGACGTGTCTCTTCGCAAATACCCACACCGCAATTGAGCGAAATGCGTGGTATATGGGTAGCCTCGGTTGTCAATATAGATTGGCCTTCAGAACCCGGGCTGAGCGATGAAACACTCCGTCTCGAAGCCGATAATGTCATCAATCGTGTTGCTCGAATGGGGCTAAATGCCATTTTTTTGCAAGTCCGCCCATCCTCCGATGCCATCTATAAGTCAGACATTGAACCACTTAGCACATATTTGGTCGGTACCGACTTCTCGCGCCAAATGTCGTTTGACGCTCTCGAATATTGGATCGCTGCCGCACACCGAAAAGGAATAGAACTACATGCATGGGTCAATCCTTTTCGTGTTACACAAAAAGCCGATTTCCCTTCGGCCGAAAACCACATACAATACACTCACCCCGATTGGCTCATCACATATTCCGAAAAACTATTTCTCGACCCCGGACTACCACAAGCTCGCGACTATGTGTGCCGAGTCGTTATGGATATTGTCAATCGCTACGATGTCGACGGCATCCACTTCGACGACTATTTCTACCCATATCCCGTCAAGGGTGAGACGTTCAACGACGACAAGTCTTTTGCTCTCGACAACCCCGACAACCTATCGCGAGCCGATTGGCGTAGGCGCAACGTGACAGAAGTCATCCGATCTGTTGGCGATTCCATTCGTTCCGTCAAGCCTTGGGTGCAGTTTGGCATAAGTCCATTTGGCGTTTGGCGCAACAAACGAGACGATGAGCGTGGCAGTAACACACGGGCAGGAGTAACTAACTACGACGTACTCTATGCCGACATCATGAAGTGGATCGACGATAAAATGATAGACTACGTCATTCCACAAATATATTGGGAGTCCGGCAACAAGTTTGCCGACTTTGATGAGCTTGAGCAGTGGTGGTCAAAGCTTAGCACTCCAAGCACACGCATTTTTGTCGGACATGCAGTGTATAAAATCAACGATGGTAAGACGCCTAAAGTGGGCTGGAACAACAAAAACGAAATGCCTACACAGGTGACCAAAGTACGCAACAACCCTCGAAACGATGGTAGCGTCTATTTTAGCTATCGCCAGTTCAATCGACCAGACATATTCGAATTCGACAACTATCTTGCCAACTATTTCTATAAAGATAAAGCCTTACAACCCCCAGTCTGTAAGGGAGAGTCGGGCGAAATAAACATCACTCACTTGGAACGCGACGGGCGCAACCTCAATTGGGATGTTGAGGGCGACACTTCGCAAGTCCGTTTCTATGTCGTTTTCAAAACCTTGCGCGATGAAAAAGAAAAAATAGGCTCCAACGAGAGCATTCTTCTAATAACCGACCAACGTGGACTAACACTTCCACTAACTGTTGGGCGCAGGCATAGATATGTTTATCGTGTGGCTGCTGTCGATAAATATCGCCGTCTGCACGAAATGTCGCGCCAAATAACCATTCGCGAATAACCACCAATGCTTCGTCGCGATTACATAGTCAAACTAATCCAAGAACTCGGGCTCTCCATAAGCCGATTGCTCAACACTGAAAAGCCTAAGCCAGAAAAACAACAAGAAATTGAGGCTATGTACAACCTTTTCGGTGCTGATAAAGACTTTTTTCGCTCGGCCAGCAACTATGAGATATTTTCTACAATTGTAGAAAATTTGGAAATTATTTGTGGCTGTCGCCGCGAAGACTTAACCAATGCTCAGATAAGTGATGTCGTCGACAAACTCGCCACTCTCTACTATCTCGATTTGCTGAACTCCGACCTTAGCGGTAGCCAAGTCGTCGATGTTGCGCAACGAGCCCTTTTTAGTTTTGAGTGTGCTCAAAACCTCTCCGACACCTATTCTGCCGAACGTTTGGCTCGTATTGCCGAACTACGGAAGTCGCTCAAACTCAATTGTCCACAATGAAACAATCCATATCCCTAAGTCTTAGTCCCGAAGAAGCAGCCGACGAACAGTTCGTTCGTCAGCGTTTGGCGTCTTCATTAGACGTCTCTTCGTCCGAAATCACAGACTTCCGACTCACACGCCGCACCATAGATGCGCGCCACAACACAGTCTCTGTCAGTCTAACCTACGATGTCTTTGTGGGTGAGGAGCTGAAGCCCGAAGCTCTAAACCTTCCGGGTTATAAGCAAGTAAGCTGTGCGCCACAAGTTGTCGTTGTTGGTGCAGGTCCTGCTGGTCTATTCGCAGCTCTCCGACTTATCGAACTCGGTTTGCGACCAGTCGTAGTAGAGCGTGGCAAAGACATCAGTCAGCGCAAACAAGACATTGCTCTTATCAACCGCAATCAGGGAGTCAACCCAGAGTCCAACTATTCGTTTGGTGAGGGTGGGGCAGGCACTTTCTCCGATGGTAAACTTTTCACTCGTAGTACCAAACGAGGGTCAGTCCGTAAGATTCTCGAGGTCTTTTGTCATCATGGAGCTACGACCGACATACTTATCGATGCTCACCCACACATCGGCACAGACAAGTTGCCATATATCATCAAGTCGATGCGTGAGACCATCATATCGCACGGTGGCGAAGTGCTTTTTGAAAGCAAAGTTGTCGAAATCCTATCCGACGGCAATTCTGCTACGGGAGTACGCCTTGCCGACAATACGACCATCGAAGGCATCGCCGTCATCTTGGCCACTGGGCATTCAGCCCGCGACGTCTACCGTCAGCTCTTCGCTCAGAACATAGAACTGCAACAAAAAACATGGGCAATG
>FLNY01003793.1_pt1 | contig 22925 bp, 19 predicted proteins | sample 1140381 | NCBI WGS metagenome assembly FLNY01 (sample SAMEA3878172, study PRJEB12797) | bioreactor metagenome | biome: Moose rumen | place: Sweden | collected 2011-10
GAGCCACAGGCTTGCGAGTGCCGCCAGCAGGCCGGAGGCGCGCTGGTCTGAGAGCCGCCAAAGGCGCTGCAGCGTGAGGCCGGTGTTGGCTCGCAGGGCTGTGGTCTGACGAAGCTTGTCGTCGGCGACGATGAGCGAGAGGTAGGCTGTGTCGCGGAGCGCCTGCTGATCGATGTGGCTGCGGTAGACGCGGATCGTATCGGCATCGATGCGGTCGGGCTCACACTCGCGCAATGTCATGGCCAAGGCGAGGTCTACGCTTTGCTGAGCCCGCCGTTGTGCACGCATCATACTGTCGATGCCGGCAGCTATAGAAGATGTCAGCAACAGCAGGAAAACGAAGTAGGCTAATTGAGGTTTCATATATTGGAGGCTTTGTCAGAACAGACTAACGGCGAAGATAAGCAGGCCATAGCGTACGGCCTTGCCGAGGGCTATGGTCAGCAGCGAGAGCCAGGGGTTGACGCGCGTGAAACCTAACGTCACGGCAATGACGCTGCCAATGATAGGCAGGAAGCAAAGCACGCCAATCCACGGCCCATAACGTTGCATCCATCGTGCCGTACGGTGGACCTTCTCTGCCGGCACGTGCAGGTAGCGCTCAATCCATTCCATGCGGCCGAGGGAGCCGATGCCGTAGTTGAACATCGAACCTGCGACGTTGCCAGTCGTGGCGAAGGCGAAGAGGCGCAGAGGCTCGAGGCCAGCCAGCTGCAGCGCCGTCAGCACAGCCTCGCTCGAGAAGGGAAAGACGCTGCCGGCGATGAACGCCGCCACGAACATTCCCCAGTAGCCCCATGACTCTAATAAAGCAAGAAACGCCTCCATAGCCCCTGATCTCTTTGACTCCAATGCCTGTCCGTGCTGCCGGTTACAACTGACCCGTCTCGATCTGGCGCACGATGCGCTCGATGAGGCGGTCGTCGCCTTCGGGGTCGTACTCCTTCTTGAGGCTGGCGTGGAAGGTCCACGCAAACACCTGGTAGAAGGCAGCCCGTGCGGGCCCGAGGAAGGCTTGCACAATCTCGAAGGCCTGCTGGTTGCATTCGCGGTCGACGAGCTTGATGAGCAGCTTGCCCTGTGAGTAGGTCAGCTTCTTCATCTCGGGCGTATACTGAGTCTTGATATCGCGCTCCACGGCCTTGATGTGCTCGTCCTTGGCCTGCTTCGTGGGCAAGGTCTCCAGCACCTCGAAGGTCTCAGAGAGCATCATATTGGCCTTGCGTGCCAAGGGCAGCACACGCTTGACATTATTGACTAAGCGGTTGAACTGCTGGCGCTCGCGCTCGCTCTTAAATTTCATGGGTTTATACACCGGCAGCTCGGGCATGAGGTAGTCCCAGACTGGCTCGCCGTCGATGATTACGGGGCGTTTCGAACGATAGAACTGCAGGTTGATGAGCGACGGCATCTCCTTGATGCCATCGAACTCGAAGTCGTTCTCGGCGGGCACGGCGTCTTGTGCAGCCAATTGTACACAGGCAGCCAGACATAAACACGTGCAGAGAAAGGCGTTCTTAAAGGTCATCGTATTCTTTCGCTCCTCTTTGAAAACTGCCGCAAAAGTACATCAAAAGTCCGATAAGCGTACCTCCGTGGCTCATCTTTTAACTTAAATTCTATTATCAGACCGCTCTGATATAACTTTTTTACTAACTACAGCCCCACTGTATCAAAGTTTTTACATATCTTTGCACCCGCTAACAACAGATTTTGGGCCAGAAACCCTTACTACAATAAATAATTATATGACTAAGGAAATTTGCAAGGACATCATCTACATAGGCGTCGATGATCCCGGACAGCAGCTCTTCGAGAGCCAATACCACACGCCCGATGGCATGTGCTACAACTCTTATGTCATCCTCGACGACAAGATTGCCGTCATGGATACCAGCGACAGCCGCACTCTTGAACCGTGGCAACGTAACCTGGCAGAAGCACTCGACGGGCGCCAGCCCGACTTCCTCGTCGTGCACCATCTCGAGCCCGACCACGCCAGCGGCATCGCACAAGTCTGCGCCCTCTACCCCGGGATGCAGATCGTATGCTCGGCCAAGGCCAAGCAGATGATGCCTCAGTACTTCGCCGACAGCTCGCTTGAGGCACGTGTCCTGCCGGTGAAAGAAGGCGACACGCTCGCGCTGGGTCGCCACACGCTGCACTTCGTCATGGCACCAATGGTCCACTGGCCCGAGGTCATGGTCAGCTACGACAGCGCAGCCCGTGCCCTCTTCTCGGCCGATGGCTTCGGCAAGTTCGGAGTCTACGGCGCCGATGCCGACGACTGGGCTTGCGAGGCTCGCCGCTACTACTTTAATATATGTGGCAAGTATGGCACCCCCGTCTCTACGCTGCTGAAGAAAGCCGCTGCATTAGACATCGAACGCATCCTGCCGCTTCACGGTCCCGTGCTCGAAGGCGACCTGCTGGCCGAAGCGCTGCGCCTCTACACTATCTGGAGTGCCTACGACGTGGAGACCGAGGGCGTGTTTGTGGCCCATGCCAGCATCCACGGTAATACAGCCGCAGCCGCCGAGCGCCTCGTGGAAATCCTGAAGGCCAAAGGCTGCCCCAAGGTGGCCGTGAATGACCTCTGCCGCGACGACCTGGGCGAGGCCATCGAGGATGCCTTCCGCTACGGGCGCATGGTGTGCATGGCCTCGAGCTATGATGCCGGCGTCTTCCCTCCAATGTACGACTTCCTCCACCACCTCGACATCAAAGCATATCAGCGCCGACGCGTAGGCCTCGTGGAGAACGGCTCGTGGGCCCCGAGTGCAGCCAAGACGATGCGCCCGATGCTCGAAGGCATGAAGCAAGTAGAGGTCGTAGAGCCCGTAGTGACGCTGCGCGGCCGCATGACAGAGGCCGACGTGACGCGGCTCGAAGCGCTGGCTGACGCCATCCTGGCATAAAGAAAAAATAAAAAAAGTAGCACAACGTGCGCTGCATTCAACATAAATGAGTATCTTTGCTGCGCAGAAAAGCAAAAAGCTGCATTACTGAATCACTAACCAATAAATTTACTACGACTATGAAGAAGTATGTTTGCGACCCATGCGGTTACGTTTACGACCCCGAGCTGGGCGATCCCGACAATGGCATAGCCCCCGGTACCGCTTTCGAAGACCTTCCCGAAGACTGGGTGTGCCCCATCTGCGGAGTAGGCAAGGAAGACTTCACAGCCGAGGAATGATCGACGCTGCTACAGCCTACAATCGTATGGCGGCCTTATGCAGCCTCAGCGAGCACGCCGAAAGCGATGTGCGCGAGCGCCTGCAGAAGGCCGCCATGCCCTTTGATGAGATCCAGAGAATCGTCGACCGCTTGTACGACGAGGACTATCTCAATACGTCGCGCTACTGCCACGCCTTCGCCCATGACCGCCTGCGGTTCGCACGTTGGGGGCGCCTGAAGATACGGCAGGCTCTGCGTATGAAAGGCCTGCCGGAGGCCGATATCCGCGAAGCCCTTGATGACTTGAACGAAGAGGAATACAAAGAAGCGTTGCACTCTACGCTGGAACAAAAAAAACGCACACTCGTCCACGAGGATAAGTATGCGTGTCGTACTAAACTTATGCGTTTCGCTGCCGCCCGAGGCTTCACCCCGAGCGAGATTATCGATGAAATAGGTGCATGACGTTGGCAGGCGGACGCCCTGCAAGTAGCTCGCTGCGCATGAAGTCCATAGCCGGCGCAACGTAGCTGAAATATCGCTTATATCCTTCGCAAAGATAGTTCTGATGCTCGTCGCCGTCGGCCCCTGTGACGAAACGGTTGCGCAGGCATTCACCATGGCAGGCGAAAAGCCACTGGCATTGGCGGCAGCGTCGCGAAAGAGCACTGCGCTTGGCTTCGCCGAACGTCCGTTGGCGCTCGCTCTGCAGCAGCGTGAGCAGCGGCGTCTCGCTGATATTGCCGAGGCGATAGTCTGGAAAAACGAAATGATCACAGGCGAAGACCGAGCCGTCAGCCTCTATGGCTGCGGCATGGCCACACGTGCGGGCCAGGGTGCAGACACCGGGCTCCACGTCCATCCAGCCAGCCAACGTGGCGTCAAAAATCTGTACAAACACCTCGCCCACATCCTCGCGCACCCACTCGTCGAAGAGCGTACAAAGGAATGAGCCCCAAGCCTCGGGCGTGACGCTATAGGGGGCCACCGCGCCATGCTCACGCTCTACGACCGGCGTGAACTGCAGGTAGCGACAGCCTATCTCTTTGAAGAAGTGGTAGAACGTCTCGGGCTCGAGAGCTGTGGCCTGATTCACTGTGGCCATGGCATTCCACTCCACATCAAACTGCTTGAGCCTGGCAATGCCCCGCAGCACTTGGGCATGGGTGGGCTTGCCGGCGGCGTCGCGGCGATAAGCGTCGTGCAGGTGCTCGGGGCCATCTATGCTGATGCCTACAAGCCAGCCCTCATCGTGAAGGAAGCGGCACCAGTCGTCGGTCAGCAACGTGCCGTTGGTCTGCAGGGCGTTGTCTATGTGGCGGCCGGCTGCGTACTGCCGCTGGAGCTGCACTACGCGGCGGAAGAAATCGAGACCGCGCATGGTTGGTTCGCCGCCGTGCCAGGTAAAGAGGACGCTGTCGGTGGTCTGCATGCCGATGTATTGCTTGATGAATTCTTCGAGCAGCTCGTCGGACATCACGTTACGGGGCTTATCGAGATAGTAGCAGTAGGTACATCGCAGGTTGCAAGCCGAACCTACTGGCTTTGCCATGACGTAAAAGGGGCGGGAGAGAGGGGAGAGCATTTGGACGAAAAAGTGAAAAGTGAAAAATGAAAAATGAGATGTGAAAAGGGAACGGTGCTTGTTGAGCTTGGCGTTTAGGTCAAGTGGCAGTGCATTGAAGTATGCGTGGCCGTCCAAACAGATCCTCTCGCACCTTGACATTTTGGAAACCGCTTGCCTCGAATAGGGAAGATGTCTCTGCTGACAAGGCACTGTTGATCTCAACCGCAATCTGCCGGCCATGGCGCAGTATACGTCTTCCGACAGCTGCAATAGCACGATAGAACCGTAAAGCATCATCGTCTGGTACGAAAAGTGCTACGTGGGGCTCGTGGTTCACTACGTGCGCCCCCATACTAGTAGCCTCGCTCTGCCTGACATATGGGGGATTGGAAATGATAAGGTCGGCTGGGCTTCCGGCGTCGAAACAGTCTGCGAGTACGTCTGCGCGAAAGAATCTTACATTCGCAGCGCCGAGCGTCGAGGCGTTAAGACGAGCTACATCCAAGGCGGCCTCGCTGATGTCAATGCCTATGACTTCAGCTTCAGGCAAGGCCAGTGCCACGGCGATGGCTATACAGCCGCTTCCTGTGCAGAGGTCAAGTATCTTAGGGCTTAAGGGATGAGCCTTTTCTCTTGCTATGTCCATTGTCAGGCTTTCGAGACTCACATGTACCAGTTCTTCCGTCTCAGGACGGGGAATTAGCACGTCGGGCGTCACGCGGAACCTGTGGCCGCAAAAAAGTGTATAACCTAAAACGTACTGCACAGGCTCGCCTTTGACGAGTCGCTGTGCAATTTTTTCAAATTCCTTACGCTCATCTGCAGATAATGTCGTATCTTTGCCGAGCAAAAGGTCGGTTTGCGTGAGCCCGAAGCGCTCTTCCATGACCAGGCGTACTACAGCCCTGGCTTCGCCACAGCCGTAGAGCGGTGTCAACAGTCTGATGAGTTCTTGATGATTCATAGCGCAAAGATATGAAAAGATTGAGGATTAGCGATGAGGGATTAAGGAATAAAAACAAAATAAGGAACGTTTTTCTGAAAAACGGATGCCTTGCCACATTTTTTGTATATATGACAGAAGACGAAAGATTCATGGCTCGTTGCCTGCAACTGGCACGCCACGGAGAACTCACGACGGCTCCGAACCCGATGGTAGGGGCAGTCATCGTTCACGAGGGACGCATCATAGGCGAAGGATGGCATCGCCGCTTTGGCGGACCGCATGCCGAGGTCAACGCCGTAGGCTCGGTGAGTAGTGCCGATGAGGCACTGCTGTCTGAGTCCACTATCTACGTGAGTCTCGAACCCTGCTCCCACTACGGCAAGACTCCGCCTTGCGCCGAATTGCTTGTAAGGAAAGGCTTCAAGAGGGTCGTCGTGGGTTGTCTGGACCCCAACGAAAAGGTGTCAGGCCGCGGCATAAATATGCTGCGACAGTCCGGAGCTGAGGTTGTCGTCGGCGTGCTGGAAAAGGAATGCCGGTGGCTCAACCGCAAATTCATGACATATCATAGGCTCCATAGACCTTATATCACGCTGAAATGGGCTGAGAGCGCTGACGGCTTCATAGACCGCAGCCGTAAGAGTGCCGACGACGGGCCAGCTGTACGCTTCTCAACACCTTGGACACAGATGCTCGTCCACAAACTGAGAGCCACACACGAGGCTATCCTCGTCGGGCACCGCACCTGGGAACTCGACCGCCCAAGCTTGACGACGAGGGCGTGGCCCGGCAAAGACCCCAAACGGCTGGTGCTGACAAGCGGCACGTTCGACAGCATAGTCTATGAACAAGATGTGCAATCCATTTTAGTCGAAGGCGGCGCGAAAACGCTGCAGACATTCATCGATGCTGACCTCTGGGACGAGGCGTTCATCGAACGTTCCGACCTTGTCTTGCGAAGCGGAATAAAGGCCCCAGAAATGAAAACAGACCTAAAAGGACGCCCTGTTCACGTTAATTTTGCCTAATTATTTGGTAAAAAAAGGTTTTTTAAGCCTCCCAAATTTCGCGCACGCCACATTTATGTGTACCTTTGCACCCACTTGTAAATAAACATCTCAAATGAAGAAACTCGTATATGCCATCATCATCGCGTTTGCGTCTTCGTCGGCCTTCCTTTCATGTAAGAGCGACGAAAAGGTGGAATACAGCAGTGACTGCTATATCAAGTCGTTCGTCTTAGGCGGAATGAAGCGAACGTTACACTCTACGACAACTGCCGGCGATGACACAACATACTCCGTGACCCTCACCGGGTCTGCCTTCCCCATGAGCATAAACCATGTTGAGGGATATATCACCAACGCTACGGCCCTCCCCATAGGCACTCAGCTTGGCGCCGTAACGAGTACGATAACTTCCCAGGGACTTGTCGTCTATGCTCCAGAGGCCGACACGACGACCTGGGTACAACATAACTCCACCGACAGCATCGATTTCAGCCATCCACTCATTTTCAGAGTGATTGCCACTGATGGCCAAAGCTACCGCGACTACAGAGTGACCCTCAGCGTAAGAGACAACGATGCCGACAAATACTCTTGGACCAAGCTCGTCACGGCTGACGTACTGGCCAGGCGTACCTCTGCCAAAATGCTCATCGACGTCAGGGGAACAGAGGATGCCCTGCTCCCCGTGATTATAAGTGCGGAAGCTGAAGGCAACTGCTACGTCTCCAGAGCCGCTAGCGCTCAGGACCCCGCAGCATGGGAAGAGCGCCCTTGCCTGGGCTTGCCTCAGACTGCCGACGTTAACACGGCCGTAGCATACGACAAAGCCTTCTGGCTGTCGACGACCGACGGACTGCTCTATACCTCCGACGATGCCGTCACGTGGAGCGAGGTCAGACAGGATGAGCCCTCGTCGCTCACGCTTATAGCTGCTTCCGCCTCGTCGCTTTACGCCACAACGACCTCCGTAGGCAGCCTCATCATTAAGAGCTCAGCTGACGGCATCCATTGGCAGGACACGCCGACAGAGAGTGCTATAGGCGGTCACGTCGTGGCCTCGGCAGCGTACACGCAGCCTAATGGAAACAAACGAGTGCTCATAGCCTCAGCCGCCGATGGCGCCACAGTGCTTGACACGTGGAGCCTGCTGGAAGAATATGACATGATGTGGAACTGCTTTTCAGACGACGAGCTGAACACTTATCGCCTGCCATTTACGCAGCCTCAAAGCATCACGGTCTACAACGACCGCCTCTTTGCCTTTTGCGGCACGGACATCCTCGTCAGCGATGACAACGGCATCACTTGGCAGGCTGTCAGCAATATGTCGCTCCCTGTAGCCGATACAGCCGTACGGACAGCAGTGTCCATGGACGAGTACATCTACATGCTGTGTGGCTCGCAGCTATGGCGGGCCCGCCTTAACAGCTATGGAGAATAATCATCCGAAGCAAAGCAAGAACGGATAAAGCATTTAACAGACGTGCTCAGAATAGCTACCATAATCCTCGCTTGTGCCTTTGCGGCCAAGATGCATGCTCAGGACGGCGAACTGCTGGAATATCAGCAGGAGATAGGTGGTGGCATCGGAGTGATGAGCTACATAGGCGATGCCGGAGGGGGCATCATGAAGAGTCCGGGCGTCATGGGAACCATCATCTGGCGTCGCAACCTCAACCCACGCATGGTGGTGCACACAGACCTCGGGTTCGGGAAGTTGCGAGGCAACAGCCACGGCACCTTCATACCGGAAGACCCGTTGAGCCAGACGCCTGAAGGCGGCACACCGGCACACGACATACCTTTCAGCAGGAACCTGATAACGGTCGGAGCGCAGTTTGAGTTCAACCTGCTCGGATATGGGATGGGAGCAGCCTATAAGGGACTCTACAGATGGACACCATACCTGCTTGCGGGTGCCGGCGTAACGATGGCCACGGGAGACGGCGGCGAAGCAGCCGGAGCCCTGCATATCCCCCTCGGTTTCGGCTTTCGCTACAAACTGCGTCAGCGGCTGAACATTGGTTTGGAATGGAGCTTCAACTTCACGACCTCCGATCGTTTCGACGATACCGCCGCTACAACTAAACTTGATGACCCGTACGGCATCAAGAGCGGAATGTTCAAGAACAAAGATTGCTTCACGCGCACATTCCTCTTCCTGACCTACGACATCTCACCTAAATATCGCAAATGCAATAACTAAAGAATTCAGATAATGGAACTCGACCTCACTCACATACCACAGCACATTGCCATCATCATGGATGGCAACGGGCGATGGGCCAAGCGGCGCGGGCTGCCTCGCACGGCAGGGCATGTCGAAGGCGTGGCGGCCGTCAAACGCATCACTGAGGAGTGTGTGCGGCTCGGAGTGAAATTCCTGACCCTCTACACCTTCTCTACCGAGAACTGGAACCGCCCGGCAGAGGAAGTGAGCGCACTCATGGGCCTCGTGCTGTCGAACCTTGAGGAAGAAATCTTTATGAAGAACAACGTTCGCTTCCGCGTCATCGGCGACATCAAACGACTGCCCGACAACGTGCAGCAGCGACTGTGGCAGGTCATGCAAAACACCGCCGACAACGACGCCATGACAATGGTGGTGGCACTCAGTTACAGCGCACGATGGGAACTGATAAAAGCTGTCAAGGACATCGTATGGGAGATGAAAAAGACAAGCCTTACACGCGCCGTCATGGACCCCGAAGAGATAACCGAAGAGACCATAGCACAGCACCTCGAGACCTATTTCATGCCCGACCCCGACCTGCTCATACGCACCGGTGGCGAACAGCGCATCAGCAACTACCTGCTGTGGCAGATAGCATATACAGAACTTTATTTCTGCGACACGTTCTGGCCCGACTTCAATGAAGAAGCATTGCGCACAGCCATCGCCGACTACCAGCAACGCGAGCGCCGCTATGGCAAGACCAGCGAGCAGGTGCAACTCAACTCCAACAACTGATAACAAAACGATGAATACGACCCGGAAATATACTCTTACAGCACTCGTCCTACTCTGGTATCTATTGCCCTCGCCATTTACCAAGATGGCGGGCACAGAGCTACACGCACAAATACAGGAGCGCGTAGTAAAACCGACGATCGACTACGCCCGAACACCGCAGCAGTACTACATCGGGGGCATCACCGTAGATGGCGTAAAGACCTACGACGACTACGTCCTCATAGGACTATCCGGACTCTCCAAAGGGCAGCGGATCAACATTCCGGGCGAGGAGATAAGCACGGCCGTGCGGCGATACTGGAAGAATGGGCTGTTCTCTAATGCCTCCATCTGTGTCGATAGTATCATAGGCGATTCCGCTTTCCTTCACATCCAGCTTGCAGTGAGGCCGCGAATCTCGCAGATTAACTTCAACGGCGTAAAAAAGAGCGAGAGGGAAGATTTGGAAACCAAGCTCGGACTTATCAAAGAAGCTCAACTTACTCCCAATATGCTTGACCGCGCGCGTATCTGGGGTAAGAAGTACTTCGACGACAAGGGATTCAAGAATGCGGAAATCCTGTTTGAGCAGCGCGACGATCCTTCAGAGCAAGGCCGTGTAATCCTCGATGTCAACGTAGACAAGAAAGAGAAAGTGAAAGTCAACAGCATCACCGTCGATGGCAACAAAGCCTTGACGATGAGGCAAATCAAGGGTTCGCTGATAAAGAACGGAGCTTTCAAGAAGACTCATGAAAAAGGTCTGTTGAGCAGCTGGTTCCGATCAAAGAAATTCGTGGACGAGAAATGGAAGGAGGACAAAGACCGGCTGATAGAGAAGTACAACGAGTTTGGCTACCGCGACGCCCGCATTGTGGCCGACAGCGTCGTGCCCCACGACGAGAAGTCTGTTGATATATTCCTGCAAGTGGAAGAGGGACAGAAATACTATGTCCGCAACATAGACTGGGTGGGCAACACCATCTACACTACCGAGAAGTTGCAAGAAGCATTGCGAATGAAGAAAGGCGACATTTACAACCAGACCCATCTGATGAAGCGCATAAAGGATGACGACGATGCTATAGGCAACCTCTACTACAACAACGGATACCTCTTCTACAACCTGACACCAGTAGAAGTGAATATCGTTGGTGACAGCGTTGACCTGGAGATGCGAATCGAAGAAAATCAGCAGGCTTACATCAATCGCGTCATCATTACCGGCAACGACCGCGTCTACGAGGAGGTCGTGCGACGCGAGTTGCGCAACAAACCTGGTGACCTCTTCAACAAGTCTGCCCTCGAGCGTTCTTATCGCGAAATAGCCTCCATGGGACACTTCGACCCGGAAGCTATTAAGTATGATATGAAACCAGATCTCGACAACGGGACCGTAGACCTCGAATGGGGGCTCACGCCGAAGTCCAACGACCAAGTGGAATTCTCGCTGGGCTACGGACAGACGGGCGTCATCGGCAAGATAGGCCTCAAGTTCAGCAACTTCTCGCTGGCCAATCTCTTCGCCAAGAATGGGCTGCGTCGTGGTATCATGCCACAAGGTAACGGCGAGACGTTCAGCATCAGCGGACAGACCAACGGCCGCTACTATCAGGCCTATTCCATAAACTACCTAAACCCATGGTTCGGAGGCAAGCGACCTAATTCGCTCTCGTTCTCGGCATTCTTCTCTAAGCAGACAGACGTGAGCGACCGCTACTACAACTCGGCCTACTACAATTCCTACTACAACTATCTTTACGGCTACGGCTCCAGCTATGGCAACTATTACGAGAACTTCTACGACCCCGACAAGTTCATCAAGGTCTACGGATTCTCGCTCGGATGGGGTAAGCGCCTCTCGTGGCCTGACGACTATTTCCAGCTTTCGGCCGACCTCAGCTATACTCGCTATTCGCTCAAGGACTGGGAATACTTCATGATCTCCAATGGCAATTGCAACAATATAAGCCTGAATATAAACCTCGCCCGCACGTCTACTGACAACCAGATATATCCCCGCAGCGGTTCGGAGATTCTGTTCTCTGCCAGCCTCACGCCGCCATACTCTCTCTTCGACGGGCGCGACTACGCAAACCTGGCCAACAACTCACAGGCAAGCAACTATCAAGATCAACTCAAGAGCAAGTACCAATGGATTGAGTACCACAAATGGAAATTCAAGGCCCGTACGTTCACTGCCCTTACCGGCCACAATAAATGTCCGGTGTTGATGACGCGCGTAGAATTCGGTATACTCGGCCACTACAACAAGAACAAACGATCGCCCTTCGAGACGTTCTATGTCGGTGGCGATGGCATGAGCGGCTACAGCTATAACTACGCCACCGAGACCATCGGCCTGCGTGGCTACGACAACGGTTCGCTCACGCCACGAGGCTACACAGGCTACGCCTACGACCGCTTCACCCTTGAGCTCCGCTACCCCTTCATCCTTGGCAACTCCACTAATATCTACGGACTGGCCTTCGTAGAAGGAGGTAATGCCTGGAACGATATCAAGAAGTTCAACCCCTTCGACATGAAACGTTCTGCAGGTGCCGGCGTGCGTATAATGCTGCCTATGGTAGGTCTGCTCGGTATTGACTGGGCTTATGGCTTCGATAAAGTGTTCGGCAGCAAGACTTACGGTGGCAGCCAGTTCCACTTCATCCTCGGACAAGAATTCTAAGGCGTGAAGAGTGAAAAATGAAAAGTGAATAACTGAAATAAACCTTTTGACCGGTGATTTCATCAAATCAATAAATGCTGTACAAGCAAACACCCGCAAACTAATTCTTAACCACGTTAGCCACTAAAGCTAAAACAAAACCAGACAATATGAAAAAGCTATTTATCATCCTCTTGGCCGTCCTCACCTTCGGAGTGAGCGAGCAGGCATCCGCTCAGAAGTTCGTTCTCGTTGACATGGAATATATCCTAAAGAATATCCCTGCATACGAGCGCGCCAATGAGCAACTCAATCAAGTATCACGCAAGTGGCAAGCAGAGATAGAGGCCCTCTCCACCGAGGCCAAAAATCTCTACAAAGCCTATCAGGGCGAGGCCGTGTTCCTCAGTGCCGAGCAGAAGGCTGAGCGCGAGGGCGCTATCGTAGCCAAAGAGAAGGAGGCCGCAGACCTCAAGAAGAAGTATTTCGGCCCCGAGGGCGAACTCTTCAAGAAGCGTGAGAGCCTTATGGCACCTATCAACGATGAGATTTACACTGCCGTAAAGGAAATTTGCGAAGCTAAGGGCTACAGCCTCGTTCTCGACCGTGCCTCCGATGCCGGTATCATCTTTGCCTCTCCGAGGATCGATATCTCTGGAGAAATCCTTCAAAAGCTCGGATATTCTTATTGATAATTCAACGCTAAACATTAACAACCAATACTAATCAACAACAACAGATGAAAAAGATTCTATTCGCAGCGCTTATGCTGCTCGCACCCCTGACAATGTCAGCACAGAAGTTCGGACACTTCAACTCAGCCGAAGTCGTACAACTCATGCCCGAGTACACCACTGCTCAGAACGAGCTTCAGACCCTGGCCAAGCAATATGAGGAAGACCAGAAACGCATGCAGGATGAGCTGCAGAAGAAAGCCGATGACTTCCAGAAGGAGCAGGCCAATATGCTTGAGAACCTTCGCGCTCGTCGTGAGCAGGAACTCAACGACCTTTACCAGCGCTATCAGCAGAGCCTCGCCGACAACCAGCAGGCTTTCCAGAAAGCTCAGGCCGAGAAGATGCAGGCTATCTCCGAGAAAATCACCAACGCCGTGAAGCAGATTGGTGATGCCGGCGGATATGTCTATATCATGGATGTCACATCTGGTATTCCCTACATCTCTACCAAACTGAGCACCGACATCACGCCCGAGCTGAAGAAAGCTCTCGGCATCTGATAACAACTCTGAAGAGGAATGACGGGCGACGAACATTCGCACCCTCATTCCTCTTTTGTTTTTTTGCGTTCCTCTCTTTAATCCCCACAGGTCTACCACTATGAAAAAAATATTAACTCTCGTATGCTTCGTCATGGTTGCTGTAGCCTTATCTGCACAAACGGCTGATGCTCAGGGTGCAGCGCGTGTGCCTCAGTTCGGCTACCTCAGCTACAGCAGCGTGTTTGAGCAGCTGCCGGAATATGCTCAGGCCCGCGCTGATTTCGCGGCGCTCAAAGCTAAGTACGATGCAGAGGCCACGCGCGCCGAGGAGGAGTTTCAGCGCAAGTTTGCCGAATTCCTCAATGGGCAAAAGGACTTCCCGCAGACTATCATGCTGAAGCGTCAGGCCGAGCTTCAGGATCTTATGGACCGTAGCATAGCCTTCCGCAAGGAGGCTTCCCGCCTGCTTGCCGAGGCAGAGAAACGTATGCAAGAGCCAGTCGCAGCCCAACTTAATCAGGCTATCTACGATGTTGCCGCAGAGCGAGGCCTTATCTATGTCCTCAATACCGATGGCAACGCAGTACCATTTATTCACCCACAAGTCGGTGTCGATATCACCGAAGCCGTACTCAATAAGCTTGGCGTGAAGAAGTCTGAACAGGAGGCTGAACAGCCCGAATCTTCTGCCGCTAAAATAGCCGAAGAGTAGAAAACCACAACCCTTCACGCCGTTCTTTAGACTCCTCCCACAAGTGAGAAGTCAGTATGGACGGAGGGCTGGCATTTCTATGCCTTCTTCTCTATCACTCTTCACTTTTCATTTTTCACTTTTCATTTTTCATTCTCCCTCCCCTTGTCACCAATAGGTATCTTCGATAGCGGTTATGGCGGTCTCACAGTTCTGCGTGAGATCCGTGCGCTGATGCCATATTATGACTACTTATATCTTGGCGACAACGCCCGTGCACCCTATGGCCCACGCTCTTTCAATCGCGTCTACGAGTTCACGCTGCAGGCCGTTCGCCGCCTCTTCGACATGGGTTGCCCGCTCGTAATCCTGGCCTGTAACACAGCCTCAGCCAAGGCCCTTCGCACAATTCAGCAGCATGACCTTCCCATCCTCGATTCCTCGCGACGCGTCCTCGGCGTCATACGTCCCACGGTGGAAGCCGTTGGCAATATCACTCAGACGCGCCATGTTGGCATCGTTGCCACTCAAGGCACGACGAGCAGCCGCACCTATGAGCTCGAGATGGCCAAACTTCACCCCGACATCATCGTGACCAGCCTGGCCTGCCCTATGTGGGTGCCGCTCGTAGAGAACTATGAGTTTGACAGCCCCGGTGCCGACTATTTCGTGCAGCGCGACATTCAGGCCCTGCTTGAGCGCGACCCGCTGATTGACACTATCATCCTCGGTTGCACTCATTTCCCCTTACTTTATAATAAGATTCGCGCGTACACGCCCGCACATATACAGCTGATTTCTCAGGGTGAGTACGTCAGCCGTAGTCTTGAGGACTACCTCCGTCGCCATGGCGACATCGAAGCACGCATCAGCAGGGGAGCCAGTGCCCGCTTCCTCACGACCGACGATGCAACTAAGTTTGCGTCAGCGGCCACTATTTTCCTCGGCAGTTCTGTCTTGGCCGAGCAGACTTCATTGTAAAAGATGTGTTTTAGTTATTTTTCGGCAAAAATGGATGGCTGTTTAGCAAAAAGAGTGTATTTTTGCCACCGAATTGGTTCTTTCCCAAGAATATGAACCCACAACTTCAATGAAAAAGAGTCTTTTTTGTTTCATCGCGCTCATCCTTGCGCCCTTCATCAAGGGCCAGGCACAGGAATGGATGAAAATCTACCACGAGGCGCAGTCAACCCACTGGATGCTGCCTATTGCCGTCGACAGTATCGACTATGCCACAATCTCTGCCAATCAGTCCCAACTGCAGACTTACCTTAACGACGGCACCATAATCCCTTTCTCTCTTGAAACAATTGACAGCCTCGGTTTTTATTCTGCTCCAGAGGCTGTGGACAAGGATAAGTACCAGACCTTCCAGATGTTTGTCTTCACCGAAGGAGGTAAAGCCATCAATACTAAAGACTACTATATCCCCTGCTACATAGGCCTCAATGGCTGCGATTCGTATGCCAAGCGCTGGCTCCATGCCGGCATTCGCGGCCGCGGCAATTCAACGTGGGAGTGGTATGCGAAGAAGCCCTACCGCATCAAGCTCGACGAGAAAGAGAAGATGCTGGGCATCGACAAAGCCAAGTCGTGGGTGCTGCTGGCCAACTATCGCGACGTGACGGATATGATGAACACCTACGTCTTCGAGCTTGGCCGCATGATGGGCCTGCCATTTACCAATCATACTCGCTATGTTGAGCTCTTTGTAAATGGTAAGTATGTCGGTGTATATCAGCTTACCGAGCAGGTTCAGCAGAACAAGAACCGCGTCAACGTCAGCGACGAGCGCGGCATATTGCTCACCCTCGACGTTGATGACGGCCCCACCGAGGCACCTTCTGCTACTAATAACTTCTGGACGAAAGGTTATGCCATGCCAGCAGCCGTGAAATACCCCGACGACGAGCTCCTCACCCCCGAGCGGCGCGATAGCATCCGTGATGTCTTCGCCCAGCTCGAGACGGCCATCAAGGACCGCAACTATGCTGCTGCAGCCTCGATGCTCGACATGGAGTCTTTCGCGCGCTATGTGCTCATTCAGGAATTCTTCTACAACGTAGAACTGTCAGCTCCCCGCAGTGTCTTCATGCATAAGGACGGCGATGGCCCCTGGGTGATGGGTCCGCTGTGGGATGCCGATGCCGGCTTCGATTTCGATTGGACAAACATGAAGACCGGCCACACCTTCTTCGCCAACTACCGCGAAACGGTCATGGGCTCCAATCCTGTGCGCCGCAATGGCAACTATAGTTACGTCCCTGCCTTCTTTACCGACCTCTTCGGTACGAAAGAGTTTGTCGAACTATATAAGAAAACGTGGCGTATGTATGCCGACTCTATAGTCTCGCGCCCGTGGCAGGAAGTAGAGGCTTATGCCGAGGGGCTTCGTCGTGGAGCCATGCGCCGCGAGAGCCGTACGTGGGCCATCAGCGGCAAGAGCTTCGAGACTGAGCTCGCCAAGATGAAGACTTGGCTCGAGAACCGCCGCACCTTCATGGATAACCTCATCGCGAACATCCCCGTCCCCGAGGAGGTGAAACCTATTGATGATGAGCAGTTGTGTGGCACCATTGACGTGAACACTACCATGCAGTGGTCTGCGGGCTACTCTCAAAGTGTACACGTCGAGGTGAGCAAGAGCGATGTGTGCGGACTCCTTGGCATAAAAGAGAGTGAATTCAGCGAGAACAGTCTCATAGCTATTGTGCCCCTAAACACCGATGGCAGCGAAGGTGCCAACAACACCGACGGCGTCTATGGCGGTTGGTTCAATGGCGACAACAACCCGCGCGTATGGGATGGCGGCCACGTCTACATCGAAGTCTTCAGCGATCTGTTCTCGTGGAACTGCGGCATTCGCAACGACACCTGCTACGACGAAGAACACACCGTCACGATGCAGTATCAGTACCAAGTAGGCTCTACGCTTAAGAAAGTGAACGTGCGCGTACACTTCACTATCAACTGGGGCTGGTGGTGAGTGAGTCCTCTCGTCGTGGAAGCGAAAAGTATATCATTATGAGTGTGATGTGTAGGTTACTTTCCCGTTTTCGCCACATAAATAAACGATTACAGCAAAAATATATAACTACAAACTAACGCTTATGAAACTTGGAAAGATTCTATTGATGGCAGCCTTTGCGCTGAGCGCCATCAGTGCAGCAGCTCAGAATATGAGCCAGCTGATGCAGCCGCTGCCCGTAGACCCGAAGGTGCGCGTAGGGCACCTCGACAACGGCCTCACCTACTACATCCGTCACAACGAGGAGCCTAAGAACCAGGCTTTCTTCTACATTGCTCAGAAAGTGGGCTCCATTCAGGAAGAGGAGAGTCAGCGCGGCCTCGCTCATTTCCTCGAGCACATGTGCTTCAACGGCACCACTCACTTTCCCGACAGCTCGCTCATCGAGTATCTCGAAAGCATTGGCGTGAAGTTCGGGGCTCAGCTCAACGCCTACACCAGCGTCGAGGAGACTGTGTATAATATAGATAATGTACCCGCGCGCGAGGGAGCCATCGACTCCTGCCTGCTCATCCTTCACGACTGGAGCCACGACCTGACCCTCGACGGCGAGGAGATAGATAAGGAGCGCGGTGTCATCCATGGCGAATGGCGCATGCGCAACACCGGCTTCACACGCATCCTCGTCAAGCACCTCGAAGAACTGATGTCCGACAGCCGCTATGGCCGCCGCTTCCCCATCGGTTTGATGGAAGTCGTCGACGAGTGCCCTTACGACACACTGCGCGCCTACTATCATAAATGGTATCGCCCCGACCTGCAGGGCATCATCGTCGTGGGCGACGTTGATGTAGACCAAGTGGAAGGCAAGATTAAGAACCTCTTCGGCCCCATCACTCTGCAGCAGCCCGTGGCTAAGCGCGAGTTCTACAGCGTGCCCGACAATGCTGAGGCCGTCGTCGTCAGCGACAGCGATCCAGAGGTCACCTCGCAGGTTGTCATGATTTCAATGAAGCACCCTGCCGTCCCCGACAGCGTCCGCAACACGTTGCCTATGTATTTGCAAGAGGTTATCGTAGGCACGGCCACCGGCGTGCTCAACCAGCGACTCCACGAGCTCTCGTTGAAGGCCGACTGTCCCTTCCAGGGCGCGAGCGTAAATGATGGCGAGTTCCTGCTTTCGTCCAAGGTGACGGGTGCGTTCAACATCGAGATTATGCCGAAGGAAGGCCGTGTTGAAGAAGCCATCAAGGCAGTGATGGAGGAAGTCTATCGTGTCGACCAGTTCGGCTTCACCAAGGGCGAGATCGACCGCGCCGTGCTCAACCGCCTCTCCGGCATGGAACAGCTCTTCAATAACCGCGACAAGCAGAAGAGCATCGTCTATGCCCGTGAGTACTACCGCTCGTTCCTCAACAACGAACCCATACCGGGTATTGAGATGGAGTACCAGCTCATGCAGCAGGTGCTCCCACAGATTCCTGCCGAGGCTTTCAGCCAGACAATTCAGCAGTATATTAGCCGCACTGACACCAACCTTGTCGTGCTCTCGCTTAACCCCGAGAAGGAAGGCTTGGCCATACCTGCCAAAGACCAGCTCCTCGGCGCCATTCACGCTGCCCAGCAGTCGCAGCTGACAGCATGGGTCGACAATGTCAAGACCGGTCCGCTCATCGAGAACCTGCCCAAGCCCGGCAAGATTAAGAAAGAAACTGCCGGTCCCTGCGACTCCAAGGTCCTCACCCTCTCGAATGGTGTAAAGGTCATCATGAAACAGACCGACTTCAAGGACGATGAGATCCGCATGATGGCGTGGAGCGACGGTGGTGTTGGCCGCTATCCCGTCAGCGAGCGCATCAACCTCGAGGCCTTCGATGGCGTCATTGGCCGTTCCAAGACCGGCGGCTTCACCTCCACAGAACTCACCAAGGCCCTTGCAGGCAAGAACGTGCGCAGCTCAGCTAACGTAGGTCTGCGTGAAGAGAGCTTTTCCGGTTTCTCTTCAAAGAAAGATATCCAGACTCTCTTCGAACTCATCTACATGACCTTCCAACCACGCGAGAAGGACGAGGAAGCCGTGGCATCGTACCTCAACAGCTTGCGCGAGGAACTGCGCAACAAGGATCTTGATCCGATGTCGAGCCTCAGCGATAGCATCCAGGCCACGCTCTACGGACATAATCCCCGCTTGCAGCCTATGACCGAGGCCGAGGTTGACCAAGTCAGCTACGATCGCATCCTTGAGATGTGGGCCGACCGTTTCGCCGATGCCAGCGACTTCACTTTCATGTTCCTCGGCAATATCGATGAGGCACAGATTCGCGAACTCGCCACACAGTATCTGGCCACACTGCCGAAGGTTAAGCGTAAGGACACCCCCGTTGACGCGGGCCTGAACTTCGTCACGGGCGACATCACCAACCGCTATAAGAAGAAGATGCAGACTCCGCAGAGCTTCATCGTCAGCGCCTGGACGGGCGACACCGAGATGACTGTTCGCAACAGCGCCCTAATGACCATCCTCGGCAACTGCGTCGCAGAGCAGTATCTCAAGAAGATCCGCGAGGAGCTTGGCGCTGCTTACTCTACCAGTGCTCAGGGAATGGTCACACGTGGCAGCGACGACCGCCCACGCTACGTCCTGCAGGCCGCCTTCCCGCTGAAGCCGGAGATGACCGACACCTGCCTGCAGATCGTTCAGGATGTCTTCGACAACGTCTGCGAGAACGGCGTCAGCGAGGAGAGCGTCAACAAGGCCAAGGAATATATGCTCAAGACATTCGCGCAGAACCAGCGCGAGAATGGCTTCTGGATGAGTCGTATTGCCAGCATCGTACGTCGCAACTACGACCCCGCCGAGAACTATGAGCAGGTCATCCAGAGTATCACGCCCGAGGACGTGCGCCAGATGGCTGTCACCATCAAAGCCGACGGCAACCGCGTGCGTGTTGTCATGGAGCCTGAGTCTGAATAATCTAAACTTACTACGACGAGAGTGCAATGCATCACTGCGTTGCCTCTCGTTTTTTTTATCAGCTAAAGGAATGAAAAAGGATATGTTTTTTAGGGCGTTGCTATGTACAGCCTTTACGGTGGCGTCAACAACAACCTTCGCCGCCTCCAACACACGCCAGGCTCTGCAGAAAATGACGACGGCCGTTCGAGCTTCCTATAGCGAGCCCGGGCACGGCACGGCGGCTCTCAACGACGGAGCAACGGCCTCCACGGCCTCCTATTGGAGCGGGTTCCGAGGCGACGACCATCTGGGGCAATGGGAATACGTCGAGTATGCTTGGAGTGCGCGTTGCGTCATCAACCGTGCCGTTGTCAACTGGGTTGCCACCGGCGATAACCTCAGCTATCCCAATGAGGCATATTTCGCCACCTGGGACGGTCATGCTTGGACCCGTGCCCTCGACCTCAGCGAGCCAAACGGCTCCGGTGTCTCGACGAACACTGGCATCGACCTCGAGACCAACCGTCTGCGCCTCTATATGCGAAGTGATGCCGCCTGCGGTATCCGCGAATTTACGCTTCAGGGCTATCCTCTTGAGGACTGCGCTGCGCCCTCTTTGACTTCAGAACTCGAAACGGTAACGATCAAGCGTGGCGAGAGCATTGAACTTTCCGCCACGCTCACCATCCCCGGCCACGTCACGGAAGAGCCCAACTGGTACTGGCTCGACGAGCAGGGCGAGGTGACATCTACTGACCCCTCTATGACCGTTGCTGCCAACGGTTTCTACACACTTTGCTACGAGCGTCCATGCGGCGCCAGTGCCTTGCTGACCTTCTCCGTCAGCATCGATGGCGAGTACGACGAGCGCATGGGCTACAAGTGGGCCACCTACTCACCCACGCTCGACTATGATTTCCGCTCCGAGTACCCATCACTGCCTGCGCCTACGAAGGGGCGTCTGCCCGAGAATGTCAACGTGGCCAAGCAGGTCGACGGCGAGTGGTGGAGCGTGGCCGTAGGCCCTAAGGCCAATCCGCTCATCACTGAGGAGTCGATGCGCCTGCTGGCCAAGAAGATGGACGAGGACTTCGCCTATTTCCGCAACGAGATGGGCTGGCCGCCCGACAAGCGTGCCCGCAACGGCTACTACAGCCAAGTCTACGGCTACGGCAGCGGTCTCAGCTTCGACCCCAATACACCCAACACCGAGAAAGGCGGCTGGCAGAGCGCCACAACATACCAAGGCTCGTCGTGGCCCATGGTGTTCCTGAGCTACTATCCCATCTACTGCTTCGACCCTTCCTGCACCTACGGCGACCGCATCGGCCAGCAGAACGCATGTGTCCACGAGGGCATCCACGCCACCTTCGCTGACCTTGAAGGCTGTAAGAATGCTTCCTGGTTCCACGAAGCGGGCAACACATGGCTGCAAGCTGAAGCCGAAGTGCGTAAGAGCGGCGAGGAACCCGAATCCATGGGCTTCCTCAGCGCCGGCAACATGATAGCTCCGTTTATGCCTATCGAGTGTTATTCGGGCTGGTTGCAGGACGACAGCTTCGGCGGCCCCGCAGCTGAGGGCGTCAATATGTACGGTCCCAACGGTCAGATATGCACGTGGCGCAATCTTCTTGGCGGTGTGCAGTACGGCGAGCTCTTCCCTCACGTGCTTAATGCCATCCTCGGCAAGGGCGCTGTGCCTTGGATCTGGCGCTATTGCAAGAGCCGCGTGCTCGAGGGCATGGCTAAGGGTGTCACCGAGAACGGAAAGAAAGTGCCGGGCCTCGGCGAGCAGCAGATGCGCCACCTCATCGTGGAATACCGTGCACGTCAGGCAATGATAGACATAGGCAAATGGTCGAAAGCCTGCGAGGCGCTCATCGACAACAACTGGCTTATAACAGTCAAAGGCGAGAAGAATACAGCTTCCGGAACGAACTGGATCGAGTGCGAGACATGGCGGGCTACGCCGTACACCAAGATGACGGCCATCGCTGACCCCGACAGTGCTGACTGGTACAAGCCAGAGTGGCGCACGACGCCCGGCTGGAGCGGAGCTAACCAGATTCCGCTGCACACCAGCGGACGTGCCGGTGACCGTCTGCAGATGACCATCAAGGCGTTCTCAAATAACATGGTCTTCATGCTATGCTACCGCACTGCCGACGGCAAGATATACTACAGCCAGCCTTTCAACGGACGCCGAAACCGCGACGTTGAAGTGTCGATGCTCATGCCCGAGCCTCCGGCCAATGGAGTCGTGCTTGCCTTAGTAATCAACACTGACTATATTTATTCTGGCGAGCAGACCCGTAAGGCGCACCACAACTACCACATCCGTATGGGGCAGAACGTGTGGCAGCCAGCCTCGCCAAACTACAAGTGGTATAAGTACGCGCAGACCATCAAGGACAACACCTTCGACTATACCGGCATCGACGAGACGCCGGCAGAGGACGTGGCCGTGTTCGCCCTGAAGCCTGCTCTCAACGTCGTGCGCGCTGGCCAGCGGCTGCCCGTAGTCATCACTGGGGCTGACCGTCTGCAGGTGCCCGTGCAGATAGTCTCCGCCGCAGGTGCCGTCGTCTACCAGCAAAGCTTTATGCGCGACGGCGACCTCGAGCTGCCCGCGTCGTTGACCCCGGGCATCTATGTCCTGCGCGCCATCAGCGGCCGCAAGCAGGCAACGACAAAGCTTATCGTGAAATGACGCTCATCTGATTAGCCGCCAGGCGACGGCTGAAAACACAAAAGGGGCTATGCT
>FLNY01004277.1_pt1 | contig 22913 bp, 23 predicted proteins | sample 1140381 | NCBI WGS metagenome assembly FLNY01 (sample SAMEA3878172, study PRJEB12797) | bioreactor metagenome | biome: Moose rumen | place: Sweden | collected 2011-10
TCATAAGCGTCCTGTAAAATTTTGATTACGTTCAATCTATCTACTGAGTATCAGTATCTTATGAGTAAAAATAAGGCGCGACGATTTGAATGGTCATCCATCTTGAGAATCAACCATTTGCAAATAAAAAGCATATATTTCAGGGCTTTTATAGCTCCCAAAATGGATAAAAAACATAATGCCAAATTTTAGCGGGACACTAGTGCATAGAAGTTAATTTTTAGCAAATGTGTTTATGCGTTATACATTTAATGCTTGCGTACTCATAATACCCTTCCTTATACCTTAATAAATATATAATGGGGCTATGAGGCATCAAACTCTCATAGCCCCATTGGGTTATAGTCTTAGTCTGCTAACTTGCCTTCGGCGAGCATAGCTACGCTCGGCAAAACTCAAGCAAGTTTGACTCTGCGCTCGCTAATCGCTAAGCTTTGCGCAGATGAACTCGCGGTTGAGGCGGGCGATGTTGGAGATGGTCTCGCACTTCGGGCAGACGGCTTCGCAGGCACGGGTGTTCGTGCAGTTGCCGAAGCCCAGTTCGTCCATCTTCGCCACCATTGCCTTCGCACGCTTGGCTGCCTCTACCTTACCCTGAGGAAGCAGGGCGAGCTGGCTCACCTTCGAGCTGACGAATAGCATGGCGGAGCCGTTCTTGCAGGCTGCCACGCAGGCGCCGCAACCGATGCAGCTGGCGCAGTCCATCGCCTCGTCGGCATCTTCCTTCGGGATGAGGATGGCGTTGGCATCCTGAGCCTGACCGGTGCGGACGGTCGTGTAGCCGCCTGCCTGCATGATCTTGTCGAAGGCATTGCGGTCGACCATGCAGTCCTTGATGACAGGGAAGCCAGCCGAGCGCCAAGGCTCTACGGTGATGGTCTCGCCGTCCTTGAACTTACGCATGTAGAGCTGGCAGGTTGTGGCGCCGCGCTCTGTCTTGCCGTGAGGCGTGCCGTTGATGTAGAGCGAGCACATGCCGCAGATGCCTTCGCGGCAGTCGTGGTCGAACACGAAAGGCTCCTTGCCCTCATTGATGAGCTCCTCGTTCATGATGTCGAGCGCCTCGAGGAACGAGGTGTCGTCGGGTATGTTCTTCAACTCATGCGTGTCGAAGTGTCCCTTGTCCTTAGGACCGTTCTGCTTCCAGAACTTAACTGTTACTGATATATTCTTAGCCATATCTGTTGGTCGTTTAGTGGTTTGGTCGTTTGGTCGTTTGGGAAAGTTAGAAAGGCAACTGCTCCTGTGGTGTCAGTCTTTTCTTGATTGAACTAATCAATGAGTTCAACTGCTTCCACACAGACGTTACTGTTTCAGATAACTCCTCATATTTATCCATTTCTATATATTCTAAATTCAGGCACAGCATCAGCTGGGTCTCAATTTCCGACATTGAGCCGGAAGATATACGGAGAAAATGTAGTTTTTCTTTATCCGTGCTTCTGGCATAGCCTTCAGCGATGTTAGATGGAACAGAAACTGCGGCACGGCGCAACTGTGATACCAGTCCAAACAGCTCTTCTTTTGGAAAGGAGCGTGTCAACAGATATATTGATGTCACCATCTCTATGCTCTGCTGCCATACGCGCAAGTCCTTATGAGTTTCCATTTCTAATATCCCTAAACGACTAAACGACTAATTTGCCAATCTCCTAAATTAATTCTTGTAGTTTCTCTGTTGAACCTTAATTATCTCATAATTGAGGGGCTCTTTGACGAGTTCGGGAGCTTTGTCGTCGCTGCCTTGGTAGTCCCAGCAGCCGACGTAGAAGAAGTTCTCGTCGTCGCGCTTTGCTTCGCCTTCCTCTGTCTGATGCTCTTCGCGGAAGTGTCCGCCGCACGACTCTTCACGATGCAGGGCGTCGTATGCCACAAGCTCGCCCATGAGGATGAAGTCGCGCAGATGGATAGCCTTGTCGAGCTCGACATTGAGGCCTTCTTTGCTTCCGGGGATGAAGAGGTTCGTGTCGAATTCCTTGCGAAGCTCTTTGAGCAGCTTCAGGCCTTCTTCCAGACCTTCCTTCGTGCGACCCATGCCGACGTGCTCCCACATGATGTGGCCAAGCTCCTTGTGGATGGAGTCGACACTGCGCTTGCCCTTGATGTTCATGAGGCGGTCAATCTCCTTCTCGACAGCCTTCTCGGTCTCGGCGAACTCGGGCAGGTCGGTAGAGAGACGCGGCCAGATGCTCTGGTCTGCCAGGTAGTTCTGGATGGTATAAGGCAGGACGAAGTATCCGTCGGCCAGTCCTTGCATGAGAGCAGAAGCGCCGAGGCGATTGGCACCGTGGTCGGAGAAGTTGCATTCGCCGATGGCAAAGAGGCCAGGGATGGTGGTCTGCAGCTCGTAGTCGACCCAGACGCCGCCCATCGTGTAGTGGATGGCGGGGAAGATCATCATGGGATAGTAGTAATCCACGCCGTCCTTCGTGCAAGCCTTCTCGCCCGGATTGACGTCGGTTATCTCTTCGTACATGTCGAAGAGGTTGCCGTAGCGCTGACGAATCTCGTCGATGCCGAGGCGCTGGATGCTTTCCGAGAAGTCGAGGAACACGGCGAGGCCGGTGTTGTTCACGCCGAAGCCTTTGTCACATCTTTCCTTTGCTGCGCGAGAAGCCACGTCACGGGGAACGAGGTTGCCGAAGGCGGGATAGCGACGCTCAAGGTAGTAGTCGCGGTCTTCCTCGGGAATCTCATAGCCTTGCTTTGTTCCTGCCTGCAGAGCCTTAGCGTCCTCCAGCTTCTTGGGAACCCAGATGCGGCCGTCGTTACGCAGAGACTCGGACATGAGGGTGAGCTTCGACTGCTTGTCGCCATGCACGGGGATGCAGGTGGGGTGTATCTGAACGTAAGAAGGATTAGCCATCATTGCGCCCTTGCGGAAGCACTGAACAGCTGCTGTGCAGTTACAACCCATAGCGTTCGTCGAGAGGAAGTAGGTGTTGCCATAGCCGCCAGTAGCGATAACGACAGCGTTTGCGCTGAAGCGCTCCAGCTTGCCAGTCACAAGGTTCTTGGCGATGATGCCACGAGCACGGCCGTCAACAATCACTACATCCTCCATCTCATAGCGGGTGAACAGCTTCACCTTGCCTCTTTGAACTTCCTTACTCAAAGAAGAATAAGCACCGAGAAGCAACTGCTGGCCTGTCTGTCCCTTGGCATAGAAGGTTCGGCTGACCTGTGCGCCACCGAAGGAGCGGTTGGCCAACATGCCTCCGTATTCGCGTGCGAAGGGTACGCCTTGTGCCACGCACTGGTCGATGATGTTGTTGCTGACTTCTGCCAGACGATAGACGTTGGCTTCGCGGGCACGATAGTCACCGCCTTTCACGGTATCGTAGAAGAGACGATAGACTGAGTCGCCGTCGTTCTGATAGTTCTTGGCTGCATTGATGCCGCCCTGAGCTGCTATGGAGTGAGCGCGACGGGGCGAGTCCTGAATGCAGAAGTTATACACGTTGAAGCCCATCTCGGCAAGTGATGCGGCTGCGCTGGCACCGGCCAGACCTGTGCCGACCACGATGACGTCGAGCTTCAGCTTGTTCTTGGGGTTGACGAGACGCTGGTGGGCCTTATATTCTTTCCACTTCTCAGGCACCGGACCTGCGGGAATCTTGGAATCTAATACTTTTGCCATAAGTTCATTTACCATTTAATGATTTACCATTTACCAATTCTCAAAAAGCTCCGCAACTGCCTCCGCAGCATCCCATGCCTTGCAGGGCAAACACGATGACTACGGCTGCGAACATCAGGACGATGATGGTGGCGTAGATGTTGCCGATGCAACGCCAGCGGTTGAACCATACCTTGCCGCTCCAGCCCATTGTCTGCATGGCGCTCCAGATGCCGTGGGTCAGGTGGAACCACAGGGCGCAGAGCCATACGAGATAGAGGCACGAGTAGATGGGATTGGCGAAGGTCTGCCTAATCCAGTACACGCCATTGGCTGCATTCACGGCAGCCTCGCCGTCGATAAGCTCGGCGGCCATCATGTGCCACCAGAAGTTGTAGAGGTGCAGACACAGGCCCAGGCAGATGATGACGCCGAGGGCGAGCATGTTCTGGCTGGCCCACTCCACCTTCTCGGGCTTGTCGGTCACGTCGTACTTGTTGTTGCCGCGAGCCTTCCAGTTCTGGAATGTCAGCCAGAAGGCATAGATGAAGTGAATGAGCACGAGGGCTGCCAGGCCGACGGTCGCCGCTACGGCGTACCAGTTGGCACCCAGCATCTCGCAAATCCAGTTGTAGCCTTCCTCACTGATGAGGGCTACGACGTTCATGCAGGCATGGAACGTCAGGAACAGGACCAGTGCGATGCCGGTGACGGACATCACTACTTTCCTGCCGATTGAAGAGTTGATTAACCACATAAGATAATTGAATTAAATGAGTATTTTTAGTTGTTTTTCTTTGCGCGTGTACCTATAATTAGGTATAATACGGAGGCAAAAGTACACAAAAAAGGTTAAATGTGCAACTTTTTCGTGGAAATGTTGCAGGAATTGCCTACTTTTGTAGCTAAATTAACGTATCAAAGTACAGATGGAGCTTAAATTCGACGTCATAGTAGTCGGTGCGGGCCATGCCGGATGCGAGGCGGCGGCGGCGGCAGCAAAGCTGGGCGCCAGGACGTGTCTCATTACGATGGACATGAACAAAATCGCCCAGATGTCGTGCAACCCTGCCATCGGCGGCATTGCCAAAGGGCAGATCGTGCGCGAGATCGATGCCTTGGGCGGTCACACGGGCGAGGTGACGGACGCAACGGCCATTCAGTTCCGTATGCTGAACCGCTCGAAAGGACCTGCTATGTGGAGCCCCAGGGCTCAATGCGACAGGGCGAAGTTCATCTGGACCTGGCGTGAAATCCTCGAGAATACACAGGGGCTTTCCATTTGGCAAGATAGTGTCGAGGAGTTGCTCACAGAGGAACTTCCAAACGCGGCGTGCCGAGTTGCCAAACGCGGCGTGCCGAGTTGCCAAACGCGGCGTGCCGAGTTGACCGATGCGGCGTGCCGAGTTGACCGACGCAGCGTGAGGGGCGTTCGGACGCAGCTGGGAGTGACGTTCCTTGCCCCGTGCGTCATCATCACGGCAGGCACGTTCCTGAACGGCTTGATGCACATCGGACGAACGAAGATTCCGGGCGGACGATGCGCCGAACTGCCAAGTCTCTACCTCTCGGAGAGCATCGCGGCGTGCGGCATCACGGTGGGCCGGATGAAGACTGGCACGCCGGTCCGCATCGACGGGCGTTCCGTGGACTTCTCCCTCATGCAGCGTCAGGACGGAGAGAGCGATTTCCACAAGTTCTCCTACATGGGCGAGCCGCGTCAGCTGCCGCAGCTCCCGTGCTGGATCACCTATACTAACGAGGCTGTCCACGAGCGTTTGCGAGCTGCCCTACCCGACTCTCCGCTCTACAACGGACAGATTCAGAGCATCGGCCCACGCTACTGTCCGAGCATCGAGACGAAGCTCGTCACCTTTGCCGAACGTACTGAGCACCAGCTCTTTCTGGAGCCGGAAGGCAGTACGACGAGGGAACTTTACCTGAACGGCTTTTCGAGTTCTCTCCCCATCGACGCTCAGATTGAGGCACTCAAACTGATTCCTGCATTCCGAAACCTGCAAATCTACCGCCCGGGCTATGCCATCGAGTACGATTACTTTGACCCGACGCAGCTCCGCCACTCGCTGGAATCGAAGATTGTTGACGGCCTCTTCATGGCTGGACAAGTGAACGGAACCACAGGCTACGAGGAGGCTGCGGGACAAGGGCTCGTGGCGGGCATCAACGCGGCACGCAAGTTGGGCGGACTCGAGCCTTTCGTCATGCACAGGGACGAGTCCTATATCGGCGTTCTCATTGACGACCTCGTCACGAAAGGTGTGGATGAGCCGTACCGTATGTTCACCTCGCGGGCTGAATATCGCATCCTGCTTCGTCAGGACGACGCAGATGCTCGGCTCACGGAGCGTAGCTATGAGATGGGTCTCGCCAGTCGAGAACGCTATGACCATTGGCTTCGCAAGAAGCAGGCTATCAGCGAGATAGAGGACTTCTGCAACACTTTCAGCGTGAAAGCCGCGCTCATCAACCCTGGACTGCGTGCCTTGGGAAGCGAAGAGCTGCAACGAGGCTGCAAACTCATCGACCTTGTGATGCGGCCGCAGCTCAGTCTCTCCTCTCTCGCCACGCTCATCCCTACCCTATCCGACAGACTTCAGAGCATCACGGACCGTCGTGAGGAAATCATCGAGGCAGCGGAGGTGCGCATGAAATACAGCGGTTACATCCGCAGGGAAAAGGAGATAGCAGAGAAGATGCAACGTCTGGAAGGCCTGCGCATCCGTGGGCGTTTCCACTACGAAAGCATCCAATCGCTCAGCACGGAAGCACGTCAGAAGCTCACCAAAATAGACCCCGAGACGATGGCACAGGCCAGCCGCATCCCTGGAGTCAGCCCCAGCGACATCAACGTCCTGCTGGTCATGATGAAACGCTAAGTTTCACGTGAAACATATAACAGCCTCTCCTAAATCCTCCCCTAAAGGGAAGGACTTTCGGAAGCAGCAAAAAAGATGGTAAATGGTAAATGATTAAATGGTAAATGAAGTGATGAACAACGAATACTTACTGAAAAATTTGCGAAACGTACCTGATTTCCCTGTCCCGGGAATACAGTTCAAGGACGTCAGTACCCTGTATAAGAACCCAAAGTGCCTGCGCATGATGGTGAACGAGCTGCACGAACTCTACAAGGACAAAGGCATCACGAAGGTAGTGGGCATCGAGAGCCGAGGCTTCGTAGTTGGGGCCGCATTGGCAGTCAAACTGGGAGCTGGGTTCGTGATGTGTCGTAAGCCAGGAAAACTCCCTGCAGAAACGCGCAAGGAAAGCTATATGAAGGAGTACGGCAAAGACACTATCGAGATTCACACGGATGCTATCGAAGAGAAGGATGTCGTGCTGCTCCACGACGACCTCCTCGCCACAGGAGGCAGCATGAAAGCCGCCTACAACCTCGTCAAGCAGTTCTGTCCCAGGAAGATATACATCAACTTCATCATCGAACTGACCATCGAAGGGCTGAACGGCCGCACTGTCTTCGACAAGGACGTGGAGATGACGACGCTCCTGAAACTTTAACTCGCCCCCCGTCCCGTATGTTGCGTTGCCAACGCAACACTATCCCCACCCCTCATCAAAGTAAAAAGCAGATGGAAAAAGCAGAAAAGGAACGTCTCAGAGCCTATCTCATGGGCATTGTCAGCAATCTGCCTGAGTGCCCGGGCTGCTACCAGTATCTCGACGAGACTGGCACCATCATCTATGTCGGCAAGGCGAAGAACCTCCGGCGGCGCGTCTATTCCTATTTTTCAAAAGAACACGACAACCGAAAGACCGCTATTCTCGTCACTAAGATACGGGATATCAAGTACATAGTAGTCAAGACCGAGGAGGACGCTCTGCTGCTGGAGAACAACCTCATCAAGCAATGGTCGCCCCGATACAACATCCTCCTGAAGGACGGCAAAACGTATCCGAGCATCATCGTCACCAATGAATACCTGCCTCGCATCTTCCAGACACGCAAGATCAACAAGCGTCTGGGCACTTACTTTGGTCCATACAGCCACGTCCCGACGATGTATCTTCTGCTCGACCTCATTAAGAAACTCTATCCCCTGCGGCGTTGCCACGAAACCATAACTGCCGATTCCATCGCAAGAGGCAAGCATAAAGAGTGCCTGGAATACCACATAAAGAACTGTAAAGCCCCCTGCACCATGCGACAAAGCCGTGAGGAGTACATGGAATATATCGCAGAAGCAAAAGAAATACTCAAGGGAAACACGGCACAACTGGAGCGGCAAATGCTCACGCGAATGCAGGAACATGCTGCAAAACTACAGTTCGAAGAGGCAGAAGCAATTAAGCAAAAGTACATTCTCCTCGAGAACTATCGCAGCAAGAGCGAGGTCGTGAGCAACTCCCTCCATAATATCGACGTCTTCAACATCGAGAATAACGAGAAGGTGGCCTACATCAACTACCTTCACGTCACGAATGGTTGCATCACGCAGGCTTTTACCTTCGAGTATGCAAAGCGCCTCGATGAGTCCGACGAAGAACTTCTTGCCGCAGGAATTTTAGAGATGCGACAACGTTACCATAGTGAAAGTAAGGAAGTTATCGTGCCGTTCCCTGTGGAACATTTAGGGGAGGATTTACTCATCACAGTGCCTCAAAAGGGCGACAAAAGGAAGCTGCTTGAGCTTTCCAGGCTAAATGTTTTGCAATACAAGAAGGATAGAATCAGTCAGAGCGACAAGCTGAATCCTGAACAAAAGCAGATGCGCCTGATGAAGGAACTGCAAGATGCACTCCAACTCCCTACCCTACCGATGCAAATCGAATGCTTTGATAACTCGAACATCAGCGGTACGGATGCCGTTGCAGGCTGTGTTGTCTTCAAGAAATGCAAGCCGAGCAAGCAGGATTACCGTAAATATATCATCAAAACGGTAAGCGGGCCTGATGATTATGCCAGCATGCAAGAGGTGGTGCGCCGCAGGTATAGTCGTATGATGGAAGAGGGCACTGCCCTACCCGACCTGATTATTACGGACGGCGGCCGTGGTCAGATGGAAGTCGTAAGGCAGGTCGTGGAGGACGAACTGCAGCTGAACATACCGATTGCGGGTCTTGCGAAGGACGACAAGCACAGGACTAACGAGTTACTCTTCGGCTTTCCTCCGCAGACGATTGCAATGAAAACGGATTCACAGCTGTTCCGTTTGCTAACTCAGATACAGGATGAAGTGCACAGATTTGCCATCACGTTCCATCGTGACAAACGCAGCAAGCACCAAGTGGCAAGCATTCTGGACAAGGTTCCTGGTATTGGGCCGAAGACAAAGACGTTGCTGCTGAACAAATTTCACAGCGTGAAACGCATCAGGGAGGCAGAGGAGAGTGAACTTGCAGCTGTGGTTGGCGCCTCGAAAGCTAAGGTTTTGAAGGAATTCCTTGCAGATGCCGATAAAAAGTCGTAGCTTTGCATAATATAATAAGGAATAGGGTAGGGGAGAACCTGCCGGTGAGAAAGATGAGAACAGTCATACAGAGAGTGCGGAAAGCCAGTGTCAGCGTCGGAGGAAAGGAAGTATCGAGCATCGGAAACGGCCTGTTGCTGTTGCTCGGCATCGAGGCCGCAGACACCGAAGAAGATGCCCAGTGGCTGTGCCGGAAAGTGCTTGGACTAAGGATATTCGACGATGAAGCGGGCATCATGAACCGCAGCATTATGGACATCGACGGGGAGATTATCGTCGTGAGCCAGTTCACGCTCTTCGCCAGCTACAAGAAGGGGAACCGCCCCAGTTGGCTTCGAGCTGCCGGACACGAGCATGCTGTACCAATGTACGAACGCTTTGTCGAACTGCTCAGCCAAGGTCTTGGCAAGAAGGTAGGCACAGGCGTGTTTGGTGCAGAGATGAAGGTCGAGCTCATCAACGATGGGCCTGTGACGATATGCATGGATACGAAGAACAAAGAATAAAAAGATCCTCTCCCAACCTCTCCCTTAAAGGGAGATGGGAAGATACAGAGAAGGACATCTAAAAGAGAAAGACATGACGATACGAGAAGCGCAAGAGCGTGTGGACCAATGGATTAAGACGTATGGCGTACGCTACTTCAACGAGCTGACCAACATGGCTTGCCTGACGGAAGAGGTAGGGGAGTTGGCTCGGGTGATGGCCAGGAAGTACGGCGAACAATCGTTCAAAGAAGGTGAGAGCCAAGACGTTAGCGAAGAGATGGCAGACGTGCTTTGGGTTCTCATCTGCCTGGCAAACCAGACGGGCACTGATTTGACGGCTGCCTTGGAAGCCAGCATCGAGAAGAAAACCCTGCGGGACAAGGACAGACACAAGAACAACATTAAACTTCAAGAACAATAAAACTGTCTAAACAATAGGACAACATAAAACCCGAATAACATGGAAACAATCGAAAAGAGCAAGTACGACCAAATGCTTGAGCAGTATAATACTGCGTTGAACGACAGCGAGATAGCTGCTAAAGTAGCTGAAATCATCGAGAAGAAAGTGCCTGAGAACGACACGCTGGCAGTGAAGAAGTTCCTGATGGGCAGCGTGGAGTTGACCACCCTCAAGACGACTGACTCAGAGGAGAGCGTCCTGGCGTTCACCGAGAAAGTGAATAAGTTCGAGGATGCCTATCCTGAGTTGCCTCACGTAGCAACCATCTGCGTCTATCCCTGCTTTGCAAAGATCGTAAGCCAAAGCCTTGAGGTAGAAGGTGTTGAGGTGGCCTGCGTGAGTGGCAGCTTCCCTTCTTCACAGGCTCTCATCGAGATAAAGACCGTAGAGACAGCCCTTGCTTTGAAGGACGGCGCAACGGAAATCGACATCGTGATGAGCGTAGGCAAGTACCTGAGCGGCGACTACGAGACGCTCTGCGACGAGATAAGCGAGCTGAAGGCCATCTGTGGCGACCGAAAGATGAAGGTCATCCTGGAGACCGGCCTGCTGCCAAGCGCTTCGGACATCAAGAAAGCGAGTCTGCTGGCGATGTATGCCGGTGCGGACTACATCAAGACGAGCACGGGCAAGGAGAAGCCGGCGGCCACTCCGGAAGCAGCCTACGTCATGTGCCAAGCAATCAAGGAGTACTACGACAAGACAGGAATCCAGATTGGCTTCAAGCCCGCCGGCGGTCTCAACACGGTGCACGACGCGCTCATCTATTATACAATAGTGAAAGAGGTGCTCGGCGAGAAGTGGCTCACCAACCAGTGGCTGCGACTTGGCACAAGCAGGTTGGCGAACTTGCTGCTGAGCGAGGTCGTTGGTGAAGAGGTGAAGTTCTTCTAAAAAAGTGAAAGGGTGATAAAGTAAAAAGGTGAAAAAGGACAAGGTGCGAACGGGCGGAACATTTTTCATCAGCGAAAACGTCATTTTACCTTCACGAGAATCGATTATTTGAAGCCTCGGGGCTTGGCGGACGAAAAGAAACGATTCTCAGAGGCCAGTTTTGAGCCTAAGCAGTTGAAATGAAGAGATTTAAGCCCTAAAATAGTGAACGGGAAATTTTTCAAAATAGAAAAGGAAATGAAGAAAAGGAGTCTTTTGATGCTTGGAGTGGCATGTTTGCTGCTCTCATCGTGCGTAGTGAGTAAGAAGAAGTTCGAGATTGCCGAAGCCGGACGCTTGGCTGCGCTCTACAGCCGCGACAGCCTGGCCGACCTCCTTGGGATGACCAGGACAGACTATGCCATTCTCGACGAACTCCGGAACGGCTTGCTGAACGACACAACCTTGCTCAAGAACAGCATCCGCAACTATCAGCAGCTGCTCGCCACGGGTCAGAACGAGAACCAGAAGCTCAATGCGAACCTGAAGGACCGCGAGCGGACGATTGCCGAACTGCAGAAGATGATCGACCAGCAGAACAAGAAGGTGAAGGACCTGCTCAGCAGCGTGAAGGATGCCCTGCTTGGATTCAGCAGCGACGAACTGACCGTGCGCGAAGAAGGCGGCAAGGTCTATGTGGCGATGAGCGACAAGCTCCTGTTCGAATCGGGCAAAGCCATCGTGAACGAGCAGGGTAGGGCAGCGCTGGGCAAGCTGGCACAGGTGCTCAACAAACAGACCGACATCGACGTCTATATCGAGGGACACACAGACAACGTGCCCATCAAGACAGCCGTCTTCCAGGACAACTGGGACCTCAGCGTCATTCGTGCCACATCGGTTGTGCGCATCCTGACCGAGACCTACGGCGTCAATCCCCTGCAGATACAGCCATGCGGTCGAGGCGAGTTCAAGCCTGTCGATGTCAACACCACGCCCGAGGGCAAAGCCCGCAACCGTCGTACGGAAATCATCATGGCTCCGCGCCTCGACAAGCTGTTCAAAATGCTCGAAGAGAGCAAGGTGCAGTAAGAGACAGGCAGGCAGGAGCGTTGCGAGGCGCCCTTTAGAGGAGTGAGCATTCCCCTATGGAGGATAATTTCAAGACCTATACCTCTTTGGACAAACAGGTATAACTCTTGAAGCAAACAGGTATACCTCTTGGTCAAAAGAGGTATACCTGTCTGTGCATTCTGGTGGAATATACCATATAGGGTTCATTAGTTCACGAACATATGTTCATAATTCATGCTCTTTTTCTCGCTTCACACAAAGCTTTCTCCGTCAAGACATTCAAATTTGTATGGTTGCGAAAACTAATGGATGTTAGATTTTAGATTTGAAATAAAGTCGTTGGTCATTTGTGCTGCTAATATATCTGCCTTGTTTCTTGCAGATGCAATATTGTCTGAATCTTCAATATCAAAAGTTCTCTGCAAAACTATAATGTTTAAAGTGTTTGTCCCTACTCGTTTCTGGCTTTTCGGGTTCTGCCATTTTGTTGCTTATTCATCAGAGTTGCCTCCCCTGAACAGGCCGACGATGAAACTGAAGATGCCACTAATGAGCGCTAAGATAATCTTTATAATAAAGCCTATTACCCACGCCAAAAATTTCAGCCTCAGGCGGAAAGGCAATACATTTTCGTCTGCTTCCGGCCTCCAATGCCATCGGTATAAATACCTAATTTATGGTGAAATAATTTACAATCTGCCGGAATAACACATTTCGGTGTTTTATATCATAGGTATGAGGCCCCGGTACAATCGTTAAGTCCACACACTTTCCTTGCATCAAAGCATCATTATAGGCTGCTACAGACTGCCCAAACCATGAACTCATATCGTTAAGATGATGTATTAGGTGAATGGGAACATCCCAATTGTCAACATAAGATTTGGGCGATATCTTTGCCACATTTGCACAGTACTCTTTTGGGTTTGTAGTATGACCATAGGTTTGCATGGTCTCCTCTGGAATCCCTTGATTGTGCCAAGGATATGTGGCCAAGTCATAAATACCACAATGTGCAATGATAGCCTTGAACAGGCCATCTGCATTACCTTTCCCCGCAATAAGTTCTGCCACATATCCACCATAGCTACCGCCATACAAGTAGATACGATTCTTGTCTATCATTTCTGGATGATACGCAGCAGCAAAACGCGTAGCCTCTATGGTGTCTTGGACATCATACTCTCCATAATGATTTTCTAATGCAGCCTCCCATTCTGGAGAAATCCCCACGACGCCACGTCGCAATGGAATGATTAGAGTAAAACCACTCTCGATGAGAGTTTGGTATATAGAGTCTTCTTCATGAATATTGGGGATTGGGGTAAGCGGTCCTCCCAAACAGATAACAACCGCTGGTGAAGGATGACTTTTAAATGGCGATAGGATGATAACAGATAATCCACATTGATTAACGCTTTCCCTGACCAACACATCTCTTCTGCTTTCTTTTGCTTCCTTATACGGGACCTCTATCCAGTCCTTTCGGTAAAATATCTTATTCGGAATACTGTTCTCTAAAGAAATACTCTTTCCTGCAGAATGCCAGAAGCCATATTCATCTATATTCATACATGTGTTCAAAGAAGGCGTATAGTCATTTAAGAAGACTTCATTACGCAAATCTTCTACTTCATTGCTTTCTATGTAAATACATTTTCGCACGATTCGTTTATATAGCTGAGTTCTGTCTCTCTCTGATACGCATAAGTGTTTCATATATAGATGCATCCTGGCTGAGGTAATCCTTTATTCTATTTTCTATACCACACCATGGATCGGCAATGTACTCGTGCTCTTTGTATAGCTCTTCTAAAAGTTCAAGATATGTATGTTTCAATTTTTCATCCAGTGATACCGAATACCTTTTTGACACTAGATTGTCGATGTATTCTTTGTGCATATTAACGTAGATGGCTCCGATGGTTTTTTCTGCCGAATAGGGCTTAGCTTTCTTGTTCAACTTTTTGTATACGGCATATGCTTTATACAGATTCTTCCAATTATTGTCATAGAGTTTTCTAACCTCCTTTATTCCTATACCTTTTCCTTTTGAAATCATTTGCTGATAAGTGACAATGTTATTATTGTACTCTTGCATTCTTTGTCTAAGGTTGTAAATCATCTTGTATATCTTGCTTTTGCTGTTATATACATCCTGTTTAAAGTAGATTTCGGCAGGCCAGTATTTTATTTCGGCTACTGCTTCTTCGGAAATGTACCAATCACCATCTCTTAACCTTTTGAGGGCGACAAGCCCGCGGACAACTATTTGAAGACAGTCGCGTATCAGGTCTTCACACAAAGCTATTTGCGTACTCTTCGAAAGACGGCTGACATTGTCTGCAGTCTTCTTGGCATAAAGGAATGAACCAAGTCCAAAAAGGGCTGCAATAAGTGATATGAGTATGTTAATATAGGTAAATGGGGCAGGAGCACTATGCTCATCTATTGACCTGATAATTGGGATGACCTGACTTAATGAATCAGACAATTCTGTGAAATTGAATAAGGTAGAATCCATCATACTCCTACAGTTTTCTTAATAGCATCGTATAAAAGTGCCTTCTTGTGCAGCATCATATAGTGTCTTACTATTGCTGCCCTGAAGGCTTTTTCCTCTTGTGGCACATCATCTGTCATTTCCCATGCTGCAGTATGTTTTCGGGGACTGTACAGATTGATATTGATATGATCGAACTGACAACGTCGGAGTGCGTCTATTGTCAGCAAGAAGTCTTCGGCCGTTTCCCCGGGAAAACCTACTATAATCTGCGTATGTTTATTTACAGGATAGTTTTGGGTGTTAATATCCTCCATGCAGCGAATAAAGGAATCTAAATTAGGATTACGATTCATCCGTTTTAGAACCACTGGACTTCCTGACTGGATGGCACAACAGAAATAATTGACAAAACCCTTGGCCAAGAAGAATGAGAGATTTTCATACATCTTCACGAAAATATCAGGATGTATGTACCGAATTGAAATAACGGCATGCCCATCAGACATGTCATACATTTTCTGGAGCAAATCAATAAGCGACGTGCCAATGTCACGACCATAGGTGCCAATCTCATCACCAATGAGTAGAAATCTGGTATAGCCCTTCTCCCAACCCTCACGAAATTGGTCCATGACAAAATTTATGTCAACACTTCTAAAGTTACCTATCCCAAGCTTTGTTGCGCAGTAGCTACAATGTCCAGGACATCCGTAAGATACTTTTATTTGATATATCTTTCCGTTTTGCCACATATATTTACGCAACGTTGCAAACTCCCATGCGCGTTCGCATTCGTGTGAATGATACTTCTCATCCATTTTGCGCATCAACCGCAGGTCATCATCCGTCTGGAATGACTGTTCTCCACATTTCTCTATTAGTGGATTCGTATTATAATAAACCGTGCGAAACGGTTTGCTTGCGTTGATAAAGGCATCCAATGCGTCTAATTCACTATATTTCAAGATGACAGCAGCAGGAGATGCATCCATCACGCGATCCGCTGCAAAAGCAGGCATACAACCAGATATAAAAAAACGACTATCAGTCATGCGCTGCTGTTCAATCTCTTTGATAATTTCTATGGCCTGATTTTCCTCATTATTTGTGACTCCACAGCAGGTCATGACAAGAATATCAGCTTCATTCGGCAATTCTGTTAGCACCCAACCATTCACCGTGAAATATTTTGCAATCCGCTCTGTTTCATGCATTAAGACCGCACATCCGTTGCTTTTTATGAATACTTTTTTCATAACTTATATTTATATATTAAATACAAGGCAAGGAATGACCTCATAGATTCACAATATGCCTCGTGTTCTCTTTCATCCAGATGGAAATGATCTGCATAGCACCCTCCTGCGCAATGCCACCGAGCAGGACATTCTTGGCATTTTTCACTTTTAGTAACATCATAAGAGAGTATGTGATTAAGTTTCTCTTCATTAATATAAACCTCTCCTGTAGATTCATCTATTTTGCCAAAGACGAATTCACTATAGAACTCATCACGCTTGGAACCAACGGTGTGACAGGTAGAGATGTCGCCTTCAGAGGTGATAACAAACTTGCCAGGACAATATCGGTCTACCAGACAGAGACAGGTATTCATATATGAACAGGTCAGCCATATCCCATACTGGTCTGCCAAAGTCTTGGCCTTAAAGAATTCTACAATGAAAGAATGATAATATGCCTTGCGTTCATCAATATTCTGAAAGTAGTGCTTGGTAATCAGCGTCTTAAAAGATACTTTTTTTACTTGAGGATGGCTTAGTCTTAAATGTTCTATCATCTCGGTCATCCTCATAACGTTTTCTTTGCTGATTACAGTATTCAAGGCCACATCAAGTCCAGCTTCTGCAAATCGGTTGATGTTTTCAGAAACCTCCTTCCACAAGCCTCTTTGGGCATTCTGTACATCTTCTAAAATATCGAACGACACACTCAGACTGATATGGTGTAAGAGGCAAAACTGAATGATGTCATCCGTCAGGATAGATCCATTTGTTACAAATGAAATCGGACAAGCAACATCTCGCTTTTCTATGAGCTGCAAGGCTTTTTCTAGTGACGGTTTGAGAACATTCCAAGATAACAGAGGTTCACCACCACCGAGCACAGATATAGAAAGACGCTGTCCTTTTGCCCTTTCCGGGTTAAGGAAATAGTTCAATCCTGCCTCTAAAAGTTTGGGAGATATTTCCTCGTTTGTCCTTCCACCTGCAGAGTAGCAGTACGAACAGTTGAAATTGCACTTGTTGTTGGGAAGCAACATCAAGCTTCTCAGCCCCTCTACCGCGTGCGGAGTCTGACATATCTCCCTCTTCCGCACCGACAGCCTCTGCAGGACAGCAGCCACTGCAGCCGATGCAGCCGTCTCACCGTCCCCGTGCAGCCGACGTGCCAGCTCGCCCACCTCCGACGCACTCATTAGCTGTGCAAAGTCTGCCAGAGGGAGATAAACGATTTTCTCCCCCGACCGCGGATCATCTAATATGGCTATATCGTATTGTCCTTTTGTAAATTCCATGGGCGTAGCCTCTTAGCTCTTTAATATTTTAGATTTTAACACTTACTCCCACAATGTCTTTCCCGGAGGTGCCCGTGAATCGCACTTGACAAAAGGAACCTACAGATAAGGCATAGTCACTTTCTACAATGACTTTGGGGTCAGCCATAGGAGTGCTATGTTCTGTACGGCAATGGTATTTGCCATCTACAATGTTATCCACTATCACCTTCTGGACAGAGCCTGATAGCGATTGGTGTAATGACAGATAATATTGCTTCTGAATGTCCATCAAACGCAAGGCTCTTCGAGTTTTCTCATCATCAGGAATATCGTCTTTATAATGCTTTGCACTATAAGAATCTTTCTGGGCCGAATAGCGAAAGACTCCCATGCGTTCAAACTTCTGTTTCATCACGAATTCACACAGTTCGTCAAACATATCTACGGTTTCGCCAGGAAAGCCAGTCATCATGGTTGTACGAAGATAGATTCCAGGGACACATTCGCGAATTTCGGCCAGTAGGTCAGTCAAAAATTCTTTAGAACCACCACGTCGCATTCTCTTTAGCATCTCCGTATTGCAGTGTTGCAATGCCATGTCAAGATAATTGCAGACATTATCATGTTCTCGTATAACCTTCAATAACTCTTTTGGGAATCCCATAGGATAAGCATAGTGCAAGCGTATCCAGTCTACTCCTGGCACGTCAGCGATTCTGTTTACCAATTCGGCAATTCTTTTCTCCCCATAGATATCCAGGCCATAATCAGTCAGATTTTGTGCTACAATTTGCAATTCTCTTACACCCTTGCTTACCATCCACTTGACTTCTTCCAAAAGGGTTTCCATAGGAACGGATGTAAGTTTTCCATTTAAAATAGGTTTAATGCAATAAGCACAGGGACGATTACATCCTTCGGAAATCTTCAAATAGGCATAATGTGATGGAGTAGTGATCTGGCGGTGGACGCCTACCGGATACTCATGCCCAAGAACGCCTAGGATGTTTTTCCAGTCAAAGTTGCCAAAGATACGGTCGATTGCAGGAATCCTATGTTTCAGCGATTCCCCATATTTCTGTCCGTAACACCCCATGACCCATATTTGGCAGACATGCCCTTCTTCTTTTCTTTTGGCATACTGCCTGATAAGCATCTCGGAGTCTTCTTCAGCATCGCCAATGAAACCGCAAGTGTTGATGATAACAATATCCGTATCATGGGTAAACGAACCGAACGTGACACTGAACCCTGCTTTTTCTATAGCATAATACAGGCGCTCGGAATCTACCAAGTTTTTAAAACAGCCTATGTTCTCTATATGTATTCTCATCATAAATAGTGCCAAACACTTGATTGTCTTTAATTTGCCTTATTGTAACATTGAACTTCTGCCCTATCTTCATCCCATGCAAAGGAGGGAATGCGATAGTACGGTGATATATGTCACGGCCATACCAGTAATCTTTCTCTTCTCTTTCTGCTATGACAGTTTGGGTTGTTCCTATTAGTGCATTCAATTGTTCTGCTCGAATTTGATTGACTAGGTTTCTCGTTATTCTTGCTCTCTCCTTTTTTACTTCATCTGATACTTTATCCTCGAAATTCTTGTATGCCATAGTCCCACTGCGCATAGAAAAGGTGAATATATTAGCATTGGCACACTGCAAATGTCTCAATAGGTCGAGCGTCAGCAGGAAGTCTTCATCTTCCTCTCCTGGAAATCCCACCATAACATCTGTGATTATCTGGAGGGAGGGAATCAATCTCCTGACCTCCTCAACTCTCTGTAGGAATTGTTTACTAGTATAACGCCTGTTCATTCTGTGAAGTATCTTGTCAGAACCTGATTGCACAGGCAGATGCACAACCCGCATGATATTGTCGTTCTGTTTGACAACTCGTACAATATCGTCTGAAAAGGTCAAAGGATGTGAAGAAATATATTTTATACGTTGTTGAGGGCAGGCTTTTGCGATATCGTCAAGCAATTGGGCAAAGCCTATGGAGACGCCATGTTTCTCCCCCTGCCAGAGGTCAACAATATGTCCGAAAAGGGTAATCTCCTGATATCCGTCTTGTCGGATTTCTGCAATTTCACTCATAATGCCCTCGTAACTACGGTTAGTGCGTTCGCCCCTAGTGTATGGCTCAATGCAATAACTACAGTACTGGTCGCAGCCTTTCATTATAGTGACTGCGGCTGTTACTTTGTCTTCTAAGACTCTTGTAGGCAATATGCTGTCATAAACTTCATCTGGTTTTATTCCGCTGACATAAAGATGTCTGGCTTGGCCATTTCTGATTCGAGCGAGAGCTTCCGGCAGTTCTTTATAGGCAGTAGGACATATTATAATATGTACGCGCGGATAAATGTCAAATAAATCTTCTTTAAGTTGGGTTGACATACATCCTGCCAAGCATAGTATGACTTCACTTTTTAAAATTTCTTTAAGTTCGCTGATGCGCTGATATATCTTGGTATGACCCACCTCACGGACAGAACAGCAATTCAGAACCACCACATCAGCTTCCTCCATATTTGGCGTATATTGATAGTCGTTAGCTTCAAGAATGCTAACAATAACCTCACTATCGCAGAGGTTCATTCTACATCCGTATGTCTCAATGTAGGTCTTCATCCTTTTTGTTTGCTTTTCTGCTTAAGATACATGTCATAACGCATCTCCATCAGTCTCTCCATGTGGGTCTTTTCCGGGCAGCAGTAGTTCATTTTCATGCCTTCATATTTATTTCGCATCCTTATCAAAGGGCAACCACCGCCACAAAGAGTAATAAACTCACAGTCAAGGCATTTGGGATCGAGAGTATAGTCAGCACCAGTTATATAACGTGAAAATTTCCCCATGTCAATCTTCAAATTATTAACATTTCCTATCTCTTGTCGTTTATTTCCTACCATTCGCCAGCACTTATACATTTCTCCTTCAGGGCCGATGACAAAGGCCCAATATTTGCTGGCAACACAGCTGTGACGTCGATATTTAGGGAGGAATGATTTGATTTCGATGCCATATTTGTTATATATGTCAAGAGCGAACTGTGCTTTGTAGCCTCCAGCACTGATATTGTGCTCTGCCGAAACACATTCAGAGGAAAGCAGGTCAGAAACAAAACCTGGATACAAGTTGACACGTGAGTTATCGATTTCTGCCTTAAAGTTTTGATAGAATGTATCATATTCTTCCATGTTACGACGGTCAACATTTGTTCGGATATCGACTGTTATTGTCTTGTTGACTCCTAAGAGGTACTTCAGGTTGTCCATGATTGTTCTATAGGTTGGCTGACCTCCTAAAAGCATTCTTCTCTGATTGTGTACCGGTTCTGGACCATCGAGAGTAATCTGAATACTCCGTATAGCGAGTGACTCTATCTTGTCGGCTATCTCAGGAGTAAGCATATAGCCGTTTGTAACCATTTTAGCAGAGTACTCTATTCCCATCTGAAGAAATGACCTTGACAAGCGTTCTATGCTTGAAAAATTAATGAGCGGTTCACCGCCATACCATACGACGCTTAGGCGCTTCATATTGCTGTTTGCCTTCAAAAAGGCAATGATTGCTTTTTCTGTCTGCTCGTCCATGTGCTTCATCGGACGATCTTGCTCATAGCAGTAAATACATCCGAAGTTGCATCCACGAGTAGGCAGTATTGTCAGAGCCACATCAGCACTGTTATATCTGTTCTTCAATACATCAGCAAGATATACGTTCAAGTCATCCTCTGGCTGCTCAACCAAAACTCGTGCCTTTACTAAATATTCTCCATTCTTGAAGTTTTTATAGCTTTCTGGAGCTTGCTTTAAGGCTTTCCACACATCGATGTCTTTTTCTTCTATCTGAAAAAAAGCCATAGAAATGGTGTTAAACAAAAGATAGCCAAATTTCTCAGAGCGGGTTAATATGTTATATTTAGACCAGTACATATATGATATCTTTGAATTCAAATTGAGGGATGCGCAACTTGATGCGCATCCCTACTGCGTTTTTAAAGGCTTAAATCGCCCCAGCACATGTCACAAGGACCGTTCAGACCGAATTTTGCATAAGTGAAGATGTCGTTACCTTCAATGCAGGTCTCTACAACGCGAAATTTAACTTCCATAATGTAACCATTTATTGGATTTCTCCCTACTCTGTTCTGGCTTTTCGGGTTCTGCCATTTTGATGCTTATTCATCAGAGTTGTCGCCCCTGAACAGGCCGACGATGAAACTGAAGATGCCACTAATGAGCGCTAAGATAATCTTTATAATAAAGCCTATTACCCACGCAATTACTTCGAAAATTGTTTTGAAAAGATAATCAATGATGTCCATAATTATATTATTTAGATTGTTAAACTTTTTGCTGACCGGAGGTAAGACCTCTTTTTATAGTCTTCGGGGCTGTTCCTTTCTGTTTCCGCTATCCGAGTATAGCCAATAGATGGTATCAGCCATAATTTTTCTTTTTTGTTAATTATTCAAATTGCAGGGTCTGTTAATTGCCTGACATAGTTGCTAAGATGAAATTAATGGCCAGGGCAACCAGCATCATGATGCCGATCCATCCGTCTGCCCTCGTGTCCTTCGTCTTGCGCATCTTTCCATTGAAATAATCATCCGTTGAACCTACATCCTCCCATTCCCTATCTACAATGCCCTTTATGTCTAACAGCAGACAGACGATGCAGCCCACCACGAAGCCTCCCTGCTGCGAGCCCATGGCATAGCCGATCAGATTGCCAAGCCCGATGACGATGAACATCTGTATGAGGTTCTGGAAGATGCTCTTGACTATCAAGGTGGATTCATGTCAAAGATCAAAGCAAGCACAATCAGCAGGACAATAGCACCCACTGCACAAAGTATCCAAATCATAGTTATTTTTGTGTTTAAGTATTATTTCCATACGCATTCAGCCTCGCCCAGTAGCGGAGTGAAGCCAGAGCGGTTGTTGTGGCATTCCGTCGTCCAATACTGCTGGTTGTGCTCATTACTGAGTCCGTAACGGATGTGGCAGTTCTTGCCTTCCTTTATCTCACCCCGCCACATGACCATGTCGTATATGGAATACCTGCGGCGAGGCCAGTGCGTATAGGTGCGCGTCGTGCTGCCAGCCTGCTGGACAAGGGAGTATTTCCCGTCTCCCAGCACCTCAAGCGTCGTCAGGTTTGTGTCAACGACGGATGCGAAGTCCTTGAAGAAGCCTTCGATGTAGTCCTTATCATAGTCAGAGACAGCTCGGAGTTTTTCCTCTTCGTTGAAAGCCCGCTTGGTTTTTTCGTAGTCAAGTTGGAATTGTGCGATGGCCTTTTCCATCGTAACCTCACCCTCATCATAGTACGTCGTCTTTGTGCGATAGATAGTGTCCCAGTTCCAATAGTCGGGGATATCGCTGCTGCTGGAAGAACGTTTCGAGGATGAAGAACCACTCCCGGAGTTAGGTCTGTCATAATCAGTCAGACCCATTCCAATAAGGAAGGGAATTACGGTACACAGGAAAGCTCCCACAGCCTGAAAGAAACCCAAAGCTATCCAGTTCCCGATGATTATTACTGAAATAAGGATGAAGGCTATGACGCCAAGTGTGCTACTCCTTGTAAGTCCTACTATAAATCCAAATCCAAAGAGAAAAGCAATTAATAGAAGAAATGCTGTCATTGTTTGTAAGTATTATCTTTATGAATTATTCGTTATTTCGTATATTATATCACTAGTGTCCCGCTAAAATTTGGCATTATGTTTTTTATCCATTTTGGGAGCTATAAAAGCCCTGAAATATATGCTTTTTATTTGCAAATGGTTGATTCTCAAGATGGATGACCATTCAAATCGTCGCGCCTTATTTTTACTCATAAGATACTGATACTCAGTAGATAGATTGAACGTAATCAAAATTTTACAGGACGCTTATGA
>FLNY01000497.1_pt1 | contig 22884 bp, 17 predicted proteins | sample 1140381 | NCBI WGS metagenome assembly FLNY01 (sample SAMEA3878172, study PRJEB12797) | bioreactor metagenome | biome: Moose rumen | place: Sweden | collected 2011-10
ACAACGGATATACCGACACCATGGAGAAGATGCTGCGACGGCTGGAACTGGACCTCTACTATCTGGAGCACCGCTCGTGGTGGTTCGACTGCAAGGTGCTGGCACTGACGTTCGGAAAGATTGTATTTGGAAAGAAATTCTGATGTTGTTTCTGGAACTAATACAGACGGCCGTGGGACGGAGGGAACGGCTCTCCCGTGTGCCCACGGCGGAGGAATGGGAAGGACTGCTGGAGGAGGCTCAGAGGCAGGCCCTGGTGGGCGTGCTGTACGATGCCCTGGAGCGGCTACCCGGCGAACAGCGGCCCCCACGGCAGACGCTCATCAGCTGGCATGCCCTGACGCAGCAGATTGCCGCCGACAACGAGCGGCTCAATTGCGATGCCGTGTGGGTAACCGAGCGCTTCCAGAAAGTGGGGTTCCGCAATGCCATACTGAAGGGACAGGGCAACGCCCTGCTCTACCCCAACCCGCTGCGACGCCAGTCGGGCGACATCGACATCTGGCTCGAGGGGAAGAGGGACGAGATTATCGGCTACGTGCTCCGTCACTTCCCCCGACAGAGCGTACAGTGGCTGGAAGTGCAGTTCCCCGTGCGCAAGGACACAATTATTGAGGTACACACCGCGCCCAACGTGCTCTTCTGCCCCACGGACAACCGGAGGCTGCAAGCCTTCTTCCGGGAGTTCGCCGAGGAGTGTTTCACCCGCGAGACCCCGCTTCCCGATGGCATCATCCATACGCCTGGATGGGAGATGAACGCCGTCTTCCAGCTCACCCACATCTATCGCCACCTCTTCTTCGAAGGCATCGGCCTGCGCCAATTGATGGACTACTACTACCTGCTGCTCGCGCGCGACGGAAAGCCGACAGCCATGGTGGAGGAGATGATAGAGAGGCTGCACATGCGACGCATAGCCGGGGCCGTGATGTGGGTGCTTCGAGAGGTGTTCCTGCTGGAGGAGTGCTACATGGTGGCCCGTCCCGATGAGGAGGAGGGCCGTTTCCTGCTCAAGGAAATCATGCTGGCCGGAAACTTCGGGCAGTACGACGAGCGCAACGTGATCCGTCACACGAAATGGGGCAACTTCTGGCAGATAACGAACCGCAACTGGCGCTTCCTCACCCACTATCCGCGCGAGGTCCTGTGGAATCCCTGGTACCGCATCCGCCAGTTCCTCTGGCGCAAACGCAACGGTTACAGATAAGATGAAGAGACCCTTCCCGTCAGGCTGATGCCGCCGAAGGTTATCCGTGAAGTCAGAAGCGGAATCTCGACTTCCGATGTTTCTTCTTCCTGGCACGGTCGGCATCGGAGTCACCGTAACCGTAGCCGTAACCATAGCCGTAACCATAGCCGTAACCGTAACCGTAGCCATAGCCGTAGCCGTAACCGTAGCCATACTTCTTCTTCTCCAGACTGGAGTCGTTGAGTAGTACACACAGGTTGTTGAACTTGTTCTCCTTGTGCAGTCGCTCCAGTTCAGGCAGGTAACGACGGTCTATCTTTCCCTCACGCACGACGTAGATGGTGAGTTCAGCCACGCGATTCACGATACCGGCATCGGCCACCACCTGGGCAGGCACGTTGTCGATGATGATGTAGTCGTAGCGCGTCTTCAGTCGCTCTATCAACTGCTCCAGTCGTCCGCTCATCAGCAGTTCGGCCGGGTTAGGCGGTGTGACACCTGCGGGCATGAAGTCGACGTGGTACTCGGGATTCTCATGCACGATGAGCTGCTCCACGTCGTCCACCGAACCAGAGAGGTAAGACGTGAGTCCCTCCTGCGAGGCAATGCCTGAGAGCTTGCTCTGTGTGCGCTTGCGTATGTCGGTGTCGACGAGTAGCACCGTCTTTCCCGTCATGCCGATGGTGACGGCAAAGTTACGGCTGACGAAAGTCTTTCCCTCGCCGGGCGTGGTGCTGGTGAACATGATGACGCGCGCGTCCTTGTTGATAAATGTCAGGCTGAAGCGCGCCATGCGGAAGGCCTCGCTGATGGCATCGTTCTTCTGCTCGGCCACCACGATTTCGCTGTCCTTCAGTCCCTCCTTGCGGTGAGGTATCTCGCCCAGGACGGGGATGGTGGTGTATGTTTCTATGTCCTTGCGTCCGCGCACGCCCATGTTCAGCATGGCCAGTATCCAGAAGATGCCGAAGGGCAACAGCAGACCGACCAGCAGGGCTGCCATACTGATGACGGCTTTGCGCGGGGCTATGGGTGCACGGCTTCCGAAGGGCTGTTCCACGATGCGTATGTTGGCCTCGGTGATGGCCAGCTGGAGGGTGGTCTCCTCACGCTTGTTCAGCAGGTAGGTGTACAGTGTCTCCTTGATGCTTTGCTGGCGCGAGATGTCCAGTGCCTTCTGCTCCTGCTGGGGAATGGAGGCCAGGCTGCCTTGCAGACCGCGCTCCTCGCGCAGGGCTTGCTGCACCTGCAGGTCGACGCTGGCGGCATATCCCTGCATGGAGGCCAGCAGTGCCTGGCGCATCTGCGAGAGGTTGACATCCATCTCGTGTACGGTAGCGTTGTTTTCTCCGTTCTCGGCCAGATGGTTGCGCTGGAGCATCATGTCGTTGTACTTCGCAATCTGGTTCTGCACGCCCAGGTCGGAAATTCCGCCCAGCGTGGGTATGAGGTTGTTGCCCGTGCTGTTGGTCTTCAGGTAGTCGAGCATGTAGCGCACAGAGCCCTGCTGTGCCTGCAGCTGAATGGTGCGCTGGCGGGCGGCGTTGCTTTGCTGCAGATAGGTGGTCGTCGTTTGCGAGAAGTCCACCATGTTGTTGGCCTGCTTGAAGCTTGCCAGTTGTCCCTCCACCTGGCTCAGTTCCTCGCTGATGAGCTTTATGCGGTCGTCGATGAAGGCGGCCGTGCTCTGGGCTATCTTGTTCTTGTCCTCGATGATGCTGCGCTTGTAGGCCTCCAGCAGGGCGGCCAGTATGTCGTCGGCCCGCTGTATGTTCGTGTCCTGGCACACCAGGCGCACCAGCGTGCTCTCCTTGTCCACCTCGGCGGCTTCCACCCGGCCGGCCGTCATGTTGGTGGCCTGTTCCAGGTTGAGGTGAGTGACGTTGATGACAGTCCCCTCAAAGGACTTCAGGTACTTCGTGTCCGGCACGATGACGAAACTGCCTGCCGTGGTCTTCACCATCTCCCCGAACCTCACCTTGCGGCTACCGCCATCCTTGCCTTTCTGCGTGCTGATGTCGGAGACCTGACACTCGCGAGCATTCAGCACCTTCACCTTGAACGTGGAGGGAATGGTCTCGGCATCCTGGAACTGTATCTCGAAGGGTTTCTTGTCGTAGAGCGAAACGGTCTGCAGCTTACGCTTGCAGGAGTAGAGCACGTCGAGGTGCAGCGTCTTCACCACCTCCTGTATGAGCTGGTGGCTCTTCAGGATGTATACCTCGTTCTTCACGCTGCTCCCGGCCATCACGCCGTTCAGCTGCATCAGTGCGTCAGTGCTCGACTTGCGCCCGCCCCCGTTGTCGTCCTTCACCAGCATCACAGCCTGACGCTGATAGACAAAGGGCTGGGTGGCCAGATACAGGCGTGCCAGTACCACACACACGATGGCGGAGAGCAGGAACCATTTCCAGTTGAAGAAGACGATGTCGAACACATCGCGCAGGGAAATGATATCGTCGGTCTGAGTGGCAGCCTGCGGCTGCTGTGAGTTCTTATTGTGAACAGGTGTTTCCATACTTCTTCAAGTTTACTTCAACTTAACCAATGCTATTACCAGCGTGGTCACCGACACCAGCATGCTCACTACCGTAGAACCGATGGTAAGCAGCGTGTAGCCCGTGCTTCCTTTCACGCGCACACTCTTGTTGGGCTTCACATACACCACGTCGTTCTGCTGCAAGTAGTAGACGGGGCTCTCGAACACGCTCTTGCTGTCGCGCATGTCCACCTCGTAGGCCGTGCGCTGCCCGTTCTCCTCGCGAACCACGAGCACGGTCTCACGCTTGGCACTGTTGTTCATGTCTCCGGCACGGCCGATGGCCTCCAGCAACGTCAAACGCTCGCCCGTGTGGGTCTGCACGCCAGGATTCTTCACGTCACCCATCACGGTGACCTTGAAACTCATAATCTTCACGTTCACCACGGCATCGGCAATCTGCCCGTCACCGCGCATGCGCTGCTGTATTTCCTCAGCCAGCTGGCGGCAGGTCTTTCCTGTGGTGCTGATTGTTCCGTAGATGGGGAACTCGATGTTTCCCTGCTTGTCCACCAGGAAATAGGCCACGCCCGAGGTGGTATTACTGGTCGAACTGCTGGAGCCGCCGGTGACCGACTTACCCGAGCCGCTTCCAATCAGCGTGTTGTTGTCGAAGGGGGCTATCAACTTTGCGTCCTTACTGGTCACGGAGACGGCAAGCTCGTCGTCGGGCTGTATCTCAAGCTCAAAGGCCTGAGCTATCTGTTGGGGTACGGCATAGAGCGTGTCGGCTCCCTGCAAGTAGATGATTTTCTTGTCGCTGATGCACGAGGTGGTGGACATCGTCAGCACCACGGACAGGAGCGCAAGAGAGAGTTTAATACTTCGCTTTGTATTCATAATATGCATATTTGTGCGCAAAGATACTACTTTTTAACGAAAACGAGAACGAAAACGTGAACTATTTAGCCCCCAACGGGGCATAAAGCCTCAGAACTGGAAATAAATGAAGGGCTGAATCTCGCTCGACTTCACCTGAACGACGACATAAATCACCGCCACCACAAGCACGGCTTGCACCAGCAAGGGCATGTGCACCACCTCGCCCGAAAACCGCCGCGACACCCTCCGGGGCAGGAAGTGCAGCACATAGCCCAGCACCACCATCAGCAAGGGAGCGCGGTAGCCGTCAACCAGCTGCGGCAGCACCTCGGGATGGAACTGAGTGAAGATTTGAGTCAGCATCTGGCCGCTGGCCTCGAACGTGGCATTACGGAAGAACACCCAGCAGAAAGCCACGAAGTGGAACGTCACGGCCACGGACAGCAAGCGGTGCAGGCCACGCGGATGATACCCCTTGTCGCGGCCCAGCATGCGGTTCCAAGCCTTGTGAAAGGCCAGCGCCACGCCGTGCATTCCGCCCCAGAACACGAAGTTCAGGCTGGCCCCGTGCCACAGACCGCCGAGCAGCATGGTCAGTATCAAGTTCACGTACGTCCGCACCTGCCCCCGTCTGTTCCCGCCCAGCGAGATGTACAGATAGTCGCGGAGCCACGACGAGAGACTGATGTGCCAGCGACGCCAAAAGTCGGTGATGGAGTCGCTCTTGTACGGCGCGTCGAAGTTGGCAGGAAAACGGAATCCGAGCAACAGAGCCAGTCCGATGGCCATGTCGCTGTAGCCCGAGAAGTCACAGTATATCTGCAACGTGTAGCCATAGACCCCCAGCAGGTTCTCCAGACCGCTGTAGAGCGAGGGATTGTCGAAGATGCGCTCCACGAAGTTTACGCTGATATAGTCCGATATGACGGCCTTCTTGAACAGACCCGAGACGATGAGAAACACGCCCTGTCCGAACATCTCGCGCGTGACGCACAAGGGACGGCGTATCTGGGGAATGAAGTCCGATGCCCTCACAATGGGGCCGGCCACCAACTGGGGGAAGAAGCTCACGTAGAAGGCATAGTCCAGCAGCGAACCGAGGGGTTGGAGCTTTCTCCTGTAGACATCGATGGTGTAACTCAGGCTCTGGAATACAAAGAACGAGATGCCCACGGGCAGGAAGATGTCCCAAGGCTGAAAATTCCGACCGACGACGTCGCACCACAGAGTGCCAAAGAAGTTGGCATACTTGAAATAGCCCAGCAGACCGAGGTCTACGGCCACACTAAGGGCAACGAGCCACCGGCTCCTGTGCCGGCTGAGCAAGCGGGCAATATAGAAATCGCTCACCGTGACCAGTGCCAGAAGGAAGAAATAGAAACCGCTGCTCTTGTAGTAGAAATAATAGGAGAAGAGCGTTACGAAGAGGATGCGTGCCGTGGTCTGTCGCTGCAACAGGGCATACACGATGCTGAACCCCGCGAACAGGAACAGGAACAGCGCGCTGCTGAATATCAGCGGCTCGTCAGCGTTGTACTGCAGTTGCTGCAATACGGCATCCACTATTTCCTCACTTCTTATCATTCGTCTCCCTTGCTTTTATCAGTGCCTCGGCCAGCAGACGTCCCATCAGGGTGTACCCGGCATCGGTGTAGTGTATCCGGTCTTTGCGCATCATGCCCGCACTCGTCCAGTTGCGCAGTCCATACTGCTGACCGCCCACAATGGCATACAGGTCCCACACGGGCAGGCCATTCTCCTCCGCATAGCTGCGCAGGACGGCGCACACCTTCGGCGTATTCGGGTTGGCCTGGCGTTGATAGGTGTAATAGGTCTTTCCGTTCCGGCGGTGACGAATGCGCAGCGTGCGGTATGCGCCCGGAGGCGTGGTCAGCAGAATCTGTACTGCGGAACACTGCTTGCGCAGAGCCTCCACCAGTGCGCCCATTTCCTCACGGTGGACCGCCTCGGAGTAAGTGCCCTGTGCCTCGTTTGTGCCAAAGGAGAGGACGATGAGGTCGGGCTGCAGTTCCTTCACCTTCTCCAGGTAGGCAGGGGTATTGAAGTGCGCGTAACGGGCACCGTTGATACCTATGGCATGGTACACCAGCCCTGCCTTGCCTGTCTCGGTGGCCAGGGCCGTGGTGCGGTACGATATCTCCTGAGGTTCCACGGCCGCACTGCCCCAGGCTTCCTCCAACTGCCTACGGGCCACAACCGAGAACACATGGCCGCGCACGTGGCTGTCGCCCAGATGAAGGATGCGAACAGGTTGTTTCCCACGGTCCAGCTTCTCATAAAAGGGGCGAAGACATTCCGCACGCTCCACCTTGTTCTCCTGCGTGTGATGAAACGAAGCAGGCATCAGGAGGGACACGACACTCAGTATAGTCAGTAACATCGTCATCTTTCGTCAATAGGATTTATGGGTTAGCACATCGAAGAAGAGGCGGGCCAGCCTTCGTCCTCCCCGATGGGTGAGGTGGGTATAGTCCTTGTTGGCTTCCGGGGGACTAGCATTGGCCATCTGCTGCATACTGCCCGCTCCGCCCATGGCCTGGAACAAGTTCCAGAAGGCTATGCCGTTGTCCCTCGCCATCTGGTGCTGGACAGCCACCAGCGTACGCAGGCCTGGCAGCGTCACCATACGTCCGTCCAAATCGCGGTCGTCACGGTCGCTACAGCTCACTATCAGCAGGGCGGCATCGGGATACATCTCGCGCAACAGGGCAATGGAACGCCTCATCTGTTTCTGATAGCCGGCGTAGCGGGAACGGGCCATGGGTTCCGAGGCTACGTTCAGGCCGAAGTGCAAGACAATAAGGTCATAGGGACGCAAACGGGCAAACTCCCTCGTCCGTCCTCCAGGAAGAGAAGCCAAGGTCGCTCCGCTGCTGCTGCGCATGCTGAAGTTGTCCAACACCACGCCTTGTGCCTGGTCCAATGTGACCCCATAGAACCAGCACGGTGCCGACAATGAGTCACGGACGAGAGACCACTCCACCTGTCCCATATCGCCATACACCGTGGCATACTGCAGCGCATCGCTCCCTGAGAAACTGAACGTCTGGGACTCGCCACCGTTCACCCGTGCCGTGAGTGTCAGGGAGTCCTGCGTGACAAAGTATATCGTGCTCTCTGTTGCACGGGCAGCCCCTTTGACGGAGGAAAGGCTCACATAGGAGCGTCCCACCTGAGAGGGTATGAAATAGCGTTGGTTGATGCCCTCCTTGCTGCGACTGAAGTTGCGGTCGGTAATCGCATGGATGCTGAATCCCGCATTGCGATGGCGAACCGTCTGGCGGAAGCCCTCCATGCCAGTAGCCATGTCCACGAAGCCTACGCCTCCACCGCCATACCGGGCCTGCAACATCTCACGCAACGGACCGGTCAGTATGTCGCCCTCAACGAAGGAATCGCCAAAATAGGCAATTCTTACGGGCCCGCCCTGCTGCAACTTCGCATAGAAACGCTCCATGGCACCGTCGCTGTAGTCGGCTATCCCCGTCGTGGCGTCCTCGGGTTCCTGCAGTTTGTCCGGACGAACTGAATCCACAGCCGCGGAGTCCTGCCCCACAGCCAACAGCTCTTCTTCCCAGTCCCCGTCGTCGCAGGTCGAGTCACCTGGCACAATGTCCGAGAGGATGTTCACCGCGCGCAGCGTGTGCTCTCCCACTGTGATGGGGGGCAGGAAATGCAGGCCTATCAGCATGGCCAACACCACGAGCACAAGGGCTATCGTACGTTCGTAGTAGTTCATTTCGGGGGCAAAGGTACGAAAAAAAGGGGGGAAGATTAGAGATTATCGGTTAAACTTTCTGTTTTCACTAAAATTTCGTACCTTTGCAGAAACACTACCTACCATGAGAAGCAAAAACCTCACCCTCTTGTGCATCCTGTGCATAGCGTTTGCCTGTCTGTGCGCACAGCGGAAGTACAACCCCAAGGACAAGGGCATCGCCTCCTATTATCACGACCGCTTCCATGGCCGTCGCATGGCCAACGGGCAGAAGTATAACCGAGACAGTTTTACTTGTGCCCATTTGAAGTACCCCCTAGGAACGATGCTGAAAGTGCGCAACCTGGTCAACGGGAAGGAATGTATCGTGAAGGTGACCGACCGTGGTCCTTACTCACGTAAGTTCATCATCGACCTGAGCCGTGCCGCGGCCAAGTATCTCGGCATTTTGGGCGCAGGCTTCACGCAAGTGGAACTGACCCCCTACTACGCCGGACAAGTACCCTACAAGCTTGAGGAACCGGAAATTCCCGAGATACCCGAACTGGATATCGACTACGAACCGGCTGCCATCTACCCCTACCCCGTATGGCAGAAGGACTCGACCGAGTCAGACACGCCTTAGCCGCCTATATGCCGCAAGGAAAGCCGTAAACGCATAGACGGCACACTGAATCCACAACGCGCGATACTCCATCGCCACCTCGTGGAGCGTAGCACCCGTCCCCATGATGCGCACATAGCCGTGCATGCCGAAGGTGGAGGGGAACAGCCATGAGACAGCACGCCACATCCGGGGTTCCGCGGCCACAGGCCACGACATGCCGGCCAGAAAGAGCAACGGAACGGACATGAAGACGAAGAGCATCATCACGTCCTCTCGCTGAACGATGAAGAAGGACAGCGTGACAGAGAGGAAGATGCAGGCCAATATGTAGGGTGTGACGAACGCAAGGAACGTGGCATAGTCGCCCAACGAAGGCAGGGCAAAGAAACGGGTGATGCCAGCGTACATGAACAGGGCGACAAGCAGGAACCACAGGAAGTAGAACACCGTCTTACCCGTGAGGAGACTTACGGTTTGCTGTCCTGCCCTTCCACGCAACGGGACTACCGTCGCCGTCCCACGTTCGCGACAGGCTGCCTGCGACATACCCACCGAGAGGAACATCAACTGCTGGATGATGAGCATCAGCACCGCCGGTATCAGGAAAGAGGCAAAACCGCTCTGGGGATTATAGAAGGGGATGTAGCTGTAGCGTATGGGCAGACGGCTGATTTCCTCCTGGCGATTGGTAGTACCCTTTATGTGCTGCGACACCTTGATGTTGTGGTTCATGTCGAGCGAGACCTGCGAGGAGGCCAGCAGGACCGACTTGTAGTAGAGCATGCAGCGCATGTCACTGTAGAACCCGATGTACGTCTGGTCGCCCCGGCTGAGGTCGCGATCGAACGTGGAAGGAATACGCAGGATGGCATAGACCTGCTCCCTGCGCATGAGTTCGCGCGCTCCGGCCATATCGGTGTAGTAGAGCACGGCACACTCTGCCGTGGCATCCACCTTGCGGACGAACTCGCGGCTCTGACGGGAATGGCACTCATCAACCACCGCAAGCGGAACCTCGCGCACTGTCTCATTGTTATATATAAAAGAGTAAAGGGCGGGGTAACCCAGCGGAACCAGCAGAAGGAAGATGAGCAATCCCTCGTCGTGTATCACCTGACGAAGCTCGCCATACCACACGTTCAATATGTTGCGAATAGCCTCTTTCATCTCTTAGGGTACGTAATTAGCATGCAGGAAGGCCCATCGATAGCGTCTTACCACCAGCAAAGGCAGCAAGAGGAACGAGAGCAGGGCCACCACACTGCCCCAGGCATAGGCCACGGGATAGCCGTTGAGAGCCTGGTTGGCATAAATCAGGAAATAGTGACGCAGGGGGAACACGTTGCTCAATGCCTGCAACACGGGGTGCATGGCCGAGACAGGGAAACTGAATCCTGCCATGGAGATGGACACGATGCCTATGAGCGAGCACACACTCAAGGCGAAGCGCATCTGCCCGGCAAGAAGTCCATAGACAAACACGGCCAGTGACTGCGAAGCCAGTATCCCCAATATGCCCCACAGCATCATCATCCCCACGGGACAATGACACGGGAACTCGAGAACGCGATAGAGATAGATGTCTGTCACGATGATGATCAGTGAGAAACAAACGGTCACTGGCAGCAGCACGCCCATGAGGGCCACCGTCTGCGAGTCTCCGGCACGATGGTACAGTTGCTCCTGCTCCCCACGCTTCCACCTCATGCCGATGAGGTAACACGAACAGAGCATGACCAGTATCATGAGGATACCGGGCAAGATGACGTTGCTCAGAAGGACCGAGTAGTTGAGCCAGGGATTTCCCGTGGCATGCTTCTCGATGACAATGGGCTGAATGATGCCCATCGCCCGTTCGTTGGTAAGACCTCGGGCATAGAGTGTCTCGCGGGTCAAGGCCAGACCGAAGAGTTCGGAGGCCAGGAAGAGGTCCTTCATCACCAGGGCACTGGGTATGTAGTAACACTCATTGGTGTAGAACGAAATCTGTGGCTGGCGGCCGGCGATGGCTTCCTCGGTTATCCCCTTCGGAAGGTAGAAGACAGCATAGATGTCTCCACGCTGCATGGACTCGCGCGCCTCCGTGAACGTTCTGTAGCGGGCCACGATGTCGGTCTGCTGCAACGCATCCACCGTGCGGATGAACGTGCGCGTGACCTGGGTGTCGTCCTCGTCCACTACGGCCACAGGCAAGTCGGTGGGCAGGCCGTCCTTCATCAGCGTGGTGAAGAACACCACCGTGAGCGACGGAGCCACCAACAGGCAGAACACCATCAGCGGCTGGCGCAAATACTCGTGTGCCTCCTCCCGGCTTACTGCCCAGATGCGTCGTATCGTGTCTCGCAATGCCTTGAACATGGTCGGCCCTATTTCTTCTCCTGTTCCGCCTGCCTCAGCACGACAGACATGCCGGAACGGGCTTCTGCAAGGTCGCTCCCGTCCACAGGGACAGCACGCACCTCAAACATCTTCAGGTCGTAGCCGTCGGTCGTTTTCGTTGCCTTCCAGACAGCGAAACTGCCCACGTTCTTCACTCGGGTGATACGCACACGCATCGTCTTGTCGAAGGCAGGCAGGTAGGCATCGGTCTCGGTGCCTACGGTGAGACGGGGCAGGTAGTCCTCACGCACGTTGAAGACAAACCACACGTTACCCGTCATGGCTACGTTCATGATGGGGGCACCGGAGCCAACGAGCTCGCCCAGCTCAGGGAATATCTCTGTCACCTCACCATCGGCCATGGCCGTAAGCACGGTCTCGTGGATGTAGCTGTTCACTTCGCTCACGGCTCCCTTCGCCTGTCTCACCTTGGCACCCGCGGCAGCCTTGTCCTCGCTGCGTGCTCCGTTCTTTGCCATCTCATACTGTGCCTGGGCTGCCTTTTCGGTAGCGGCCATGGCTTCGTACTGAGCCTTGGCCTCATCGCGCTTTTGCTCCGAGATTACGCCCTTTTCAAACAAGTTAGCGGCCCGCTGGTAGCTCTTCTGTGCCACGTCCAGTCCGGCCTTGGCTTTCTGCCACATTTCGTAGGCTCCCTGTATCTGTTCCTTCTGGGCTCCGTTCTGTGCCTTCTGTTCCAGGGCCTGGGCAGCGGCGGCCAGGGCATTGGCCTGGTCGAGCTTGGCCTCCACCTCGGGAGCCTCCAAAATGGCCAGTGTGTCGCCCTTATGGACGTGGTCGCCCTCCTTCACACGCAGTTCCAGCACACGGCCGGGCACCTTGCTCGACACGCGATAGTCGGTGGTCTCGACCTGTCCCTGTATGACTTCCGACTTCTCGGGCAGGCTCATGCCTACGCACACGACGACTGCTATCACAGCCAGCACCGCTACGGCAAGCAGTACGGCCAACATTGATGTTCCTTTCTCTTTCATATCTTTTTGTGTTTTCTCGTTTCTTGTTTCTCTGGTCTACAATGTGCCGAGCGCACGCTTGAGGTTAACTTCGGCCAGACGTTTGTCGATGCGCGACTCTATCAGGGTGGAGTGAGCCGAGAGCCAGCCTGTCTGTGCCTCGATGACGGTGCTCACGGGCATAACGCCCTCCTGGAGTCCTACATTGGCGCAGCGCAGGTTCTCCTCGGCCACGGCCATGCTGCGACGGGCCGTCTCCTCGCGACTGGTTGCTTCCACCAGTTTCTGTGCACACTGCGTGGCCTGCAGCTCTATCTTCTCGCGGGTGTTGTCCAGCGTTGCCTGGGCCATGCGGGCCTGCACCTTCGACGCACGCACCTTGTAGTATCCCTCGCCCCAGTCAATGAGGGGAATATTCACCATCACACCTGCAGCCCATGTGCCCTTCATTTTTTTCTCAAATCCATTGAAAAGCGATGGGTTAGTCCATAGGTAATTGGCTGTCAGAGCTACCTTGGGCAGATAGTCGGCACGGGTCACCTTCACCTTCTCCTTCCCTATCAGGGCCAGCAGGTCGAGGGCCTGCAGCTCGGGACGTGCGGAGAAGTCGAGAGCCTGAGCGGGAGAGACCGTGAGGCGGTCGTTCTCCAGTGCCTCGAGGTCGGAGTCGGCAGGATGCAGCTCCGTGTTCACGTCGATGCCACAGAGCTGGCACAGCAGCATACGCGACAGGGCCAGTCCGTTGTCTATCTGTATGAGTGTGACGTCGGCTTCGTTGCGCTTCACCTTCACGCTGAGTCCGTCAGCCTTCGAGGTTGCTCCCTCGCTGATGAGTTGCTGGACGTTGTAGTCCAGCGTGTCGATGAGCGACTTGTAGCTTTCAGCCAGTTTGCGCTTGCTCTCCAAGGCTACTATCTGCCAGTAGGCCGTCTCCACGGCTACGACCAGTTCCTGGGTCTTCTGGTCCTTCTGTGCCTGTGCTATCTGTTCGGCATAGCGGGTTATCTTGTTGTAAGCCATTATCTTTCCACCCATGTAGAGTGGCTGGTTGAGCGACAGCGCGGCGGCCGTGACATTGCGCGTGTCTGTGTGGAACGCGTCTGCGATGCCCGTTCCGGCGGCATTGAGCGAGGGTATGAGTCCTTCGGGCAGTCCGCCCATCGACTGCAGGAGCTGCCCGAGCTGGGGATTCTGCATGGCCATGCCCTGGAGGGTGGTGCCCAGCGTCGTTCCCATGTTCTGCATCGCCTGCTTCTGCTCGTCGCTGAGCAAGGATATCTCCCTGCCCGAGCGCATGTAGACACCCGTGGCCTCCACATGAGGCAGGTACATGGTGAAGGCTTCACGACGGTTGTAGTGAGCCACCTCCTGCTGCATGCCGGCGATATCTATCTCCTTGTTGTCCCGAAGGGCGAGAGCCAGACAGCTGTCCAGCGAGAGCGTGACACCCTGGGCAAGGGTCAGCTGTACCACACTACACATCATTAGTAATAGAAGGACGTATCTTCTCATATCGATTCTGATTTTAGCTTCGCAGTTTATACTCCATGTTTACGGCTGCAAAGGTACGGCATTTCCCCGTGCGCGGAAAGGTGTAAAAGAGGACAAAATTGGTCAATACGTACGATTCACACCAAAATTAGGTCGATTTCTCTTTGCCGAGAGAAAGAAAATGGCTAACTTCGCAACCATGAGAGAACAGAAAGCACCCTTTGAGCGCATCTCGGTGCACGACCTGGAGGAACGCATCCTGCAGAGCGGCATACTGGGTTCGTTCATTGACGTGTGCGGTTTCTTCCTCTGCGAGAAGGGACACGCCAAGGTGATGCTGAACGAACACGCGTACAGCATCAACGAGGGGGACGTTTACATCTACACGCCTTCTACCTTCGTCAGCCTGCTGGAAAAGAGCGACGACGTGGAAGGGCTCGTGGTGAAGAGCACGCTGAACATAGTGCTGCCCTTCGCCGAGAAGGCTTTCTCCACCATGGACATCATGATGCTGCGCGAGCGTCCCTGCTTCAGCCTCACCACGGAGCAGCGACAGCGCATCCGCGAGATGACGGCCATGCTGGAGAACCGCCAGCAACAGATGAGCGGCATCAGCGAAGACAGTCCCGTGAGACCCGTACTCTACCAGCAGATTCTCAGCCTCACGGAGGCCTTCTTCTACGAACTGCTGTCGGACTACTTCCTCAACCAGAACCTCAAGCCCGAGACGCAGAGCGGGAAGGACAAGGTGTTCCAGCGCTTCATGCTCTCGCTGATGCAGAACTACAAACGTGAGCGCGAGGTCGGGTACTATGCCGGGGAGCAGTGTCTCTCGCCGCGCTACTTCTCCACCATCGTGAAAGAGGTGTCGGGGCACACGGCCTCGGAGTGGATAGTGGAGATGGTGGTCTCCTACGCCAGTCAGCTGCTGCTTCACTCCAGCAAGAGCGTGAAGGAGATAGCCCTGGAGTTTCACTTCCCCAACCAAAGTTTCTTCGGCAAGTACTTCAAGCAACATACCGGCCTCTCCCCCAAAGCCTTCCGTTCCAGCCGTCGCTCGGCATCCTAAGAACGTGCCGACGGGCACAAAGCGAGGCAGCTATAAGAACCTGTTGCTGGAGGTTAACTTAACCTTTGCCACTAGGTTAACTTAACCTACGGCCACAGGTTAAGTTAACCTACGGCAACAAATACCCCAAGACACAAAAAAAAGTCCCACGACCTTATGGCCGTGGGACTTGTCTAATTCCACTCACTTAGTGAGTTAGGGCATCTACTCATCAAGCGAGCCTGGGGTGTCCGAACCGCTGTCGTCTGACGAACTCACACCAAGTTCCTCGTTAAGGGCTGCCTTCTCGGCTTTCCTTGCCGCAATCTGCTGCTCGCGTGTTGTCACGTAGTGGAACGTGGCATCGGAGAGCAAATCCTTGAACTCCCTACCGCGTTCCCAGCGGACGTTCACACTCTTGATATGACTGTTTTGGTCAAACTCTAGAGCATTGTCAACGCCCTTCGAGGAGATAGTCACGTAGAACGCCCCCATCTCGCCCAACTGCACTTTGTTGCCATTCAACAGTTCCTCGCGGATGCAATCCACTGTTTTCGTCAACACACCCACGATGATGTCGCGCGTGTAGGGCGACCCATGCTGTTGGATGTGCTTTGCAAGCTGCATTATGTTTAAGGTTTCTCGTGCCTGTGCATAAGCATACACCTTTTTGGCACTTTCGGCATCACCTGGATTAGATGCCCTTGTTCCAAGACTGTAATCAATCATTGGCTTAAAATATTATTAAAAATTTTATTTTCTGCTGCCTCACCGAGAGCCTGATAAAGGTGTCTCTCCGCAGCCTTTCTATATAAACAATAGCGCCTAAAAAGAAAAAGTCAAGTACTTTTTGCAAAAAAAATCAAAAAAAGTGAAGAAATTAACAAAAGGGACAATAAAACAATGTATAAAACGCAAGCCTCACCGCCAAAGGTTGACGAATGAAATAAGCATGCAGATTGCCTTTTGGAGACCGACTACAATTTCGCCAATTCGCCGAACAAAATCGCGCCAATTCGCCGAATGGTTTTTCGCCAATTCGCCGAATGGTTTTTCGCCAAATAATATGTAGCTATATACTCACCAATAGTAGTATAAAATGAAATAATTAGCTTATTATTTGCTTGTTTCAGAATAAGCAAGTATCTTTGTACTACAAAAATGGTCGAATGGTTTGACAAAATTTGCACTAAGTATAAAAGGCATGGTAATAAAGCGAGACAAATATGTAAATGAGTTGCTGAGTAAACGATGGAACGGAAAGGTGAAAATTATTACTGGCATCAGACGTTGCGGCAAATCATTTCTCCTTTCAACTTTGTATAAGGACTACCTTAAAGATGAAGGAGTCCCAGAAGATTGTTTTGTGGAAATCGCCCTTGACAGAAAGGCATATGTCAAGTACAGGAATCCCAATGAACTATATGACTATGTACTTAGCCTGACTCGGGATGAGAGTAAGCGATATTATGTTTTTATCGATGAGATCCAATTGTCATTCAAAGTGAAGAATGAGGACGTGGTTGAGGAGTTGGTTCCTGATGAGGACAAAGACATGCTCTATACAACGTTCTATGATATCCTGAACGATTTGATGGCAAGAAGCAATCTTGATGTATATGTGACAGGCTCAAACTCAAAAATGCTGTCAAAGGATATAGTCACGAACTTCCGTGACCGTGGAACCGAAATCAAGGTATATCCGCTATCGTTTAAAGAGTTTTATGCCGTGTCAGGATTGGAAAAGGCTGATGCTTTGGAAGAATACCTGACGTATGGAGGTATGCCATTGGCCGTCACCGAGAAAGATGAAGCTGAAAAGCGCAAGTATCTGGCAGGACTACACAAGCATGTGTACATCAAGGATATTGTGGAACGGTACAAACTAAAAGACGATGAGGTCCTTGAAGCGTTAATTGACTCACTGTCATCGGCCGTAGGCTCGCTTACCAATCCGCATAATCTTGCCAATATCGCAGGAACACTTATGAAACGCACCACCTCCGACCATACCATCAAAAACTATCTGGATTATCTGCAAGATGCCTACTTGTTTATTGCAGCCAAGCGTTATGATGTGAAGGGGAAACGCTACTTTGAGAATACCCAGAAGTACTATTCAATGGACTTGGGACTGAGAAACGCCAAGTTGAATTTCCGTCAGCAGGAAAAAAGCCATTTGATGGAAAATATGATTTATCTCGAACTGATACGCCGGGGATATAGTGTTGATGTGGGGGTAGTAGAAGTTACCCGTGTCAATGAAGAAGGTAAAAAACAACAGTCGCAACACGAGATAGACTTTATTGTCAATACTGGCAAAGAAAAATTCTACATACAATCAGCTTTGAACGTAGATACAGAGGATAAGAAGAAGCAAGAGACGTTTTCATTGAAGAACTCGGGTGACTTTTTTAGAAAGATTGTGATTGTGGATGGAAATACAAAGCAATGGGCAGATGAGGATGGCATCATATATGTCGGTGTCATACCCTTCCTACTCGAAGATACGCTATGAAATAACTACCTCCTGCCAATCTCACCGACAAAGGCTGGCGAATGAAATAAGCATGCGCTTACTTGCATCCGTACACAAATTCGCCAATTCGCCGAACAAAATCACGCCAATTCGCCGAATTTCCAAAAATAATGTGCAACTATAATCGCCCCTATCGGCTGTTTAAAGGATTAACAACAACATAACGACAAAAACTCACCTCCCACAAGTCACAGAGATTTGCGGAAGGTGTTCCTTTATACCTATTTCTATATTTCTGACCTTCTAACATAAACAAAGCCTCCCCCATGCCGTAGTTTGATTGTATGGTTACTATAATTATACGAACCAGTGCTCACAGGTTAAGTTAATCTACGGCCGTAGGTAAAGTTAACCTCCGCCTCTAAGTTAAGTTAACCTTCTTTAGAAGGTCAGCAAATAGAGGGCATGCCGGCGTGGAAATGGTTTATCTTCAAATGACAGATTAGACCTATAAACAAAACTCGCCCGCACCTATTAAATGAATGCACCCCGAAAGCCTTGTTTGACTTTCGGGGTGCAATTCATTTGGATAGTTACGGAGTTGTATTATGCTTTACCATCGGGGTTATTCCTGAAAGCTTGTATTTCTTCCTTATGCCACTTGTTTTATCGTAAACGTCATATAGGTGGCTTTGCTGAACATTGCGTTGGGGCATGAAACTCTCAAAATACGTTCTCATTCCATAATTGGCAAAGAACTGTATTTCTGAATATAGTTTGTCTCTTTTATCATCCTGTGAAAAAGGGGAATAAGGAGGAAGTGTTACCCGTGATAAAATCGTCTTGTAATCTAAAATGTCTTTAATGTTAAAGGAAACGACTTTGGGGGGATAGTCAACCTTGCTAACTTCGTTTTGGGGAACTGCAAAGATTCGTAGTTCATTCTCATAAGCAAAGGCTTTCCGCTTTAATGACATGGCATTTATGTAAGTTTCTATACGCGAGGAATATGATGCCTTATTCTTTGATAGATTTTTCAATTCTTTTCGGCTACAAGAGTAATCAATCGTTGTAACATAGAAATCTACGTGATACTTATGACCTATATCCTCAAGTAGGTCCATGAATTTCTTTGGATTGAAGGAAAGGCGAACGGGTAAATCTTCAGGGATTGAATGATTTCTGTATGTATTCCATACAGATTCCTCATTGGCTGTTTTCTCGTATGTCATACATAGGCATGAGATATTTGCATGATTCGTATCAAACAGTAATCTCTCGAAAGGGTCTTTCCACGTCTGTGGTGAGACGAAAACCAATTCAGAGTTATTTATGTTATGAATAGCCCATGAGAAAGGCATGTACTTATGAAAAAAGAATTCATCCTTTTTGAATTTACGCTCAAAAGGAATGGCTATTTCCTGTTCATAGTCATAAATCATCTTGCTTACGACATAGCCATCTTCGGTCTTACGAATATCCTCTTGTCCATGAACATATACATGACTGCAGTTATTAAACTTTGTAAACGGACGATTTATATTGGGTGTAAACATAGTTATCATTTTTTTACATTAATAAATAATTATTGTCTCTATCTTTTTTACTGATTCCGCACAGGGCAACCTCCCTACCGCCGATGGGACTCGGCTCTGAAGAGCCGCTAGGTTGTCCCATCCGCTGGCAGGGAGGCGTGCATGGGGGATGCACTTCAGTTCTGGGAAACACGCACCGCACGCACTGATTGACCGAAGCAACGGCTGTAGAAGCTCCGGTCCACGGAGTCCGAAGTGAAGTACAAGAGGTAGGCGTAGTCCGGGTAGTCCGCGTCCGCGTAAAGCGTAAGCGTGCGCGACAAATAGTCGCCCCGCGAACCCGCGTTGTAGAGGGAACTATCGCGGCGACACCCGGCGGCGGGCAGGAAAAGACTGTTCCCGTTTGAGATGCTCGTTATCTTTCTCCCGTACACACCGTTCTGAGTGGTCCATTTGGTACTGGTATAAGAACTATTGATGAGTTCGTCGAACTGTTCCTTGCTCGGCATGCGCCAGTCATTGCCCCAGTTGACGCAAGCAGCATCGTCCTCGGGAAGTAACTCGGTCAGTGTATCCGTGAAGCCATTGTAACCGTATCTGCTGTTGAAGCAGTATTTTGTTATGGTATCGGAATATCCGTTGCAATACTTATACGTGCTCCAACTGAAATCTGTTTTACCATTCTTGTAGCCTGTCGTCTCGCCCCATGCGAAGTAGTCACCGTAGTCCTCGGGCCTGGTGGCACCGACATTACAGGCAGCCCATAGCGTGCCAGAGGGAAGACCGAGATCGACAAGCTCGTGTCCATCTATATTATATGCTACTCTCACAGAGCAGGTGGCCAACACACCGCTACCGTCAGCAGCTTCACAGGTGATAATGGCTTCTCCGTAATCGTATGCATCTACACGACCATTTCTTACGGGAGCAATATCCGGGTTGCTACTGCTCCATACTACATTTTTATTGGCAGCATTGGCAGGAAGAACGGTTGCAGTCAGGCGAACAAATTCATCCAGCCCTAAGACAACATAGGTTTCAGACAACGTAATGCTAGTCACCATCTGAATAACGGTCAAAGAGCAAGTGGCAGTCACACCACTGCCGTCTGTAGCCGTTGCCGTGATGGTGCATGAGCCACCTGCCACAGCGGTCACAAGGCCGTTCTGGTCAACAGTGGCGACACTCTCGTCGCTGCTTGTCCAAGCGATATTGGCAAAAGCATCCGTTGGTGTAGTAGTAACGGTCAGCTGTTGCGTGGTGCCTGAGTTCATGGAGAGACTGCTCTGGCTCATGGTGAGGCCTGTCACCAAAGATGCCTGATTGGTGTAGTAGGTAAGTGCGCCTGTGACGTAGTCAATGGCAAGCAGGTAGTCGCTTGTCACCTCGGCCAAGGCCAAAGCCTTCACGGCGCGGCCAGATGCATTGTAGAAGAGCAGGCGGCTCTGAACGGACATATATTTATAGGTAGCGCAACCTGGGTAGTCGGTCGTTCCACCCGAGGCAAGCGTGAAGTGCGTGCCATCGGGAGCATACCATGTGCCGGCCACTGAGCTGTTATCTACTATGGTGCCACCAACATTGATAGTGGTTATGGGTGCCCTGCCCACTGCCACATTTACCACGCTTGTCACATCAGTAACGGTTACCAAACCGTCACCATTCATGTCGCCCTTCACTACAGTTTGGGCGCTCATTGCTGTTGCCACGAAGAGCAGCAAAAGAGAAAAGATTGCTTTTTTCATGTTTGTTTATTATTTAGGTTACCTTAATTCCTTCTTTCACACCCACAACAAAGGTGTGGGCCTTCTGCCATTCTCTGGCTGGAAGGTCCTGGAATTACCTATGATATCAGAAAGAATGAAATCAGCCCACACCTATTACGCATAGACCCGTCGGAAGACAGGCACGCATGTATGCTATAACAGGAGCTACGGACCTCAGACTTTGTTCCATATCATTTAGATAAAGTTTCCAGGTTTATCCAGCGGAACGCAGTTGGGATTGCTCCTCTTGTCTGCCGATGTATTACACCGACAGGACAAAGATAGGAATTTTCCTCGAAAGTCGTACCATTGTGGGCTGATTTTTTTAATTGTGCAGCAAAATTAGGAAAAAGAAATGGAACAAGAGCGTCCTGTCCTGTTCCATTTCATTGGTCCAATTAGTCCAAATGTAATTTTTGCCCCTATTTTATTAGTAGTGGTAGCGTTCGAGGTCTTTTAGGTGGTCAATGTCCACATCATCCTGAATGCGTTTCCATATTTGTCGTGTGCTGTCGGACTCGGCAGAAAAGCGATAGACGCCGAGGAAGACATAGGTGCTGTCAAAAAGGTTTTTCATGAATGTGATAAGGACAGGACAAGTAGCTATGAAATGGGCGTAGCGGCGTTTGTTGAAGATTGCCACCTCGGCAAGTGAGGCAGAGTCGTTGGGGAGGTCGTCAGGGAGATAGTAAGTAGTGATGGAGGGCATCAGACTGTCGGGGTTGCCTTCGTTGTGCCATACATGGTGCTTGTATTCCGGTGCCCAGAAATAGATACTGGGGTATTCGGGGTGCTGGGTGTAGTATGGAAGGTTCGGATCGGGTTTGAGGCCGAAGAGTTTGAGGTAATCTTCATAACTGGCGAACTGCGTGCCACGATACAGTATGTTGGGTTTGGGCGTACGGAGGCCTCGAATGGCGAATGGAAGGGAGATGAGGAGAAGGACACCCAAAACAGTGAATAACAAAGAATGGAGTGTGAAGAATGGTTTCTTGGTGGAAGCTTGTGTGGGCGTCTGAACGGGTGAAGCAGTTGGGACATCGGCAACGGAAACGTCATCTGCCGTCATGAAAGTAGCGAAGTCGGGATAGCCAATAAAGCGGGAGAGAAGGTCGAGCGTGGTTTTTCTCGGAGAGGAATCAGTGTCGTGGACATAACCCCAAACACGCTTGAGGGTGGAGGTACTGAGGTTCTCATGCAACTTCTCAAAGATTTGCTTTGAGAGGAAGTCGAAGTCCTTGGGTGTGCGTATGGCACATCCCACCTCCGCTTCAATACGATGGCGCAACTCCTCAAGTTTTGTCTCCTGCATGGTCATCCCTTTATTTATCTAGTTGCATGGCGAAAGATTCGATACACAAACAGACAAATGTCATCTGTTATCTCCCTGCCCTCTCAGCTCCTATGAGAACCTTTTATCTATTTAATGTGAGAAGCGTGGAACTGTATGTCCACACCTGTAGTTTGGGGTCCTGAGAAAACCTGACGAAAGATGTAATGATAACAGTCCACGCATCGCGTGGAAGCCATCATGCAGTCTTCTTCGTCGTTTGAAAGTTCTCAGGTTTCAGTTTGACAAGACGAGCATAACGCTTCTTTTATTTCCGGCAAAAGGTGACGGGCCACTGCCCATCAATGTTGCGAGAACAACGTCCCACGAGGACAAAGATAGCGAATTTTATTTAGAATCACAAATAAAGAGTAAAAAAATAGCAGAGCCGAGAGGCTACCTTCACGCAGCTACCCTTGTGACCAAGAGGGCACAGAAAAAGGAGACGCCCCATCCTCTCGGACGGGGCGCCTCTATCGTATTGCAATTAGTTCACCTTATTCTGCTGGTGTCTCAGCAGGTGCCTCAGTGGCAGCCTCGGCTACGGTCTCAGTAGCCTCCTCAACGGGAGTCTCGGCGGCAACCTCTTCCTTCACTTCCTCCACCACCTGTGCGGTCTCGGCAGCAGGAGTCTCGGCAGCAACGGCCTTCTTGCCGGAGCGGCGGGTGCGCTTAGCCTTCTTGGGAGCCTTGGCCATGTTCTCGTCGAAGTCTACGAGTTCGATGAAGCACATGGGGGCAGCATCGTTGGCACGGAAACCGGTCTTGATGATGCGGGTGTAGCCACCGGGACGGTCGCCCACCTTCTCGGCCACAACCTGGAAGAGCTCGGTGATGGCATACTTGTTCTGAAGATAACTGAAGACAACTCGACGAGAGTTGGTGGTGTCTTGCTTAGACTTGGTAATCAGCGGCTCGACATACTTCTTCAGTGCCTTTGCCTTGGCAACGGTCGTAGTGATTCTTTTGTGCATGATCAGAGAGAT
>FLNY01002459.1_pt1 | contig 22850 bp, 11 predicted proteins | sample 1140381 | NCBI WGS metagenome assembly FLNY01 (sample SAMEA3878172, study PRJEB12797) | bioreactor metagenome | biome: Moose rumen | place: Sweden | collected 2011-10
CCTGCACGGACCTCACGGAGCACGTCTATTCTTCCCTGTCCCCGGACAACCTGGCCGGCACGGAAGAGGAGACGGGAGACATTGTGGGCAACCTCTATGTCCAGCTCCGCTTCATGTACTGGGCCTGGGAAGGCTACTTCGACATCAACGAGGAAAGTTCCGACTGCATCATGACCCCCTACCGCACCTACGGCGGCTGGGGCGCCCAGTACATCAACCTGCACCAGAACAATCCCTACGCCGGCATCCCGCACCTGTGGCAGGAGTGGGACTACTGCTACAACGGCATCATGAAGGCCAACCAGCTGCTGGAAACCCAGTCCATCAAGGACAACAAGCAGGCCTATGCCGAAATCCGCGCCATCCGCGCCCTCTACTACTTCGTGCTCTTCGACCTCTGGCGCAACATTCCGCTGGAAGTGAGCTATGAGGAAACCCTGGTGCCCGGCTACCTGCCGGAGCAGGTGGCGCCGGAGCATGTATGGGACTTCCTGGCCACGGAAGTGGAAGACTGTATAGAGGACATGCCCACCACCAAGCGCTACGGCCGCATGAACAAGTATGCCGCCTGCATGCTGGCGGCCAAGACCTTCCTCATGCACGACAGCTGGCTGCGCGGCTTCGAGAAGGACGCCTCCCCCAACCTGGTCATGAGCGAGCACGCCAACGCCAACCGCAACTGGGACAGCGAGTTCTTCCAGACCAACGCCCAGAATGGCAACAAGTGGTACAAGAAGGCCTACGAGTATGCCAAGATGGTGGTGGACGAAGGCGGTTACACCCTGGCCGAAAACTACCTGGACAACAGCCGCAACAACCTTAGCAGCGCCCAGGAAGTCATCTTCGTGCTGCCGCTGGACGACGCCAAGGCCGCCCACAACTACCTGGTGAACAAGTGCTTCGTGGGCCGCGGCGGTCAGGCTTTCGGCTACAGCGGAACCCCCTGGAACGGCTCCTGCGCCGTGCCGCAGTTCATCCACAGCTACGACCCGGACGACACCCGCCTCACAGACACCTGGGCCATCGGCCAGCAGTACTACTACGACGACGGCTTCCCCATCTACGAGGAGGAGCAGAAGCGTACCGACGACGGCCCCGACATGCTCACCTCGGCCATGATAAGCGCCGAACCCAAGCACAAGGAGCACAACCACGCCGCCGGCAACTATCCGCTGGTCTATACCGTGGAGGTGCACTCCATCAACAACCCCGGCGCCTATGACTTCGAGGGCGCCCGCTTCAAGAAACAGGAGATTGTGCCCGGCAACCGCGGCACCTACGGCGACGACGTGTGCTTCTACCGCCTCGCCGACGCCTACTTCATCATGGCCGAGACCGTGCTCCGTGCGGGCGGCATCGACGGCAAGACCGACGCCGATGCGGCCGCCTGGGTAACCCAGGTGCGTCAGCGTGCCTTCCGGGGCAACCCGGCCAAGGCCACCCGTACCGCCGCCCAGCTGCGCGGGGACTCCGTCTATGACTACGGCGTGCGGGAGTGCACCACCTCCACCTCGGCCAATCCTTATGCAGACTTCAAGTACGACGCTTCCGGCAATATCCTCTCGTCTTCCTTCACGGAATACACCAAGGACAACGGCGCCAGCATCGAGCTGGGCGGCCTGCTGGACGACCTGGCCTGGGAGTTCGTGGGAGAACACCACCGCCGCCAGGACCTGCAGCGCTTCATGCTCTCCGACGGCCGCAATGTCTATAACGGCAAGACCTGGTTCTGCCGCAAGGACAAGATGGCCGTGGGTGACTGGCACAACAATGTATTCCCCATCTACACGGAGTTCGTCCAGTCCAACGTGAAGCTGGTCCAGAATTACGGCTTCTCAGACGAGTCAGACACCGAGCAGCCGGCCGGTTAACAGTGGTAAATAATTGATAATCACAACTAAAAAACCATCAATAATGAAAAAAACATTTTTATTCCTTGCAGCTGCAGCCCTCACCCTGGCTGCCTGCAACAAAACCCAGTACATCATCCCCGTGGACAACGATGACGAGGAAGAAACCCAAACCGGCACAGACCCTGCAGACGAAGGGTACAAGGAGAAAACCTTCACGGTGAACGTGGTCATGAAGGACGGCGTGAGCAACACCTACGAGGGCGTCACCGCCGCCATGCCCGGAAAGGAAATCCTGGACTTCCTGGGCCTCACCGAGGCAGAATTCTACACCGGCATGGGCTCCATCACCGGTTCGGCCTATCCGGATCCGCAGACTTCCCAGGAGGGCAACACCATCATGTTCGGCATAGCCAACGCCAACGACACCGACGACCTCAAATGGATTCCCCAGTCCTCCAACAACCTCGGACACTGGCTTACCAAGGACGGCAGCATCTGCGCCTGGGGCGACGATGCCTACTTCTTCACCGAAAGCCAGGTAGAGTGGGGCCTGGATGCTCCCGATGCCGACACCTATGCCGCCATGTGGAATTTCACCGTAGGCGCCTTCCCCGGCCGCACTGCCGCCGGCGAGACCTACAAGGCCACCGAGGTGTTCTTCTACACCAATGACGACGACGTAGAGCTCTATGCCTATGTCCAGTGGGTCATCACCATCGAAGAGGCCGAGCAGGTCCAGCTCAACGTAGTGGGCAGCGAGACACTCGAGTATACCTCCCCGTTCTACGATGACTACACCCACACCCCGCTCGACTTCAGTGCCGATGCCGTCCAGGCTGCAATCGGCATCTCCTTCGAGGATGCCGATGTCTATGGCGTGAGCGCCGACGGCAGCTTCTCCCTGGCTTCCGGTGTCAATTTCTGGTTCTCCTCCGAAGGAAACGTCTCCTCCTGGGGAGATGGAGCAGGCATCTGCATCAACTCCAACGAAACCGGTGTCTGGGCCTGGTGCATGTACCCGGATGCCGGGCTCGCCGGCCAGACGCTCAAGGGCGCCATCGCCTTTGTGAACCCGGCCAACCTGAATGCCTACGTGGTTAACGTGGTTGTCGACGTTGTCGAGATCAACTACCTTGAAATCAATATGCTCGTTTCCTACGAGGAAGGTGAAAGCACTTATACCCTCAGCGAGGAAAACCTGGCCGCCCTGGCAGCCGCTCTGGGCGTGGAGAGCGTGTCCGCCGAAGAGATCGGCACCACCTACCCGCTCAAGGGCATCAACGCCGACGGCAGCGTGTATGACGGCGGATTCACCGCCAACAACGGCTACTGGTACACCATCGAAGGCAACGTCACCAACTGGAGCGGCGTCGAGGCCGCCGGTTACACAGGCGCCTACATCGAATACCGCGGCGAGTACAACTTCGGCTGCGGCCTGTGGGAAGAAACCGGTGTTCAGTCCACCGTCAAGTTCGGCATCGGAGACGCCGTCCTCACCTTCAACCTTGAAGTGGACGCTCCCGCAGTCTTCGAAACCGAGGAGGCTGCCGTATGGGAGGTAAGCGCTTCCCAGACCGTTGCCGCAGGCTATGGCGGAGGCCAGATTACCCTGGACGCCGCCGAGGTGGCCGCAGTTCTGGGTGAAGGCGAATACACGCTCCTGAACCTGGAAGGCAAGCCGGACTACACCGCCAACGGCGGCTTCTGGTTCGGTCCCGACGGCAATCCTTGCGGCTGGGGCGACGGCGCCGTGTTCTATATCGAGCCTTCCGATACCGACCTGGTCTTCAACACGGGTATCCATCCGGAAAATGTGACAGCGGCCTGCACCTTGAAGGCATCCTGCCGCCTGGCCAACATCGAGACCGGCAAGCACATCACCCTCAATATCACCATCACTGTTGAATAAACAGCCATAACTTTCCAGCAAAAGCCAAGGGGCTTTTCCCTTGGCTTTTGCTTTCAAAAATCCATTCTTTATGAAAAACCTTTTCCGGACAGGGGCTACCCTGGCAGCCCTCCTGGCAGTAATGGCAGCCTGCGAAAAACAAACCCCAGATACCACAGAAGAAGAAACCCAAGAGGAGGTGAAGGACACCTACGAGGCCACCATCACCATCTCCACTTCCAGCACGGTGACCCTGGCGGCCGATGAAGGCGCCACCGGCATCATCGCCTTCTCCTGCGACCACGAGTGGACCCTGGAAATTCCGGAAGAGGCCCAGGAGTGGCTGTCGGCCAGCAAAACCTCCGGCAAGTCCACCAAAACCACCGCCATCACCTTTACGGCCAAAGCCAACAGCGGCGCCCGGCGCACCGCCACCTGCCGTATCGTCTCGGGGGCCAGCAAGAAAAAATTCACCGTGGCGCAGGACATGGCCGTCCTGGTCCTTTCCCGCAGCGACGTCCCCGACATCGACAAATACTACCAGCCCGCCGAATTCAACTTCGACATGCTGCGCTCCGACAGCAAATGGAGTTGGTGCCGCAGCCTTCAGAGCGAGCACTTTGTGGTCTTCTGGGAAAAAGGCTACGGAGCCTACGGCCTGTACGGGGCCAAGGCCGGAGTGGAAGACACCTCCCCCAAGACCCTCAGCCCCTCCGACGCCCTCTATGTAGATATTGACGACCTCCTGGAGAAGGCCGAAGAATTCTACCGCGTCAACATCGACGAGCTCAAGTTCGCCGACACCTCTACCGGAACATCCAATCTGAACAAATACAAGATGGAGATTTACATCCTCCATCAGACCGAATGGCTGGCCACGGGCAGCGGCTACGACAACGTGATAGGCGCCCTGTGGATCAACCCCGCCACCTGCCACCCCGTGGGCAGCACCATCGCCCATGAGATAGGCCACAGCTTCCAGTACATGGTCTATTGCGACGCTGTCGCGAACGGCGCCGCCAACGACTTCACCACCGGCTTCCGCTACGAAATTGGCAACGGCTGCGGCTTCTGGGAACAGTGCGCCCAGTGGCAGAGCTACCAGTCCTACGCCCAGCAGGCCTTCTCCACGGTGAACTTCACCGAGTTTGTGAACAACTCCCACCGCCACTTCACCCACGAGCACCAGCGCTACGCCAGCTACTTCCTGCAGTGGCACTGGGCCTCCAAGTACGGCGTGCAGGAGATAGGCGAGGTGTGGCGCACCGCCAAAAAGCCGGAAGACCCCATCCAGGCCTACCAGCGCAAGCACGGCCTCACCATGGACCAGCTCAACGCCGACCTTTGGGAATACGCCGCCCGCTGCGCCACCTGGGACTTCAGCGCAGAGGCTACCAATCTGGACGAAGGGAAGCTCACCGGCATCACCCAGGCCGTGAGCGAATTCGGCAAGCCCTACATCGGCAAGATAGGCTGGACGGGCAATTACGACAAGGCCACCGGCTTCTATACCGTGGACTATTCCCGCGCACCCGAAGCCACCGGCTTCAACCACATCCGCCTGAACATTCCCGATGACGGAAAGCTTTCCGTCCGCTTCGAGGGCCTGCCCAATGCAACGGGCTTCAACAAGGTTTCCGACGCCTCCGTCGCCGGCTGGAACGTGGGCTTCGTGAGCCTGATGAAAGACGGCTCCCGCGTGTACTCGGAAAGCACGCGCGTGAGGGACAATGCCGATATCAGCTATTCGGTGCCTTCCGGCGCCGCCAAACTGTGGCTGGTGGTGGCCGCAACGCCCGAAACCTATCTCCAGCACCTCTGGGACGAGGACAATACCAACGATGAGCAGTGGCCCTTCCGCGTAAAGTTCACCGGCACGGACCTCTTCGGCAACCTGAGCTTCGACGGCACCGAAACCCCGCAGAGCATCACCCTCGAGCATGACATCACCACCTCGGCCGCCGCAGGCTACGGCGGAAGCTTCTACACGCTGGACGACGACGACATCGTGGCCATCGCCAAGGCCTTCGTCATGCAGCCCTCGGAGATTGTCGCCGCCATTCCGGCCGACCGGGCCAACGTGCAGAGCGGGAAGGTGAAGCTTGCCGCCGTGGAGCCGGACGGCACCCTCAGCTACAACTACACCGCCAACGGCTACGGCTTCTGGTACGGGGCCGACGGCTCGGTTCAGGGCTGGGGCGTCAACTCTTACGTATATATGGAGTACGACGTCTCTTCCTGGAGCTGCCAGTTCGGCGTCCATCCCGACAGGGTATCGGCCGGACAGATGAAAACCGGCGACAAGTACACCATCCGCTTTGCCTTCGTGAAAGGCAACCATACCGCTACCATTACCTTTAACGTGAGCATTACCGAATGACAAGAAGACACCTCCTTTGGGTAGCCCTGCTGGCGCTGCCCCTGTACTTTGGCTGTCAGAAGCCGGACACCCCGGAAAGCCCGGTCCAGGAAGAAGAGCCCGTGACGGACGACTACGAGGCCACCATTACCGTCAGCACCTCCACCGTAACTGTAGGCCCGGAAGAGGGCGATACGGGCGTGCTCATTTTCTCTTGCGACCACCAGTGGACGCTGGACATTCCGGAAGAAGCCCAGAGCTGGCTGTCGGCCGACAAGATGAGCGGGAAAAGCGGGAAGACCATCCGCGTCACGCTCATCGGCAAGGCCAATTCCGGCGCGGCCCGGACGGCCACCTGCCGCATCCTGTCCGGATCCAAGAAGAAGAAATTCACCGTAAGCCAGGCAGCTGCGGTATTCAAGCTGGCCGCCTCCGAGGTGCAGGACCTGGACAAATACTACAAGCCGCTGGAGTTCGACTTCGACATGCTCCGTTCCGACAGCAAGTGGAGCTGGTGCCGCAGCAAGCAAAGCGAGCACTTCGTGGTGTTCTGGGACATCAAATACGGCCAGTACGGCCTGTACGGCGAGCGCATGGGAGAAGAAAACACCTCTCCAACCACCTGCAAGACTTCTTCCATGGCCGTAGACATAGACGACCTGCTCACGAAGGCCGAGGAATTTTACGAGCTCAACGTGAACAAGCTCAAATTCGCCGATACCGGAAAGGGCCTGTCCGTCCTGGACAAATACAAGATGGAAATCTACCTCATTTACCAGAGCGAGTGGCTGGCCACCGGAAGCGGATATGACAACAAGATAGGCGCCCTATGGGTGAATCCTTCCACCTGCAAGCCGGTGGGCAGCACCATCGGCCACGAGATTGGCCACTGCTTCCAGTACATGGTGTACTGCGACTATCTGCTGCGGAACCCCTCGGCGCCAGACAACAGCGAGGGCCCCGGCTGGCGTTACGGCTTTGGTGCCGACGGGGACGGCGGCAACTGCTTCTGGGAGCAGACGGCCCAGTGGCAGAGCTTCCAGTTGGAGAAATACCGCGCCGAGGCCTTCTCCGGCTGGTACAGCGAGTACAAGAATTCCACCTACCTGCATGTCCTGCACGAGCGCCCGCGCTATGGCGCCTATTTCATCCACTGGTGGTGGGTAGAAGAGAACCAGGACATCACCTTCATCGGCCGGCTGTGGAATGAGGCTGTGTACCCCGAAGACCCGGTAGAGACCTACATGCGCCTGATGGGCTACGACGTGGAGGCGATGAACGACGCCATGTACGGCTACGCCTCGCATACGGTCACCTACGACATGGACGAAATCCGCAGCTACGGCACCTCCCATGCCGGAGATGTGGCTGTCGCAACCACCAAAATCGGCCAGAAAGACTCCTGGTGGCAGGTAAGTGCCGGCATCTCCCCGGAGACAACGGGCTACAACGCCGTTCGCCTGAACGCGCCCAAGGGCGAAGAAATCGGCATCACCTTCAGCGAAAACCTGGGCGTGGACGGCTGCGTGAGCGGATCGGCCACCCTCGCCGGCTGGCGCTACGGCTTTGTCTCCCTGAACTCCGACAACAGCCGTTCCTACAGCCCCATGTGGAAAGCCACCGTGAGCAGCTCCGACACCCAAACGTGGACAGTGCCTTCCAACGCTTCCAAACTGTGGCTGGTGGTTACCGGCGCCCCCTCCAAGTACGAGCGCCACGCCTGGGGCTCCGGCGGCTCCGACAACGACGGGGAGGGCGATTCCAAGGACAAAAAATGGCCCTGGAAGGTCCAGTTGTCCAACACCAAGCCCTACGGGAAATGAGCGAATTCACAAAACTTGCAGATCCTTTTGGCCGGGCCAGGCGCAACTTGCCCGGGCCGGGCTTTTTGTTAATTTTGCATCAACCACACAATACGCGTATGAAAACCATAACCAAGATTGCGCTCGTTGCCGCGCTGGCGGTAGCCTGCAACACCTCCAAAACCGCCCGGACCATCCAGGAAGTGCCCGCCGTTACGGTGCAAACGCCCCAGGGCACGGCGCCCCGGCTTCCCTGGCAGGTCTATGTAACCTATGCCGACGGAACCCGGGAGTGGCGCCAGGTCAAATGGACCAATTCCCTCCGGGAGACCGAAGAAGAGGAAGCCGCCCTGCCCGCCGGCAGCACTTTCACGGTGAAAGGCTATGTAATTGGGGACAACAGCTCGGAGAACGGGTATCCGCTGGAGGCCGCCGTCACCGTGGTGGATGGCGCCTGGGACGTGCCTGCACAGGTGCCCGTGGCCCAGCCCCTCCCGCTGGGCGACGTGCAGCTCACGGGTGACAACCGGCTCACTTCCAACCGGGACATGGACATCCGGAACCTCCTGTCGCTGGACATAACCCAGCAGCTGTACAACTACCGCGACACCTATGGCCTCTCCACGGAAGGCTACACGGAGAGCGACGGCTGGGACTCCCCGGACACCAAGCTCAAGGGCCACGGCAGCGGCCACTACATGAGCGCCCTGGCCTTTGCCTATGCCAGCACCCACGACCCGGAGCAGAAAGCCGCCCTGAAGGCCAACATCCGGCGCATGGTGGACGAGCTGCGCGCCTGTCAGGAACTCACCTTCGTCTATGACAAGGCCCTGGGCCGCTACCGCGAAGCCCGCGACCTGGCCCCGGAGGCCGAGCTCCTGAAGATGGAAGGCACCTGGGAGGCCTTCGACCGCTACAAGAAAGACTGCACCCGGTACGGCTACGGCTACCTGAACGCCATTCCCGCCCAGCATCCCGTGCTCATTGAAAAATACACGGCCTACAACAACCACAGCGGCGTCTGGGCCCCGTATTACTCCATCCACAAGCAGCTGGCCGGCCTCATTGACATTGCCGGCAACATAGACGACGAGGCCATTGCCGCCAAGGCCCTCCTCATTGCCAAGGACATGGGCCTGTGGGTGTGGAACCGCCTGCACTACCGCACCTACGTGGATGCCGGAGGCACCAAGGCCGAACGCCAGGCCCGCCCCGGCAACCGCTACGAGATGTGGAACATGTACATTGCCGGCGAAGTGGGCGGCATGCAAGAGGCCCTCTCCCGCCTTAGCGCCATGGTGGAAGACCCGCTGGAGAAGGAACGCCTGGCCGAAGCCGCCGGCTACTTCGACTCGCCGGCCTTCTACGAGCCCCTGTCCCGGAACATCGACGACATCCGCACCCGCCACGCCAACCAGCACATTCCCATGATTGTGGGCGCCCTCAAGCGCTACCAGGTGGGCGGAGACCCGCGCTACTACAACATAGCCTCCAACTTCTGGGAAATGATCCAGGGCCGCTATGCGTACGCCATGGGCGGGGTGGGCAACGGAGAAATGTTCCGCCAGCCCTATTCCCAGATGATGAGCATGAACACCAGCGTCATGAGCGACCGGCAGCGCAACCTCTTCCCCAATCCGGACATCAACGAGACCTGCTGCGCCTACAACCTGGCCAAGCTCACCAAGGACCTTAACACCTTCAACCCGGACGACGCCCGCTACATGGACTACTACGAACGCGTGCTCTACAACCAGCTGGTGGGGTCTGTGAACCCGGAGGAGTACGGCGTGTGTTACCAGTACGCCGTGGGCATGAACGCCACCAAGCCTTTCGGCAGCGAAACGCCCCAGAGCACCTGCTGCGGCGGCACCGGGGCCGAGAACCACGTGAAATACCAGGAAGCCGCCTACTTCGTGAGCGACAACACCCTGTGGGTGGCCCTGTACCTGCCCACCCGGGCGCGCTGGGCCGCCAAGGACGTGGAATTCACGCAGGAGTGCGCCTGGCCGGCCGAATCTTCGGCCATCACCATCGGCAAGGGAGGCCGCTTCGCCATGAAACTGCGCGTCCCCTCCTGGGCCGGCAAGGGCTTCAGCGTGAAGCTCAACGGAAAGTCCGTGGCCCGCAAATACCAGCCCTGCTCCTACGTGGAAATTCCGGAACGGGACTGGAAGGAGGGCGACAAAGTGGAGGTGAAGATGCCCTTCGGCGCGCACATCCACTTCGGCCCGGACAAGATGGACCTGGCCGCCACGGGCGTGAACCAGGCCCGCACCCCCTTCGAACCCATGTGGGAAGGCGCCATCATGTACGGCCCGCTGGTCATGGCCACCCCGGACATCACCGTGTGGGAACAGGCCGAGTTCACCCTGGACCCGGACCTGAAGGACATCGTCCTCAAGGGCACTTCCGGAGGTGAAGGCACCGACGGCAACGTGTACAGCCTTACCCTCGGAGACAAGACCTTCTACCCGGACTACTACATCACCGGGCACAGCACGCACTACCTGCGGCTGAACGTGCTCACCGGCAACAAGCAGGCCGCCAGGGCGGGCGCAGTGGACAAGACCTACCTGGAGCAGGCCGTAAAGATTGCCACTTCCCGCACGGAGGCGCAGGAGGGCTGGAACGCGCTGGAAGAGAAGGTTCCGCCTTTCGCCCCCTGGGCCCCCAACGGCTATGCCCGCATGCTGGAGCAGCTGGAGGCCGCCCGGGCCGTGCTGGAGGCCGACACCGCCTCGCAGGAAGAAGTGGGGAAGGCCACCAGCGCCCTGAACGCCGCCATCAATTCCATGCGCCCGGGGAACCTGGCCGAGCCGGAAGACCTGGACGCCCTCCTGAAGCTGGTGACCTCGGCCAAGGAAATTGAAAACAAGAGCACCCCCCTGCGGGAGGCCATCGACTTTGCCGACATGGTCATCGGCTACGTGAACGACGGTTCCGGCACCAAAGACTTCATCGGCGTGGCCCAGCGGCGCCTGGAGCACGCCCTGAAGACGCTGTAGCATTTGTTTTATTTGCAATTTTGCAATAAGTTTTACATCTTTGTAACCGGGAGGGCATCCAAGTCCCCCGGTTTAGTGTATTATAAATGAGATTCAAGCATCTTATCCTCCTTACAGCCCTCTGCTGCGGCCTGGCCACAGCCGTGTCCTGCCGGCAGGACAACCCGGACCCGGCCGCCAATGAAAACGCAGAAACGGTGGCCGCCCCGGAAGGCTTTTCCGGCTTCAAATACGGGGAATGGACCTACATGATCCGCACGGCCGAAACAGCCACCCCCGCCGCCGGCAGCGCCATCAGCCTGCTCAAGTCCAGCCTGGACCAGATAGATGCCCTGCTTCCCGCATCGGCCCTGCAGGTCATGCACCAGCATCCCATCTGGATGGAAAAGGACCTCACGGACGGGGCCGCCTGGTACCACAACAGCAAAGACTACCTGATCTCCCAGGGTTACATGACAGAGAAGTGGCGCTGCGTGGAACTGTGCAATTACGTCCACTTCGTGTCCTGGACCAAGCAGAACCAGCCGTACATGGTGCTGCACGAGCTGTGCCACCTGTACCACGACCTGGGCCTGCCGGGCGGCTTCGAGAATCCGGACGTGAAAAACGCCTACAAGCAGGCCATGGACGCCGGCCTGTACGTGAATACGCCCTACCGCCTGGACGCCAACACCCTCATAGAACATTACGACAGCTACTACCACGCCAAGGTGTACGCCACCACCAACTGCATGGAGTATTTCTCGGAAATCTGCGAGGCCTACTGGGGAGAGAACGACTACTACCCCTTCGACTACCAGGACCTCAAGGAATACGACCCCTACGGCTTCGCCCTCATGGAAAAAGTCTGGGGCCCCCGCCAGTGAATACCATTAAACCCAATCCAATAACCATCAATCACAGCCTATGAAAAAGATCAAGCTTCTTTTCGCCGCCATGGCATGGCTGGTCCTTTCCCTGGCTGCGGCCGCACAGAACATAGAAGTGCGGGGCAGCGTGAAGGATCAGGCTGGCAACCCTGTGGTAGGAGCCAACGTGCTGCTCCAGGGAAACAGCCGCGTATATGCCATGAGCGACCCTTCAGGCGCTTTCCACATCTCCGTCCCCTCCAACGGGACGCTGCTGGTAAGCTGCCTGGGGTACGAGAACGCCACCGTGCCGGTAAACGGCCGCCGGGTCATTGACATTGTCCTCTCCGACGATGCCGAAATGCTGGACGAGACCATCGTTGTGGCCTACGGTACAGCCTCCAAAGCTTCCTTCACCGGCTCGGCCGCCGTGGTGAAGAAGGAGGACATCCAGAAGATTGCCACCTCCAACGTCACCCAGGCCCTGCAGGGGCTCAGCGCCGGCGTGCAGGTCATCAACTCCAGCGGACAGCCGGGTGACGGCGGTTCCATCAACATCCGCGGCATCGGATCCATGAACGCCTCCAGCTCCCCGCTGTACGTGGTGGACGGAGTGGCCTATTCCGGCTACATCAACGCCATCTCTTCCAACGACATCGAGTCCATGACCGTCCTTAAGGATGCGGCGGCCACCTCCCTGTATGGCTCCCGCGCCGCCAACGGCGTCATTGTGATTACCACCAAGAAGGGCCAGAGTGAAAACGGAAAAATTTCCTTCCGGGCCAACGTGGGCTTCGCTTCCCTGGCCGTTCCGCTGCCCCGCCAGCTCTCCCCTTCGGAATTTGCCTGGATGGCCTGGCAGGGCCTGTATAACGCCGCCATCGACGGCGGCAACACCCCCGAGGAAGCCGGCGCCCTGGCCGCCAACCAGGTGGCTGCCGAGCTCAAGATCAACCCCTGGAACACCAACAACCTCATGGATGCACAGGGGAACATGCTGGTCTCCGACAGCGACCTGCTGTGGTACGGCGACTGGCGCGGAGCCATGCTCCAGACCCGTCCCCGCCAGGAATACAACATAGACCTGAGCGGCCGCAAGGGCGACACCAACTACTTCTTCTCGGCCGGTTACCTGAACGACAAGGGTATCTTCACCACCCAGCAGTTCCAGCGTATCTCCGGCCGTTCCAATGTGAGCACCAAGGTGAAGCCCTGGTTGGAAGTGGGCACCAACACCAACTTCTCCCACAGCCTCACCGACGCGCCCGCCGGAGACTCCGTGGTGTGGTTCCTGCGCACCGTCCCCTCTACGTACAACATCTACCAGTACGACTATGCCAAGGGCGGCTATGCCACCGACGCCAACGGCAACTACATTTATGAATATGGCAGCGACCGTCCCAACTGGAGCGGCTGGAACATGCTGGCCGATGCCGCCTACAACAAGTACGTGACCAAGGTGGACCAGATTTCTTCCCGCAACTTCGCGGAAATCACCTTCATCCCCGGTCTGAGCTTCCGCAGCACCATCGCCATCGACTACTACATCACCAAGTACGACGGCTACGGCAGCGCCGAATACGGCTACTCGGCCGGTGAAGGCGGCAACGCCCAGAAGAGCTACGACCGCAACGTCACCACCACCTGGACCAACCTCCTGTCCTACAACAAGGAGTTCGGCCAGCACAAGCTGGGCGTTCTCCTGGGAGAGGAAACCTACAACCGCACGGTGGCGGGCCTCTCGGCCGGCCGAAAGGGCTTCCCCTTCGGCGGCCTGTACGAGCTGAACTCGGCCGCGGAACCGGATTATTCCACCTCCTACGAAGACAACTACAGGCTCATGTCCCTGTTCAGCCGCCTAGAGTACGACTTTGCCGACAAATACTATGCATCGGCCTCTGTCCGCGCCGACGGTTCCTCCAAGTTCTCCCCCGCCTCCCGCTGGGGCACTTTCTGGAGCGTGGGCGCCTCGTGGCGCATCAACAACGAGGAGTTCATGAAGGGCATCCGCTGGATTGACAACCTCAAGCTCAAGGCCAGCTACGGCGCCGTGGGCAACGACAACCTGAGCTCCTGGTACTGCTACCAGGGCCTGTATGCCGCCGGCTACAACGACCTTAGCAACGCCGGCGTGGTCATCTCCCGCCTGCCCAACGAGGGCCTCAAGTGGGAGACCAACCTCCAGTTCAATACCGGTATCGATTTTGCCCTGTGGCGCCGCCTCACCGGCAGCATCGAGTACTTCGACCGCAAGTCCAAAGACCTGCTCTTCACCATGCCCATGGCCCTGTCCACCGGTTTTTCCGGCATAGACCGCAACATCGGCGACGTGAAGAACTACGGCGTGGAAGTAACCCTGGACTGGGCCGTTGTGGATACGCACAAGTTCAAGTGGAACATGAACCTGAACGCCACCAGCTACAAGAACCGCATCACCTCCCTCCCGCAGAAGGAGATGAACTCCGGCGTGTTCAAGTGGCGCGAAGGCCAGAGCCGTTACGACTACTGGGGTGCCGAATATGCCGGCGTGAACCCGGCCAACGGTAACGACCAGTTCTGGATGAACATCTTCGACACGGATGCCGACGGCAACCAGGTGGTCGTGGACCGCGTCATTACGGAAAGCACCTCCGACATTACCTCCGACGAGCAGAAGAAGTACCTGGGTAGCTCCATTCCGGACGTGTTCGGCGGCTTCACCAACAGCTTCCAGTTCGCCGGCTTCGACCTCTCCGTCATGCTGTACTACAGCATCGGCGGCCTCATGTACGACACGGACTACTCCCAGATGGCGGCCTACCGCACCGGCTTCCAGCTGCACCCGGACCTGCTCACCCAGGCCTGGACCAGCACCAACACCCAGGCCACCCTGCCCAGAATCAACAAGAACACGGTAGATGTCTTCTCCAACAAATACCTGTTTGACAATACCTTCGTGCGCCTTAGAAATGTCACCCTGGGATACTCCCTTCCCAAGCGTCTCCTGCAGAAGGTGAACATCGACCAGCTGCGCATCTTCGTCCAGGGAGACAACCTGCTCACCTTCGGCAGCGCCGTTGGACGCGGCACAGACCCGGAGCAGAGCATTTCCGGCACCACCGGCAACCGTTTCCCCACCACCAAGAATGTTACCTTCGGTGTACAAATTACTTTATAGGAGGATACTATGATGAAAAAGACAATGATTGCGGCCCTTTCGGCCATCGCGCTGTTTTCCGTGGTTTCCTGCAAGGACTTCCTGGAAACCAGTCCCACCAGTTCTGTTTCCGACAATCAGGTATTCACCTCCATCCAAGGTGCCAACGCCGCCCTCAACGGGTGCTACTACCTGCTGCACTTCAATGACGAAAACTATGGCCGTGGCGACGTCACCGGTTATGTAAGCCAGATCCTCACCTGGGACACCACCGGCGAAGACATCATCGTGTACGGCGGCTGGTACGGCTACGACTACAACAACTGGGGCCACCAGAGAGGCGACATCTTCAAGACCTACACCCTCTGGAACTATTACTACGTCCTTATCAACAACCTCAACAGCGTCATTTACTTCACCCCCCTCATCGAGGGCGCGTCAGAGGCCGATATCAACGCCGTAGTGGGCCAGGCCAAGTGCATGCGGGGCTGGTGCTATTTCATGCTGGCCCAGATATTCCAGCACACCTACCAGCTCTCCCATCCCCGGGGCATGCCGGGCGTTCCCATCTATACCGAACCCACCACCGATGAAACCGAAGGCAAGGGCCGCGGCACCATTGACGACACCTACCAGCAGGTGCTGGACGACCTGACAGAGGCCGAGGAGCTGCTCTCCGGCTACACCCGCCTGGCCAAGAACCATGTAGACCAGTCCGTGTGCCAGGGCATCCTGGCCCGCGTCTATCTGGTGATGCAGGACTGGGACAAGGCCGCCTCCTACGCCGCCAAGGCCCGGGCGGGCTATCCGCTCACCACCAACGCCCAGTGGTACGCCGGCTTCAACGACATCAACGTGGACTCCTGGATGTGGGGCCTCATGCAGGACAAGGAGAACAAGCTCTACGGCAACGGCGACTACGGTCCCTTCGCCATGTGGGCCAACTGGATTACCCGCGACGGCAACGACCTCTGGTCCTTCAACTGCTTTTTCCTGCCCGACGCCTTCGTGGCCCTGTTCGAAGACAGCGACATCCGCCGTCAGCAAATGTTCTACCGGGCCGACCAGGGCTACGGCCTCTGGTGCTCCGGCAAGTTCTACGACACCCTGGATATGACCGGTTCCTTCCCTTACATGCGCGCCGATGAAATGCTGCTCATCGAGGCCGAGGCCAAGGCCCGCGAGGGGGACGACACCGGTGCCCAGATGTTGCTGGGACAGCTTCAGAGCCTGCGCGGCGCCACGCCTTCCACCAAGACCGGCGACGCCCTGGTAGAGGACATCATCCTGGAACGCCGCAAGGAGCTGTACGGAGAAGGCTTCGGTTCGCTGGACCTCATCCGCAACTGCAAACCGCTGGTGCGCGCCGGAAACCACAAGGACTACGGCGGCCACAACGAGAGCACCGATGTGGAGCTCCCTGCCAACAGCTGGCGTTTCATCTACCAGATTCCCACCAGCGAAATCGTGAACAACCCCAACATCAATTCCGACGTGTGGCCCACCCCGGGCGCCGGTCAGAATGTGTTCGGTTCCAAAAACGTAACATTGGAGTAAGGCCATGAAAGCACATTATATCATCTTTGCCACCCTGGCTTCCGCCGCCCTGCTGGGCTTCGGGGCCTGCGCACCCAAGGAAAAAGAACTCACGCCCATAACAACTCCCGGCAACGCTTCCTACGAGTCCGACTACGGTTCCATCACCCTGGTCTGGTCGCCCGTAGCCGATGCCGGCCAGTACTACTACAAAGTGGAGAATCCGCTCCAGTACACCGTGGCCCAGGGAACCACCGTGAATACGTATATAACAATTAGTTCCCTCCAGCCGGCCACCACGTACACCGTGTATATCAAAGCCATCCCCAAGGGAGAGGACGCCAATGTGAACGCCGCGTCGGACTATCTTACCATGGAATGTACCACGGCGGCTCCCAAGCAATACGATTTTGCCTGGTGGCACCCGGCCACCATCTACTGGGACTGGGACAACCAGGTGCACAAGTCCGACAAGGCCGTATTCGGCTTCGACAAGAGCCTGCAGGAATACGTAATCCAGTCCTGGGGCGGTGTCCTGGGCATGGACGTGGTGTTCTCCCTGTCGGACCAGGGTGAATGGCTCATCGACTATGCCGAGTCCACGGCCTACGGCGGCGGACCGGACGCCAACATGGCTGTAGCCCTGTACCACGGCATCGGCGGCACAGCTGCGGCCAACTGCTGGTTCTATACCAACAACACCGGCAGCTACTTCGAGGGGAACGAGACCGGCGGCCACACCGAGGCCTGGATGTACAATCCCGACGGAGACTGGACGGGTTACTACCTGGACTATGGCGAATATACACCGGCCCCGCCGGAGCCCTTCGTTCCGGAGGCCGATGCCGAAGAGTCCTGGTCCAAGGACGCCATCGCCTCCTTTGAAGGGGAAGAGCTGGGCGAAGCCTTCGTCTCCTTCGATGCCGAAAGCGGCGTCTATACCGTGTACGCCTGGTATGGCGTGGAAGGCCACGACATTGCCTTCCGCCGCGATGCCGAATCCGGCCAGTGGATCCTGGATGCCGACGCATCGTCGGCCTACATCGACGGGCCCGACGAGGACGGCGTCTATGAGCTCTCCCACGGCAAGTACGGAAAGGGCATGGCCTCTACGCTGTACCTGAAGCCCGGCGTGGACAGCGGCTACGAGGGCGACGGAAAGAACGGCGACCTGTGGGCGCAGGTGACGGATCCTTCCGGAAAGAACGGCACCTACGTGCTACAGTGGAAGACCGACATGACCCCGTTCAAGTGGGCCTGCGACATCTACTCCAACGGAGAGAAGGTGGACGGGGCCGGCACCATCGAGTACAATGCCGAAACCGGCGTGTACAAGATTTCCTCCTGGTACGGCATCCCCGGCCACGACGTGGTGTTCACCCTGGACGAAAACGGCAACTGGGTCCTGGATACGGAGGCCTCTACGGCCTACCTGAGCGGCCCGGACGGCAACGGCGCCATGGCGCTGAGCCATGGCTGGACCGGTGACGGTTACAGCTACAACTGCTGGTTCTACGTCACCGCCAACTACGGCTGGGTGGAAGGCGACAGCAGCGCCGGTACGGCCGGATGCTGGATGTACGACTACCAGGGCAACTGGGCCGAATACCGCGTGGAGTGGAAAGCCGGCAACTGGAGTGCCGAAGGCGCCGTGGATTCCGGCGGAACAGACCTGGGCACGGCTACCATCTCCTATAACATAGAGACCGGCGAATACAGCATCGACGGCTGGTACGGCGTCCCGGGTTACGGCCTGGTATTCACCCTGAACGACGACGGTTCCTGGAACCTGGATCTGGACAAGTCCTCGGCCTACCTCAGCGGTCCGGACGGCAACATGGCGGTGGGCCTGGCCCACGGCCTGGCAGATGCCCCCAAGGCCAACTGCTGGTACTACGTGAACAACACCGGCACCTGGTTCGAGGGCGGCCCGCTGGGCGGCTACACCGGCTGCTGGATGTACAACCACAACGGCGAGTGGACCTGGTACCAGATAGTCTGGCCACTGGACGAATAAGCTTTTTTCCCCCTCCCAAAACCATGATCAGCGAATCCGCCATCGACCTTGCCATCAAGGACCTTTTCCGGAACATGACGTTCCAGGCGCAACCGGAAGGGCTGTACGACCCTTTGCGGTACATGATTGCCATCGGCGGCAAGCGGCTGCGGCCGCGGCTCTGCCTCACCGTCTTCGGCCTGTACAAAGAATGCTTCCTGCCGGAAATCCTGGAGCCGGCGGCCGGGCTGGAGATCTTCCACACCTTCACCCTCATCCACGACGACATCATGGACCGTTCGCCCATGCGCCGGGGGCAGGAAACCGTGTGGAAGAAGTGGTGTCCGGACACCGCCATCCTGAGCGGGGACGTCATGTGCATCGACGCCTACAAACGCATGGCCAAGGCCCCGGCCGCCGTGCTCCCCGCCGTGTTGGAGCTGTTCTCCAAGACGGCGGCCGAGGTCTGCGACGGCCAGCAGCTGGACATGGACTTCGAGAACATGGATCATGTGCCCATGGACGCCTACATGCAGATGATCGGCCTCAAGACCGCCGTGCTCATTGCCTGCTCGGCCCAGATGGGGGCGCTCATCGCCGGGGCTCCGCAGGCGCAGTGCCGTGCCATCTACGACTACGGCTACCGCCTGGGCCTGGCCTTCCAGGTGGCCGACGACTACCTGGACGCCTTCGGGGACGCCGCCGTGTTCGGTAAGCCCATCGGCGGGGACATTGTGAACAACAAGAAGTCCTGGCTCACCGTGAAGGCCCTGGAATGTGGCGCCCGGGGGCTGGAGGAAACCCTGGCCCTACCGGTGGAAACGCCTGGTCAGCAAGCACATAAAATTGCTGCCGTGAAGGCCGTTTACGAGGCCCTGGACATTCCGGCCCAGGCCCGCGCACAGATTGCCGCCCTGCACCAAAGCGCCCTGTCCCGGCTGGAAGGGTTCGGCCCTGCCCAGCGGGCCGTCCTGGAGAACTTCGCCCACCGGCTCGTGGGACGCACCGTATAGCCCATGCGGCGGAAAGACTTGGAAATCATGGCGCCGGCAGGCAACTTCGCTTGCCTGCTGGCGGCCATTGAGGGGGGTGCCGATTCCATCTACTTCGGCATCGGAGAGCTGAACATGCGCTCCCATTCGGCCCACAATTTCGGCCGGGAAGACCTCCCGGAGATTATGCGCATCTGCCGCGCCTACGGCGTAAAAGCCTATATGACGCTGAACATCACCCTGTACGGGGAAGACCTGCCGGCCGCCCGCGAAACGCTGGATGCCGCCCGGGCGGCCGGGGTAGATGCCGTCATAGCCTCCGACATGGCGGCCATCCTCTACTGCCGGGAGATAGGCCTGGAGGTGCACATATCTACCCAGCTCAGCATCTCCAACGCAGAGGCGCTGCGCTTCTACGCCCAGTGGGCCGACGTGGTGGTGCTGGCGCGGGAGCTGGATCTGGAGCAGGTGAAGGCCATCCACCAGACCCTGGAACGGGAGCACATCTGCGGCCCTTCCGGACAGCCCGTGCGCATAGAGATGTTCTGCCACGGGGCCTTCTGCATGGCCGTTTCCGGCAAATGCTACCTGTCCCTGGCGGCCTACGGGGAAAGCGCCAACCGGGGCGCCTGCCTGCAAATCTGCCGGCGCGGCTATCTGCTGACGGACTACGAGACAGGGAACCAGATCCAGGTGGACAACAAATACCTCATGTCGCCCAAGGACATCTGCACCATTGAATTCGCCGACAAGTTTGTGGAAGCGGGCGTGCGGGTTTTCAAAATCGAGGGCCGGGCCCGCAGTGCCGACTACGTGAAAACCTGTGCGGCCTGTTACCGGGAGGCGGCCGACGCCGTGGCCGACGGCAGCTTCTCCCCGGAGCTGGGTGCCCGCCTGAAGGAACGCCTGGCCACCGTGTTCAACCGGGGCTTCTGGGACGGCTATTATCTGGGCGCCCCGCTGGGCGAGTGGAGCGCCAAGTACGGCTCCCATGCCACCCGCACCAAAGTGTATGTGGGCAAGGTGACCAACTGGTTCGCCCGCATCGGCGTGGCCGAAATCCTGGTGGAAGCCACAGACCTCCACGAGGGCGACCAGATTCTGTTCATCGGCCCCACCACCGGTATCGTGGAAATGAAAGTGGAAGGACTGCGGGTAGATCTGGAGCCCGCACCGGTCTGCCGCCAGGGCATACGCTGCTCCGTGGCCGTGCCCCTGGAGGGCATGAGGGAAGACCGGGTGAACGGGGATGCAGCCCCCGGAGGGCGCATCCACCCCCGCCGCGGCGACAAAGTGTTCCGCTGGGAGACTACCAGCTGATGGCGGGCTGTTCCAGGGCTTTGTGCAGCTGCTCGTCGTAACGGGCCCGCACCTGGATGCCGGCTTCCTGGAAGTAATAGCGCACCACAATCTCCTCCTCGATAAAGGGCACAATCTCTTCCTGCTTCAGACGCAGGAAGCTCTCCTTGTCCATGTCCAGCTTCTTCTCCAGGGCGGCGACTTCCTCCGAGGCCGCCTCCGTGAGTCCGTCCTCCTCCAGGGTCTTCTTGACCTCGTCCAGCCAGGCCATGGCCGACGAACGGTAGTCGAACTGCTTGTCGGAGGCAAAGGCGATGAAATCTTCGTAGTCTGTGAAATGGAAGTCTTCCACCGCCGGGATGGAGGCGTGCTCCCGCACGTATTTGAGGGCGTACTGCTCTACGATGCCGTTCATTACCAGCGAGTAGGTGAGCCGGGAATAGCGGTGGGCCTTCACCTCGAAGTCCGGGGTTATGCCGCCGCCGTCCCGCACCGTCCGGCCGTGGGCGGTGGTGAACGTGTGCGTCAGGGAGTCCGGAATGTGCCCCACGCTGCCGTCCTCGTTGCGGTGGGTATAGTCGATGGCCTGGACGCAGCGGCCCGAAGGCGTGTAGTACTTGGCCGTGGTCACCTTGAGCTGGCCGTCGTAAGGCAGCGGCCGGATGCTCTGCACCAGGCCCTTCCCGTACGTGCGCGTGCCGATGATGGTGGCCCTGTCGTAGTCCTGCAGGGCGCCGGAGACAATTTCCGAGGCCGAGGCCGAAGCCGAATCTACCAGGATGACGAGCGGTATCTCCAGGTCCACCGGGTCGGCCGTGGTTTTATAGACAACGTCCGATCCGGCGCTGCGGCCCTTGGCGCTGACCACCACCGATCCTTTGGGAACGAACAGCGACACAATGTTCACTGCCTCGTTCATGAGGCCGCCGCCATTGCCCCTGAGGTCCAGCACCATGCGCTGCATCCCTTGGGCTTTCAGTTTGTTGTAGGCGTCGCGGACCCCCTGGCCCACGCCGTCCGTAAACTTGGACAGCAGCACGTAGCCGTCGCGCTGGTTCAGCATGCCGGCATACTCTACCGAGGGCAGGACAATACGCTGGCGCACCACGCTCACCTCTACGGTTTCCCCGCTGCGGAGCTTCTTCACGGTGAACACCACGGTGGTGCCGGGCTTCCCGCGCATTTTCTCGCTGCTTTCCTGGCTGGTGAGCCCGTGGGTGGATTCCCCGTCGATGGCCAGGATTTCGTCGCCGCACACCAGGCCGGAGAGGGCGGCGGGCGACCCGGCGTAGGGCTCGTTGACGATGACGTTTCCGTTCACGTCCGGCTTATAGATAATGGCGCCGATGCCCCCGTACGTGCTGCTTATCATCATCTGGAAGTTTTCCTGCTCCTCTTCCGGAACATACACGGTATAAGGGTCCAGGGCGTCCAGCATAGCGTCCACCCCCTCCCGTTCGATGCGGCCCACTTCCAGCGAATCTACATACGAACGGTTCAGTTCCTTAAGAATGGCATTGTGCATTTCCACCCACTGGCCCAGGGTGAAGTTCTTGGACTGGGCCTGTGCGGCCAAGCAGATGCCAAGGCCGGCCAGCACGGCCAGGATAAAACGATTCTTTCTCATATCGGACGCAAAGTTACAAAAATAGTGCTAATGGGCCAATCCCTTCCGTGGGCGGAAGCTGCGCTTTTTTGCACCTGTTCCAAAAAGTGTGTATCTTTGCGGCGTTTTTGTTACAGTGTATTTTTATGAAGATTGTATTTGCAACGGGCAACCGCGGAAAACTCCGCGAAGCTGCAGAAATTTTGGGCGAGGGATTCCAGCTCGTTACCCCCGCCGAAGTAGGTATTGTCGAAGACATCCCCGAAACGGGCAACACCCTCAGGGCCAATTCCCTGCAGAAGGCACAATATATTCACGAACGCACCGGCCTGGACTGTTTCGCCGACGACTCCGGCCTGGAGGTGGACATCCTGGGCGGCGGCCCCGGCGTGGAGACCGCCCGCTACAGCGGCCCCGCCCGCAACGCCTCCGACAACATGGACAAGCTCCTGCGGGAGATGGCCCGCCGGGAAAGCGAGGCATCGGCCATGCGCGAGCTGGGCATCAAGACCCCCTTCGCCACCCGG